>ENA-OUQS01000247-OUQS01000247.1-human-metagenome-genome-assembly--contig:-NODE-247-length-71799-cov-15.709174_pt1 | contig 71799 bp, 64 predicted proteins | sample MGYA00248463_ERZ548848 | MGnify/ENA primary metagenome ERZ548848 (study PRJEB26491, sample SAMN04978192) | human metagenome | host: Homo sapiens | study: EMG produced TPA metagenomics assembly of the... | reverse complement strand
CCTGCCGTTCCCCGGCCAGCCTTGCCGCCTCTTTCATCTGCTCGGCAATCGGACGGGGCCTGCCCTCCCGCAGTAGGCCGGACACCTCCGGGGCGGGCCGGAGCTCATAGTCCGCCGCCTGCTTTTCTGTCAAAGGCTTTGTGTAGGTCAGATGCCCCCACGCAAGGAACGCGCCGCCCTCCACGGGTACGCGCTTGTCGTAGTTTTCGATCTCGTCCGGCTCGTTGCCCGCAGGCTTGGGGAATGTACCGATGTCAACGGGCCGCTGGGTGGAATAATACTTGTAAAGGCCGGGGGCCTCAATGTGCGCCACCTTGACGGAGAACTGCTGCTGGTAGCTTTCCACCCGCTCCAGCAAGTCCTGCTCCAGCGCGGCCCGGTCACTGCCATAATGCCCCCACTCATACTGCCTTACGCCGTGTTCGTCATCGTAGCAGGCCCACGTCACAAAGGGGGACGGGGCCGTGGGATGCTCCCCCAGCGCAAAGCCCCGGCCATTCTCCAGCATGACGGCCTTTAAGATTGCATAACCTTGATTTTTGTCCATAGGAACCTCCTCTCGAAATGTTAGCACTATTTTGGGAAATCGGGGCAGGACGTGTAAAAGTACGCCCCGCCCCAAAAGCGGCCCCGGAAAGCCTTGAAAACAGCGGGCTTTTATACCCCCAATGCTCACGCATCACCCCCGGTATTTCCGCATATATCCCCGCTGTTTCTTCTGCCTTGCGGCCTTGGAGCAGGCCCCGGAGCAGTAGCGCCGCCGCCCGTCCGGGAGAAAGGGCCGCCCGCAGACAGGACAGGGCCGGGTTTCCGGGGCGGGCCCCTCGGTATTCAGCGCGGCCTCCAGCACTGGGTTCAGCGGCAGGACGGCCTCCCGGAAGTATCTGCAATAGGCCCCCGTCCAGCACTTCCCCAGCATATAGCACTCACAGTCCAAAGGCAAGCATCCCATTTCCCGGTCATAGTTGGCGCACCATTTCACTACAAGGGAGCGGATAGCGGCCTTTTCCTCACGGGTCAGCTCACGCAAAATATCACCTCCCGCCCGGTTTTTTCAAAAGGCTCTGAAAGCAGGAGCCGCAGGGGATGCCGCGCCAGTAGGGACAGCCACAGCACCGGGAGCCCTCCCGGGGCTTTTCCGGGCGGGGAGCCCGGGGCCGGGGGCGGCGTTTCATTTCCCGTTCCAAAGGGTTGTTTGTGAAATCCATTCTCCGCCCTCCGTTTCTTCTTCATCCCACGGGGGGAGGTCGTCATATTCACCGCCGCCATAGTCCTCGCCGTATTCCTCCGCCTCGTCAAAGTCCTCACCGGGAGCGGCGGCCTGCTGTTTGGGGCGGTAAATCTTGAAGTACCACCCAGCCCCGCCGCCGAGGGCCAGCACCGCCAGCACCAGCAGGAGCGTCCCCGCCCCGCCGGATTTTTCCGGCTCGGGTTCGGGTTCCTCCGGCTCGGTGGTAGGTTCGGGCTCCGGCTCCGGGAGCGGTTCAGGAACGGCCTCCGGGGAGGGCTCCGCAAGAGCCATAAGGTCGGCCACAGTGACGGCGTTCAAGAAATATACGTTTTCCGTCTCCCGCTGGCGGTCAATCACCAGATAGAACACGGACTCGTCCGCCGCCATGATGGTGAAAAATTCCTTGCCGTCCCCGTCCGTGGCGTTATCCACCATCGTCCCCTGCCCGTCCGGGGTGAACGGGTTGGGCTCGGGTTCCGGCTCCGGGGTGGCCGGGGGCTCCACGGGGTCAAGCCCCTCCCATTCCGGGCCGCCCGTACCGTCCTCCCATTCCTCGCCGCCCCCGGCGTAGGCCGTTGTGGTGATGCCGCACAGCAAAAAAGCGGCGCACAGAGCCGCCGCCAGTACACGATATTTTTTCAGTTTCATTCCGTGTCCTCCTTTTCCGGCCCGGCAGACTTCGGGACATTTTGTCCCAAAGCGTCCCCGGCCTTGATGCGCTGGAGCACCAGCGGGAGCTCCTCAAGGGAAATGCTCATGCCCCGCACGATGTCCACGATTTCCTCGTTCTCGGCCTCCTTGTGTTTCTGTTCCAGCTCTTTCAGCCGGGCCTGCTGGTCGCTGATTTTGCCCTTGACCTTTTCGATCTCGGCCATGATTTTTGCGCTCTTGCTAATCGCCATTGAAAACCTCCTTTTCACGGTAAACGCCCGTAGGCGTAGAAGTGGGCCTGCCAGTAGCTGCTGTTCAAGTTGGCGTAGCTGATGGGGTCGCCACAGTGTATCATCATCCCGTCCCCCACATAGATGCCACAGTGGGAGACGCCCGGCGTGTCATAGGTTCCCTTGAAGAAAACCAGGTCGCCGGGGCGGGGGGAGCTGGTGCGGGTGCAGATGTTGTAGAGCCCCTGGGCCCCCAGCCGCCCCACGCTCCAGCCGGAATGATTGACTACCCACGAGACAAAGCCGGAGCAGTCAAAGGACGTGGCCGGGGAGCTCCCGCCCCATACATAGGGATAGCCGAGGTATTTCTCCGCCTCTGAGAGCATCGCCGCAAAGGTAGCGTCGGCCAGATATGCCTCTGGCACGTCATAGTCCGTGGGCGGGTTGGTGTACCTGCCCACATAGGACGAGCCGGGAAAGAGGTCGGGCCGGTTCCCCAGCGTAGCCATGTAGAGGGAATACCGGGAAACCTTGTCCTCCCCCATGATGTAGACGGGGAGGTGGGAAAGGTTGAAGTTATCCAGCGTCACATAACAGATGTAGTAATCGTAGGGCACCTGCACCGTGTATTCATAGTCCTCGGTGGAGCTTTCCCCGGTCACGGGGTCGGTGACGGTTCGTGTCCCCGTCCTTGTTTCCGTCCGGTAGCGCACCTCATGCACCACATTTTCGGTCAGCGTGTACTGGCGGTCAAAGAGCATCTGCAAGGTGGGCTGGGCCTGCGCCAGCGTCCATTCTCCCTCATGCCATGCGCTCAATAAGGAAATCAGCACATAGGGGTCGTGTTCGATGGCGTCCAAATCGTAATGGTACTCGTCATAGTCGTGGGTGCTTTCGTAGGTATCCAGATAATCCTGGAGCTCCGCCTCCAGCGAACAGTAGGCGGCCTCGGCCCCCAGCATATCCCCGTCCTGGGCGGGGTAGGTGGTGGCCCCCACCGCGCCTGCGGCGGCGTTCCCCAGAGAGACGAGGGAGGACACGCAGGACTGGAGCGACAAAACGAGCACCACGCAGGCCAGCGCGATAAGCGCCCCCACGGGATGCCGTTTCACAAAGCCCACAGCCCGCTCCGCCAGCTTTTCCGTAGCGGCGGCGGTTTTCCCGGCGGCCTTTGCCCCCTGTTTGGCGGTCTGTTTCGCCGCCTGCCGCGCTTGTTTGGCGTACTGCTTTTTCAGCTTTTGCTTGTGCCAGTAGCGGGTGACAACATTCCTTGCAAGCTCCGGGTTCTCCTGGGCCGCCACCCGGAACTGGTAGTCCGCCCGGGCCTTGATGTACTGCGCCTCGGCCTTATGGACGGCCCGGGCCGGGTGCTCCCGGATGCGCCTTTTCGCGTACCGCGTCCCCTGCCGGAGAGCGGCCTCGCCCAAAAGCTCGGAGCGGTGGGCCCCCTCGGTTCCCACGTTCTCATGCTCCACCTCGTAAATCTTGCCATGCACAAAGCCGTGGGCGCTCCACCCGGCGGCCCCCAGCGCCCGGCGCACCGGGCCCCTGGGCTTGGGCGGCTTTTTGCCCTCCAGCTTTTTCCGGGCCCGGTTCAGCCTGTCCTCCCGCGTCTCCATGCGGAGCTTGGACTTGCTGATTTTTTCCTGTTCGCTTTCCATGCGGAACTTGGATTTTTTGTTCTTCAAGCCTTTCGGGGGCTTTGGGACATTTTGTCCCGAAGTGCCCTTGTCCCCGGCGGGCCCGGCGCTACTCGTTCCTCTGGTCATTGGCTATGTCCTCCGGGCGGGTGGTGAGCAGGTTGTAAATCTCACCCTTGGGGAAACGGTCAACAAAGGGTATCGTCACATTCCCATAGAACAGCAGGCCCTCGCCGGAATTGCTGTGGGTGATATAGGAAAGCTGGTGCTCGGAAATGCCGAGCTGTTTTGCGATGATGGCCCGGTCGCTTTGGGCCTGGGAGAGCAAAACGAGAAAATCGGTGTTATCCAGTATGTTCTCAATCTCCCGGCTGGCCAAAAGGTCGTAGGGTAGGGTAAAGGCGCCTTGCCGCCGCTGGCGGTAGGTTTCCTACACCCTCCCTCGGAACCGGACTTACTCCTCTCAAAGTATCCGGCTCCCCATTAGTAATTGACGTATTGATTAGTGTCTGTGTATTCTTTCATGGCACTTGCTGCAAACGACAAGCGTTTTTCTCCGCTTCTTTTTCATCACGGTTTCCCAATCAGAATTACCCAATTCGTTTAAGTTCCGTATAACGTGAACCTCATACAAATCGGCTTCTTTACACCCACATAATTCACAAACTCTGGCATTGAGCCGCTGTCTGATAGTGGTTTTCCAGCTAAATTTCTTTCTCTGATAGATGATGTCACTCGCTTCGCCACGCTTACAGTCAGCGATTTTAACGGGGCGCACACGCTTTGTCCCTGTTTTGGTTTCATAAGGAACAGACCATGTTTTCCCGTCTTTATACTGGCGAATGATTTTGCGGATACTGGTTTTATGCTTATTAGCAATCGTTTTTAAGCAACTGTACTCCATGAGATAGCAGAAGTAGTCCAACGTGTGATAATCACAAGCCAGATTGTAATAGTTGCATAACCCTCTTGCTTCGGCATTGTACTGTTCCACAATTTCATAATCCGCAAGGTTGAGAAGTCCGGCTCGGTGTATCGGCTGAAACTCCCCGTTTTCCTTTTGGCGAATGACTTTCTTTGCAAACATGAATTTTTCAATCTTTTCCGTATGGGGAATAGACAAGGCAACTTTCATGTGCAGGGTACGGGATTTTCTCCACGTTCCGTTTTTCATTCTGTGACCTTTGACTTCCTGATTTCTGCGGACACAAATATCATAGCCAATGAAGCGGACTTTTTCGGAGCTGTGCGTTATCAGCGTCTTTTCCTCGCTCAGAGTTAATTTCAGCTCTGTGCTTAGAAATTCAGCGATTTCGGCTTTCAATTCCTCACATTCCGTTTTTGTGCCACACACGCCTGCCAGCCAATCGTCCGCATAACGGACAAAAGTAAACTTCTTGTTGTCGGCAGGTTTGCAGGGCAGATTTCTCATAGCTTTCTTCTGCGCCCTATGCTGGTCAATCAGTTCTTGTCTTGCCGCTTCATCAGAGGTATGGTCAATCCAGTAAGACAGTCTTTTTAATTCTTTGCTTGCCGCATGATATTCCAGTGTCTGATATGCAGACCTCGGCTTATCAAAGAGTTCTGCGATTTCCCGAAACTTCTTGTCCAGCTCATTCAGATAGATATTTGCAAGTATCGGTGAACAGATACCACCCTGCGGAGAACCGCTGTAAGTGGCGTTATACTTCCAATTCTCGATATACCCAGCTTTCAAAAACTGGCGAATGATGTTCAGAAAACGACTGTCTTTGATTTTCCTGCTCAAAATCTCAATCAGTTTTTCGTGATTGATGTTATCAAAACAACCCTGAATATCACCCTCGATAAACCAAACCACGCCTGTGAAGTCAGAAGAAATCTGACGGAGTGCGGTATGACAGCTTTTGCCCGGTCTGAAACCGTGGGAGTGACTGTCAAAGACAGGTTCATAGATAGCTTCCAAAATCATTCTGACAACTTCTTGCAGGAGCTTGTCACGGAAAGACGGGATACCCAGCGGACGGAGTTTTCCGTTTTTCTTTGGAATATACCCACGTCTTACAGGGTTAGCCTTGTAGGTTCCGTCCTTTAGTGACTGGATTAACTCTTTTACATAGAAGTCACTGAAACCGTCTGCGGTATCGTCGTCGATACCCTGTGTTGTTGCGCCTTTGTTTGCATAAAGTTTCTGATAGGCGGCGTAGTAAATATCTTCACGGAGTAAATATCTGTATAGCCTTGTGAATACGCCGTCTTTGTGTTCGCTGGAACACCTTTCAATACGCTCTAAAATTTCAGATGTTGGTTTCATTGAGGTTTCTCCTCCCTTTCATTCTTACATTTTAGATGTTACTAACTGGCTCCCTTCGCCATGTAAGGGTCATTACCCCTCTCGGACTACTATGGAGCCTCCGTTACCATATCCGGCGAATGAGCCGGACTTAGGCAATCCCCAGTTAGCGTTGTGCTTAGGTGAATGAAGATTGTCGGATATGCTTTCGGTTCGTTATGACGTGTTCTCACGCCTGTTTCATAACGTGTAGCAGTTGTCCCGCCGTGAAAGATGACGTGACAGCGTTATGACATGGGTTACAGGACTTTTCCCACACCTGCAAAAAACAGGAACTGGAACCTTACATTCGATAAACCCAATCTTATCCTCATATCTTCTTAACATTAGGAAACAGTCGCACCTAAGTCCTTTGGTGACTATTCCTTTTTCTGCCATGCGCTGTTCCCGTAAAGGATTTCTCCTTAGTCGGTAAGGCAGATTGTTTCGCACACTGCCGTGTGCGGCAGTACCTTAAACTGCTTTGCACAACGCCCTATCTGGGCGCACTTTCACGTTCTGCGTGAGGGCCGAGGGCACACAGCCTTTTTTGCGGAGCATCTTCCACACCGCCACAAAGTAGCTGGCGGTCAGCGGGTCGCGCAAAAGGATATGGAACTCGTCAAAGTAGCACCATGTCGCCGCGCCGTTCTGGTAGTTGGTATTCACCGCCGAAGTGACAAACTCGTTGGTGACGTGCATCGCAATCTTGCGGAGGTTCTCCCCCAGCCCTTTTAAGACGATGCACACCACACGGGAGCTCAAGTCCACGTTGGTCGGGCGGTTGAAAAGGTTCAGTGAGCCCGTACAGTAGAGCTCAAGGGCGGTCGCCACGCGCTTTGCCTCCGGCTCCGGCTGTTTCAAGAGCTCCTCGTACAAGTCCTGGAGCAAGGGCATTTTCGCGCCCTCCAGCCCCAGCGCAAGCTCCCGGTACACCAGCCGCACACAGCGGTCGATGACGGTTTTCTCTATGGGTTGCAGTCCGTCCTTGCCGCCCACCACCAGCTCGCAGAGGGAAAGCAGAAAGTCCGCTTTCATGGAAAGGGGGCTGTCCTCGTCATTCATGCCCATTTCAATATCCATCGGGTTGATGTGGTGGGGGCTGTCCGGGGCAATCTCTATCACCTGCCCGCCCAGCCGCCGCACCAGCGGGGAATATTCCCCCATCGGGTCAACGATAACGATGCGGTCTTGGGTGGCAAGAAAGACGTTTATCAATTCCCGCTTGGCGGCAAAGCTCTTGCCGGAGCCCGTAGAGCCGAGGTACATCCCGTTTGCGGATTTCAGCTTTTTCCGGTCAGCCATGATGACATTGTGGGAAAGAGCGTTCATGCCATAGTAGAGGGCCTGCCCGCCCATGCGGAGCTCCCGGGTCATAAAGGGAATGAAAATCGCGGTGGAGCTTGTGGTCATGCCCCGCTGTATCTGCACCTCGTTATAGCCGAGGGCCAGCGAGGACATAAAGCCCTGTTCCTGCTGCCAGTCCAGCCGCTTTAAGGCGCAGTTGTATTTCTGTGCGATGCCGGAGACGGTGAACACGTCATTCTCCAGCCGCTGGCGGGTGGGGGCGAGGTTGATGACGGTGAACGTCAAGAGGAACATCCGCTCGTTCCTTGACTGCAAATCCCCCAAGAGCTCCGCTGCGTCCTTGGAAAAGGTGATAAGGTCGGGGGGAAGAATGTCCATGTCATACCCGGCGCGGACGGCCTTTTTCTGCTCCTCCACTTTCATCTTGTCAATGTCCGAGATTTTCCCCTTGATGGTCTTTATCGCCTTTAACTGGTCAACGGTCTGGATGTGCATGGTGACGGTGAGCTCCGCGTCCAGCTCCAGAATTTCCCGCAAAAGGCGGTCGGAGAGCTCGGACGCCAAAATCTGGAGATAGGACGCCGCGCCCCAAAAGCCGCCCACCCGGAAGAACCGGGAGCCCCTAAAGTCAAAGCCGCCGCTGGGGGTGATGAAGTCCTTTGTCCCCATACCCGTCTTGGAAATATCCGCCCACGAAAAGCGGAACGGCTCCCGCCGCCCGGGGTGCATCTGGCCGTGTAAGAGGGCCAGCCGCTCCCGCCCGTCCAGCGCAGACGAGGGAACGCCCAGCCGGTGCAGGTTCCCCATCACGTCCGCCTCCACCCGGTCAAGCCGGGGCCGGGCCTCGGCAATCCCCCCGGCGGGTACGCCAAAGGTGATATATTTGGAGCGTTCAATCCCGTTGTTGGAGCGGGCAATCTGCCTTTTGAGCATCCCCACGAACTCGCCCCGGATGCTGTCAAAATCGTCCGCCTGGGCGGGGATGTTCACCTCATAGCGGCTGGTGGAGTGGGAGCGGCGGTTGATAAAGGAGAGCTGGACGGGGAGGGCGCTGTCGAAGTAGTTGAGGAACGAGCTCCACCCGCTGAAAATCGCGGACTGATCCTCGGTGGATGCCACGGAATAGTTGATGTCCTCATATTCCACGGTCCTTGTGTAGAGCCCGCCGGGGAGCTGGCACACGCCGTCCGGGTGCATCGCCACATAGGGGATGGACTGCTGGGCGGAGAGGGCCGCCCTATTGCCGCGCCTGTTTTTTCGGTCTTTCATTCACTGCCTCCTTTCCCGCCCCGTCCTGCCCGGTAAAGGGCGCGTAGATGTTCCCGGTCTTGTAGGGCCTCACGCCGGGCCGCAGGTACTTGGCCCGGATGATGTTCTTTACCACCTTTTCCAGCGGCAGGCCGTCTTTCTCGTACATCGCCAGCAGGAACGCCGGGAGCATGATGCCCAGCATAAGGAACAGCGCCGCCGTGTTCCCCAGCCCGTTCCGGGCAAGCAGGTAGGAGGGGACTCCCACAAGGGCCGCGCCGCCAAAGCACACGAGCTGGCGTTTTGTCAGATTGAAAGCGATTTTTGTCTTGATTTTCGATAGGTCATTAGGTACATTCACATAAGGCATTTTTAGCCTCCTTTCCTTTGGGACAAAATGTCCCGAAGTCTTGATTTAATCAAAGCCCCTTTCCGCCAGCGGCCACCGCCGCCCGCGCCTGCATGATGCGCTCCGTCGCCGGGCCGTAAAAGGCCGGGGCCGTCTCGAAACAGATAAATTCCCGCCCCGTGTTGACGGCGGCCACCGCAGTCGTGCCGGAGCCCGCGCAGATGTCCGCCACCACCTCGCCGGGGGCGGTGTAGGTCTTGATAAGGTACTCGCACAGCTCCACGGGTTTTTGGGTGGGGTGGACGGTATGGGCCACGGTCTGGAATGAAAGCAGGTTCCCCGGGAACCGCCGCCCGTCCTCTGAGCCGCTGCCGGAGCGGACGAACTTCCCATAGTTGGGGCTCTGGTCGCGCTGGGATGCAATCTTCTTGTAGGGCTTGCCCTGTTCAAACTGCGGGTTGTATAAGGGGAGCTTTTGGTAAAATACCAGAATGTTCTCCGTCTTTTTCAGCGGGGCGCGGCGGGCGTTGAGAAAGCCCGTACAGCGGCTCTTGTACCACACCCATTCATAGCGGAGCATGGAGAGGTTGGACGCGCCCAGCACTTTATCATAAGGGCACTGCGCGAAGAACAGCACCGCCCCGGAGGGCTTGACGGCCCAGCGCACCGCCTCCCACAGCTCCGGGAGCGGCAAGGGCACGTCCCAATAGTTGCGGGTCGTGCCGTAGGGCGGGTCGGTCAGGAGCATATCGACCGAGTGCTCCGGGAGGGAGCGCAGGCCCGCGATGCCGTCCATAAGGTAGAGCCCGGAGGGTTCCGGTCTGAGGTTTGGGACATTTTGTCCCAAAGCCGGGCTATCTGCCATCCCGCCCCTCCTTCCCCTTTGCCGGGGCGGAGCGGGCGGCATTTTTCTGCGCGGCCTCCTTTCCCGCCTTGTCCATCTGCTCCCGGATGGGCGCGGGGCGCACCGCCTCGGCCCGGGCCAGCAGTTTCTCCACCGCCATGTTGTAAGCCTGCACCCCCGCCGCGTTCAGCCGCTCCTGGGTTCCCCGGTCGTTGATACGCACCGTGGCCCGGTAGCCCGACCTGCTGGTGGGGTCGGGCTTTGAGGGAGCGCCTAAAAAGACGCCGTTCTGCCCGTTCACCACCTTGAAGTCGTCCACCACCACGCCGCCGAAGTTGACGCTGGCAAAGCCAATCAGCTTGCCCTGGGGCTCGATGGGCCGCACCGACACCTCGATGGGGATGGTGGCGGCGGCAAGGTTCTGCTCCACCCGGAGGGCCACGGCCTCGTCCACGCTGATGCCCTGGCTTTGTGCCAGCTCCGCGATGGGGGCCTCGAAAATCAGACGGCGCATCTCCTCCTGGGCCGCCGCCAGCTCCTCGGCGGTCTGCACCGCCGTCTGTGTGTTCGCCATAGATAAATCCTCCTTTCCGGGACGGGGGATGACCGCCCCGCCCGTATAGTCGTAGCCTGCCGCGTGTATCGCGGACAGGGTTTCAGCCGATACGCTCCCTCCCAAAAGCAAGTCCGTATCCGCCATGAACGCCAGCATATCCCGCTGGCTAAATTCCTCCGGGAGCTTTCCGCCCCATGCCCGGCGCATCTCACCGTCCGGGCCCAGCTTGTACCGCCTCGGCACAGCGCACCTCCTCTCCGGGCCTTTGGGACAAATTGTCCCGAAGTGCCGCTAAATCAGTGGGCCCCGAAGATGCTGCGGGCGATTGTCCCGGTCTTGAACAGCATGAAACAAAGGAGCACCGTATAGCCCACGGTTCCCCATATCGCGCCGATTGGGTCGCCCCCGGCGGCGATGCCCTGCACCAGCACCGCATAGATGCCGACACAGACTAAAATCAGCATCCCTTGAAAGCCCACGGCGAAAAGGGATTTTAGGTAGTTCTGGCCCATGCCGCCCACCTCCCGGTTGGAGAGGGCCGCCACGGGGATGGGCGCAAGGCTGGTCAGCAGGTATATCTCAATCATCCTGCCGTACACCAGCACGAAGATGATGATGCCCAGCGCCTGCATGGTGAGCCCGATGACCGAGGACTGGAGCCACAGCCCCAAAAGGGGGCCCAAGTCCATCCCCTCCAGCGTGGTCTGGAGGTTGCTTAACATATCCGGGGAAACCGCCGTGGAGCCCCGTATCAGCCCGGCAGAGCGGGAAATCACGGTCTGCGAAACATCGAAAACCGCCATCACGATATTGAACGTGTTGGAGAGTATCAGCACCGCGCACGCGGTCTTGAACATCCATTTGTAGAGGTTCGCCACGTCAACCTCGTGCATATTGTTTTTTTCAAGGAGCATCTGGATAAGCTCATAGGTAGCCACAAAGGTCAGCACCAGCCCGGCGATGGGTAAAATCACCGTCTCGGAAAGCTGGCGGATAAGGGAGAACACCCCGGCGTTCCATGCCGCCGGGGTGGTTCCCACCTGCGCCGCAATCTCTCCGACCTGGGCATTGACGGTATCAAAGAGCCCCTCAAGGTTCCCCATGATGCCGCCAATCAGCAGCTCTTTCAGCCAGTCCGTGAGCCAGTCGGTGAGAAAGTCCATAAGCCGCCGCCCTTAAAACAGGCCCGACAGCAAGGGGATAAGGGTCGTGCCGATGACGATGATGCCGCCGCCTGCCATAAGCTGTTTCATGCCCTGGCTCTTGGAACCGGGGTTGTCCGAGCCGTAGCCCTCCAGCAGGTTGACAACGCCCCAGACGCCGAGGCCCGCGCCCAGCGCGATAACGAGGGTCTGCAAAGTGGTGATAGCGGATGCGAAAAATGCCATATAGTCCTCCATTTCTCCGGGGATTGTCCCCGGGCACAAGAAAAGCCGCCCATTTTAGGCGGCAGGTTGCTCCTTGGGACAAAATGTCCCAAAGCTATACAAAGGCGTCCGGGTCGTCCAAATCGTCATAGTTGAGGATGTCCTCGTCCTCGTCTATGGGCGTTTCGTCCGGCACAGCCGCCTCGTACACGGTGTACTGCTCGTTGGGGTTGAGCGTTTTCATGCGGCGGTTTATCAGCCGCTCCAGCGAAAAGGCGTTTTTCTTCTTGTCCGCCTCCGCCGTATATCGGTAGTTGGGATGCTGTTTCAAATCGTACTTTTTGGAATAGAACGGCGGCAGGCCCCGCAGTTGCAGGATGCACCTGTCGCCGGGCATGGTGGCAAGCTCGGCGGGGGTCATAAGCTCCCGGCCCAGCCGCTGGGTGTTCTGGTTGTAGCTTTCGGACTGGCCACGGGAGCGGCCCTCGGTCTGCATGGAGATGGTGGCCTTGCCCAGCCAGTTCTCGGAAATTTCCTTGATGGTGCTTGCCTCCCGGCCCCCGAGGAACACCACGCTGTCCATGTTGCCTAAAATGGTTTCCGCGTTTTTATCATAGATGGCCTTACATTGGGCCAACTGCTGGTAGAACAGCGTCAGGCTCACCTCACGGGAACGGATGACCGCCACCAGCTTTTCAAGGTTCGGCACCTGCCCGGTGTTGGCGGCCTCGTCCCACAGCACCCGCACATGATGGGGCAGGCGGCCCCCGTGTACGTTGTCCGCCCTTTCGCAAAGCAGGTTGAACATCTGCGAAAAGGCAAGGGCCACGATGAAGTTATAGGTCGTGTCGGTATCGCTGATGATGAAGAACGCCGCCGTCCGCCTGTCCCCCATTTTGTCAAGCTCCATCTCGTCATAGCTCATAATCTCCCGGAGCTGGGGAATGTCAAAGGGGGCCAGCCTTGCGCCGCATGAAATAAGTATGGAGCGGGCCGTCTTGCCGCTGGCCAGCTTGTACTTTTTGTACTGCTTGACCGCGAAACAGTCCGGCTTGCGCTTTTCCAGCCCGGCGAACATATGGTCCACCGCATTCATAAAATCGTCATCGTCCTCCTTGACCTCCATGCCGGAAATCATGTCAACGAGGGTGTTCATGTTCTTGTCCTCGTCCGGGCCCTCGAAAATGATATAGGCGATAAGGGCGCAGTATAGGAGCGTTTCTGATTTTGTCCAGAACGGATCTCCCTCCTTGCCCTCGCCTTTGGTGTTGGCAATCAAGGTATTGACGAATTTCAGGATGTCGGCCTCGTTGCGGATATAGGCCAGCGGGTTATAGTGCATGGAGCGGGAAAAATCAATGCTGTTGAAAACCTTGATTTTATATCCCTTTTTCTTTTGCAGGAAATACCCCGCCTGCTCCAGCACCCCGCCCTTGGGGTCTACCACCACATAGGAGCTATGGGCCTGCAAAAGCTGGGGCGTGAGCCAGAACCGGGTCTTGCCGGAGCCGGAGGAGCCGACCACACAGCAATTCAAGTTCCGGGCGTTGGCGGGGATAGCGGGCCGGGTGTTGGTAGTGAGAAATTCCGTCCCGGTGAGGATGATGTTGTTCTCAAACTTGGGGTCGGTGAACGGCTTGATGTCCTTTTCCGTCCCCCAGCGGGCGGAGCCGTACTCCTCATCCCGGCGGTACTTTTGGGCTTTCTTGCTTTTCTGGTAGATAATCAGCCGGATTGCAACGGCCCCCACGATGCCCGCCAGCCAGTCAAAGGGATTGAGCCCCGGCGCGAAGTCGGCAAAGGCCGGGCCGAGGGCCGCCACCATCCCCACCAGCTTGTGGGCCATATCCGCCCCCGCCGCCAGACGGTAGGCCGTCCCCACCTTTAGGCAGGCCCAGCCGATGAACAGATAGGGCAGGTTCGGCAATAGGTACTTTTTCAGCTTATCTGTCCTCATGGGCGGCCTCCTTTATACGTTCTTTCTTGCGGGCGGGGTTATGCAGTATCTCGGCGGCGGCCCGTCTGAGCTGTTCCCGGATGGGTACGCGGTCAGTTTTGGCCTTGTTCAGCACCCGGCGGGAATACTCCCCGAAACAAGCGGTGATAGCATCCGCCTGCCCGCTCTTGAAGAACAGCAGGTACTTGTCCGGCCCCGTCTTGTAAAAGGCGTAGTCCACGTTCCACTTCCGGGCCACCCGGTCAAACTCCTTTGGGGCTCCGGTGAGCTCGATGCTGTTGGTGGCCGCGCCGTGGGCCATCAGTTTTTTCACGGACTGCCTGCCGTGGGGCGTCTGGTGGGCCCGGCGTTCCTTTTGTATCTTCCGGCCAGCCGCCTGGAGCACATAGGCCAGCCCCCGGGCCGTCAGCTTTCCCGTCCGTATGGATAGCGCGATGGTGCGCCGGGAAACATCCTCGTCAATCAATCAAAACCGCCTCCTTTCATGGTGGATAGGCCCTCCGGCCTTTGGGACATTTTGTCTCGAAGTCACCGCCCCTCCCGACCCGGCTCCGGGCGGCCCCGGTCAGCCGCAGAGGGAAAGCGGTCAATCACTTCCTTATAGGCCGCCATCTGCTCCCGGATATTGAGCTGGGGATAGGAAAAAACGCGGTGCTCTTTGGGAATATCCTCTATCCCGTGGTAAATCTCTTTGAGGTCATCCGTCCGCACGATATAGCCTCCGCTGGAAAAGTGGCCGTCCTCGTTGATGGAAACATCCCGCCCGTATGCCTCATAGTCAACATAGTCTTTCAGCTCGGCGGGTATCGCCAAGTCCTCCGCATAGCAGCGGCCCAAATCGTCCTCACTTTCAATATCCGGGTAAAATTCAAAGCAATCCAGATTTTCCGCAAGGTTGATAACGTCCGCCAAGCTGGAGGTATGCGCCCCCATGCTGAGGGCCGCGCCGAATTTCTCAAAATCGTCCGGGGCCATTTCCGAGAGCAGGCAGGCCAGATGGTTCAGCTCGTCCAGACTTTCATATTCCCCGAGGGAGCCGGAAAGCTCCGGCAGGATGCCGCCGAAGTCATAGCTGGCGATGAAGATTTCCTCATAGCGTATGCCGTCCACGCCGATCTCCTTTAGGAGCGCCTGCACCGCCTGGGGACTGGCGGGGAACGAAAGCGGCTCCCCGGCCAGCACTCCCTCGTTGTATTTCCCAAGGTTGGCAACGTGCGCCTCGAACAGAGCGGCCACGTCAACGGCGGCCCTGGCCCTTGACGGTCAGGATGCCCTCAAGGGTGGTGGCGGTGATGCCCAGCCGCTGGGCCACGGCGATGTCGTTCTTCATGGACTCGGTGACGGTATGCCCGCACACCACCAGCACCCGGGAGCGCCGGAGCAGGTCGCGCCCGATGTCGATGCTGCTCTTGTGCTCCTCGGGAACCGCGTCATTGAGGAAAAGGGGCAGGAACAGGGCCGGGCAGATAGGGGCAAAGCCCGCATCATAGACCGCCCGGCAGTACTGCGCGGCCAGCTCCGCATTTTCCGTGTCGCCGCCATACCAAGCGGCGGTGATGTAAGCAAGGGGTCGTTTCATAGTCGTTTACCTCCGATATTTTGATAGTTGTCGTTCAACCCTTTCCCCCCGCCCTTTCCCATTCATGGGAAAGGGGGCGGCTCTGGAGGATATATCCCCCGCCGCGCCGGGAGGGGCGCGGGAAAGAGAAAAGCCTTGGGACAAATTGTCTCAAGGCTTACTTTTCCCGGTCGGTCTTTTTCTCCGGGGCGGTGCGCTCCGGGGGCTGTTTCTCTTTCCACGCATCCAGCAGGGACATAATCTGGTCTTTCATCTCCCGGGGCGTGGCGTCCTTTCCGAAATACTTGTTCAGTTCAGCGGCGGAAATAATCACCTTGTCTACCTCCTTTTTCTCACGGCTCAAAATGCCGTCAATCACATCGCCGTTCAGTTTCCCGTCCTTGTCCAGCTTGCGGAGCTCCTGGGCCTGGGAGAGCGAGGGGGACGCCTGCTCGCCCTCAATGGAGACGGCGATGAACCTCTGGTTCTTGGGCTTGATGAACGAGATTTCCACGGCGGGGGTAAAGGACAGCTTTTTCTCGTTCACCATAGACTGGAGCTCCGGCACAAGCTCGGTCAGCCGGATATACCGCTGCACCTGCTTGTAATTCATGCCGTTGCGTTCCCCCACGATTTCCGTGGAGCGTTTTCCCACGTCCCCGGCGGCCACGCCCTCCAGCTTTGACCCCTGGTGGCTGATGGCCTCCACCTGCATCTTCAGCGATTGCGCCTTTTCCATCGGCAAAATCTTTTCCCGGTGGCGCAGGTTGTCGTCCGTCATAGCGAGGATGGCCTCGTCATCCGTCATGTTGCGGATGATACAGGGCATATTCCCAAACCCGGCCAGCTCACTGGCCCGCTGGCGGCGGTGGCCCGCGATGATTTCATAGCCGCCACCCTCGCGGGGGCGCACCAGCGCGGGCTGGTGTACGCCGTTGTCCTTGACGGACTCCACAAGCCCTTTCATTTCCGCATCGTCCCGCACCCCAAAGGGATGGTCTTTGAACGGGAACAGCTCCGAGAGGTTGAGATATACAATCTCTTCCTTTTCGGCGCGGGTAGCGTCACGGGGCTGGGGCGGCACTTCCGGCGCAGGCTGGGGAGCGGCGGGGGCCTCTTCCTTGCCCTTTACCGTGGCGGCCTTTCCGCCCTTGCCTTGGGACATTTTGTCTCGAGGTGGGGACGGGGGCTTGCCGGGGGCCGCCTTGTCAGCCTTGGCCGGGCGGCCCTTGCGGGCCCCCGTCCCTCCCGGTTCACCGGGCCCCGCTTTTTCTTCCTTGGGCTTGCGGCCCCGCCTGCCCTTGGGCTTTTCCGGCTCGGGCGCTTTTTCCCCGGCGGTCTTGCCCTCTTTGGCGGGCCCCTTTTTCTCGGCGGCCTTTTTCTCCGGGGCCGGGGTGGGCGGCTGTTCCGGTTCGGGCGGCTCGTTCTTTTCCACCTCCGCACGTTCCGCCGCCCGGCGCTCCGCCATCAGCTTTTCAATCTGGTCAGCGGAGACATTCACCTCGCCGGGAGCACCAGCGGGGGCATCCTGGGCGGGCGCATCCCCAGCGGCCTGCTCGGGGACGTTCTCCGGGGCCGGGGGCTCCGGCGCGGGAGCGTCCTGGGCAGGAGCACCCTCCGGGCCAGCATCGAACAAGCTGGGCTGGGGATTTTCTTCCTGGCCTGTGTTCAGTTTTTCGTCTGCCATTCGTTACCTCCTTTTTTAATTTCGTGAATGTTGCACAAATCTTTCGCTAAAAGTTTGTTACTATTTTTTCGCCTCCCTCCCGGCTATCCACGCAAAAAAGCCGCCCGTTTTTTCATGCCGGACGGCTTTTTGCGTAATGTGATAGCTCTGATTAAATTTTTTTGTGGGTGTAGGCTCCGAAAAGCCTTGATATTACAGCGTTCCTAATAGGAGGCATTCATAGGAAGTTTTGTAGCAAATGTTTTGTGCAGAAAACTGGAAAATGAAAACCTGCTTACAAAAGAAGCGTATGACAGAATGATTGCTGAACGTGAAGACAGATATAACAGGTGGAGATAGTATGCAAATTCAATATAATAATCAGAATTTTCAGGCACTACATGCCAGTCCCAAGACTTTAAAGCGACTGGGCACAACAAAAGAAGCACTTTTAAAAAATGCGTCAATAAAAGATTGTATTGACAGAGCAGAAATTACTTTGAAGTCAAAAAGACATTATGATTTTAAAAAATTTGACTGGGACGATTTTAAATCTATAAGCACATTAACCGGTGTAGCAGGAGAAGTAGTCTGTTTGGCAGGACTTTTAATCGGAGGATTATTGAACGCATTGTCGCTGGCTGGAGCTAATGCTCCTCTCTGGGGGTTTGCAGCAGGATGCGGCATTCCGGTTCTTTCTATAGCTTCATATCTTATAAGCAGAATTGTTCCAAGAATCAGATACACAGGAGAAATTCAAGCCGGTGACAGGATAGAAAACAACAAGCTCGTCGGACGAGTAACTAAACAGCATGAATTTTATGAAAAAGATAATTATAAGCTCGCAGAAGAACTTATGAAAAAAGGAAACAATGATTTCAGAATGGTTATGACTAAGTATACAATCGATACCCCAAAAGGAATATTAAGTATACTAAATGATGATAAAATTAAAGAAAATTTCACAAACGGCGACTGTTTTAATTACAAAATCAATGAACAAGGCGACACGCTGTTAACCAAATTCTTTGATATCATTCCTGATGAAACTAATCAAAATGAGTATAACCAAATTTTAGACAAAATGAAAAACATGAAGGGCATAATCTATAATCAGAAGGATGGTTTCGGAATTTCGGTGCTTGAAAAAATTCTTAATGCGGAAAACTTTGCAGCCCTTGAAATTGTAAAAGATTATAAGTTTCCATACTCAGAAGAGCTGGACGATGCCTGCAACAATATCGCTGATAAAAACTTTAAAAATAAAGCTTTAAATCTTAATTTCAGCTTTCCTCAAATTGAAAATGTGCTTAGCAAAGGCGGCTATTTGGACAAGGTTTTACAAAAATTATCAGCTTCGCCATTTTTTAATGCTAATAAAGACAAACTATCTAAAGAAATTATTGAATACACTGATAATTGGAATAAGAGCTACCGTTCAGAATTTCTATTTCCGGTACTGCTAAAACACGGCATGCTTCCTAATGAAGAAATTGATGCAAGAATAGAAGAATTAAAAAATGTGGAAACTGAACAAAGGCTAAGAGAAGCTTCAAATTACGGATTTTATTCATAAGAAAGGACAAATATGATTATAAACAGAATTAATACACTAAATTTCAAATCAAACGAACACAGAGAAGCCGAGCTTCGTGAACTACGACGTTTGAAAGAATTGCGCCGCCAGTATGAGGAAGAAAAACTAATCCAGAGTATGACTTATCCTGAAATTGATAATCAAATAAGCACAAAGGCAGCAGGTTTCTTCTCAAAATTCACCTGCGCTATTCAGAACGCTTCTGAACATAATATTATGGAATTCTTCGGAGATGAAAATACTGCAAAAGATTTGAGAAAAAATCTCTCTCCTGAATGTCAGGCTGACAGCAAAATGCTCAGAGAAGAAATTCAAAAGATGGAAGAACTCAAAGACCCTGTGATGACACTTATATGTGCAAACAAAATGAAAAAATTTGCTCCGAAACAGGGAATACTTTCAGAAGAACAGAATACAAATTTTGTAGAAGGAATAAAGAAAACTATTTCAACAATAGTAAGAAATTCTAACCTTGATAGGTTTGAACCGGAAGATAAAGCCTCAATTTTAGAAATGGTGCAAAAAGTAGAAGCTTCTGACTCGGTAGATTTCGGGATAGAACAAAAACTGAGAGTTCTGGTAGACAGATTAAACTCAAAAAAATTCAAACCCGGATTTATACCTCCGGTAAAAGTTAGAGAACTCGACGGCGGAAAGATTAAGAGGTTTCTAAAATGAGAATAGGAAACGTAACAAGGCCGGATAACCTTTCATACAGAGGGTTACATGCGAGCCGCAAAAAATTGACAAGATTAGGTCTCAACAATTTACCGTATATTCCAGAAATTGAAAAATGCGCTGACAAATACGAGATTGTTCTCAAGAAAACTGCCAGCATTGTTGACAAAAGACACAAGATTATAAACAACTCGCTCATTGCAGGCGGGATTGGTATGATGGCAGCTGGACCATTTGTATCTGGAATTATCACAGCTGGTATGATAAGCATCGGTTTTACATCTTTAATTCTTGGAATGACACTCAGAACAATAGATACTGAAGATACCGATAGAAATATAAACAAACACGCTTTGCAGGGCGGAAAATATTTCAAAAATAACAAGGTTATACGCTCTGTTTCAAAAGAATATGGGCTTAATACACCCATAGATATAGACACCATAAATTACATCGGAAAAAAAATATACCAGGAAGTTGAACAACAGGAAATAAACAGATTTCTTTTGCTTCTCGCAAAATATAGACCCGAAACCGAACCGGCGCAGTATTTGTCTGTTATAAAAGAGTTCGGTAACGCAAGCTGTATGAATTACGAAGTTGATATGACAGGCAACACTCTGCTTACAAAGTTTTTTGACATTGTTCCGAATGAAAAAAATCAGAAAGCTTATAACAAAGTGATTGAAAAATTGAGAAAGACAAAAGATATAGATTACAACCAGAGAGACAATTTTGGTATTCCTATTCTTGAAAAAATCCTGAATTCTGAGAACTCTCAGGCGCTTGAGCTTGTGAAGGATTTTGAGTTCGATTATTCACCGGAACTGGATTACGCTTTTGAAAATATTACTGATGAAATTTTCAAACTCAAGGCCAAAAACCTAAATGTAAAACGAATTTAAATATCACTGAATACTGGAGGAATAATGATACATCCGATTTGCACACAATATAATAGCCAAAGTTTCAAGGGACTGCATGCCAAGCCCAAAGATTTACGCAATCTTAATACAACAAAAAATTACCTGCTTGAAATCCCTGAAATAAAAAATTGTGCTGATAATTATGAAATAACAATAAAAAAAGTACAAAAAATTGTTAATCCTGCGTTCAAGAGAGCGTGCAAACTTCTTACACTGGGTGCAGCAACAATATTAACTACAGCTACCGCAATAGATATGGGTATTGCCGCAGAGTCAATCTGGACAATCGGACTTCATATGATTGGCGCAGGGTGCGCAGCACTCGGCCTAGTGACGCTGCCGGGGGCTGGCAGAAATTATAGAAACATTTATACAATGCAAGGTGGCAAAAACTATAATAATGACCAGCTCTCGGGTTCTATCACAAAAGAATACGAAATAGAAAGATTAAGTGACTATTATTACGATAATGCTCAAGTACTTGGAAAAACAGCTTCAAAAATATACAATGAAATTGAACGTAAAGAAAAGAACAGGTTTATTGATATTCTTGCAAAATATGACACAGAAAAGTTTAATGAGCCGGAGCAGTATATATCAATAATAAAAGATTTCGGCGATGCTTTTTGCTTTAACTACAATATTGATACAGAAGGTAACTCTCTGCTTACAAAATTTTTCGATGTTATTCCAACAAATAATAATTTAGAAGAATATGAAAAAGTAATTGATATTCTAAAAAACACAAAAAATATTAATTATAACCAGAGGGACAGCTTCGGGATTACTGTTCTTGAAAAAATACTAAATCAGGAAAACTCTGATGCTTTAGACATTGTTAGCGATTTTGACTTTGTTGCGACAAATGAAATTGATGATGTGTATAATAATATTGCTAATCCGATATTTAAACTCAAGGCCAAAAACCTAAATATAATCAGAGGAAAGTAAATAATGCGAATAACACCAATACAAATACAAATAACGCCAGTACAGCCTTACAGACCGGTCTATCGTGGAAACAGCCCTGTACAATATGCTGACTTACTTAATAGAATAAGCGGTTACAGAGAAAACGGAAGACCGAAGATATGGGCACTAACTCAATCAGAAATATTTGAAATATTAAGAAAGCTGGTTGATGTATGCCCTGATGAAATTGTGAAAATATGGAAACTTAAAACCAAAACAGAAGATGGGCTGGGAGCAGGGTACATTCAGGATATTAACTATGCGGAATTTAACAATATTCTTAAGAATGTGCCTGATACATTAGCTGATATTTATTTTTCAAAAGGTATTCTCGGATATAAAAACAAAGAAATTAATGACAGGATGTCCCTGTTCAAAAGGCTTATTATAGCAGAAGAAAGATTAAAAGATTCATTTGGTATTAGGAAGGTTGAAGAAAATTCATTGAATTCGGGCAATTTCTCATTATACAGAAGGTTGGTTGAGAGAGAAACATCATTTTTAAGAAGTTTTATTGAAATCATACAATCCTGCCCTGATTTGATTGACGAGGCAAAAAAGCAGATTAATGAGCTGGATGACAAGAATATGGCTGCAAAGGCGTTGAATATGATTTCTAAACTTGGAAACATGAAGAAAAAAGAAAATGACGATATTGTATTCAACCGGATATTCAGGAGTAATAATTTCCTTCATCAGATAGCCGATTTTATTCCGAATGAAAACAACAAAGATTTATACAAAAGGATTACAGACCGTGTAAAAAATATGCACAATGTTGATTTTAATGTTAAAGACTCAATGGATATCTCGTTTGTAGAAAAAGTTTTTAATTCCGAAAATGAGACCCTGCTGGATTTGATAAAAGATAAAGAGCTCAAGTATTACAAAGAATTAGACTGGGCTTATGAGAACATTCAAAATGAGAGTTTTAAACAAAAAGCAAAAAATTTGAATTTCGTATTTGATGATATTGTACAAGCGGTTAAATTATCTTCAAGAAGAGCATTAGATATTGCCGCTGAACAGTTCAAATCACCTTTATACAGCAAAGACAAACAGGGTGAAAAACTAGCAAAAATGGCAGACAGTGCTTCTTCTTCATTTACTGCATATTTCTTTGCAAGATACAGCAGTTTTCTTCCTGAATACACAAAGGATATGATACCTTATTATGCTGCACTTAGTCGTAACAACGAGATCTAAATATCACTGAATACAGGAGGAACAGCCGATTTGTTCTCATAATTCAGTCTTATATTAGTTGGAACAGTCAGCTCAATAGGAGCAGAAATATATTCAACCTTAGAAGCCGGCATGGTTGCGTAAACTTTTCCGTCAATATCTACGCATTTAACAGCGCAATCAAGCAGTTCTTTACTTCGCTCATCAGGGCTCATCATCTCCAATTCCAAAGCCTCATCAATTAACTCTTGCTGCTCTTTCAAATTCCTATCCTGAGGAAAAAATCTTCTTCCGCGTCCGCTTGACTCAATCAAATGCGATTTATCAAAACTGGTAAGGTTTTCCGGTCTTAAGTAAGGAATATTTTCAAGCGCAGAACCTGTCATTTTTTCGAGTTTGGAATAAATTTCCTCATACAAACGTCTTGTTTCGCTCTCTCCTACAAGCTCATTGCCTTTGTAATCCGGTGCATGCCTGTATATTATGCTCGCCTTTCCAGTTCCAAAAAGTTTTAAAAACACCTTTAAAGCATTTGCCATCCTGTCTGTATAAACATTTCTGAAAAATTCTGCCCTGCTCTGATTATTTTCTCTCAAAGCCTCCCGCGATTTTTCCATAATCCCGGAAAAAGGATTAATAGAAACCTCAACTGATTTAACAAAATCTGGATTTTTTTCAATCATGCCTGCAAGCTCTTCCGAACTCTGCTGAGAATATTTAGATGCACTATTCCAGCCGGAAGTAACAAAAATTGAAGGAAGATTAATTTTTTCATAAATCATCTTTAAAGCTTCATTAACACTGTGGTTCCTGCTTTTACCCCTAATCGGAATATCAGAAGGATTAGAGTCATCAATTATATTAACATACTTGTTTCCCTGAAAAACATTGAACCCCAATCGCTCATTCAGCGCCTTAAACCCGTCAAGAAACCTTACTAAATCCTCAAATAAAATTGTGCCGTTTTTCAGCGGCTTTGCATCCTTAAGGCAGTGTGAGCACCCTAAATTACACCCTCTGAAAAGATTAAGAGTTTCAAACCTTTTAGTAATAAAAGCAATATCCTTAATCCCAACTCGGTCAAAAAGCGGAATACCCTTTTGAATACCCTCAACATGCTGGGGATTTATGCGGGTAAGCGGGAAAGATGAATTTTTTATATTTGCAGGAATATGGCTTAAATTCATACTGTTATAAAAAGCGTAAAAATATTTTTTGCTTTATAAATTCTTAATATTAAAGCTATTGACCTATAATAAAAAAAAATGATAACATTACTTGAGTGTTAAACATACAATTATTAAGAACGGAGGAAGCGTATGGAATTTCATCACCAGCCATTAAACGGCGCAAGCTACACAGATGCCGACATTAAAAGACTCATAACTGAGTACAATGTTCAATTCATCAAATTACAGTTCGTTGACATAAACGGACAGGTTAAAAATATGGCTGTTCCTTCGGAACACATTGACAGAGTGCTTAATAATGAAATTATGCTTGACGGTTCATCTATTAAGGGCTTTAGAAACATTGAAACATCTGACATGTTTTTCTATCCTGATAAAAACACTTTCCAGATTCTACCGTGGCAGGAACATGAAGGGAAAAATTCTGCCAGATTGATTTGTGATATATACAATTCTGACGGAACACCTTTTGAAGGATGTCCTAGATGCAACCTGAAAAGACTTATGGCAGAAGCTCAAAAGCTTGGTTTCTCAATGAATGTAGGGCCTGAAGCTGAATTTTTCTTATTTGAAAAAGATGACGATGGACATATTACAACCAAAACACACGATAGAGCAGGTTATTACGATGTAGGACCGGATGATTTAGGAGAAGCTGTACGTGCTGATATCGTAAGCACTCTTCAAGAAATGGATTTTGATATAGAAGCTTCTCACCATGAAGTTGCTGACGGGCAGCACGAAGTTGATTTCAAATACTCAGACATTCTAACAACTGCCGATAATGTTGCTACTTTCAGAGTTGCTGTTAAAGCTGTTGCTGCACAATATGGTTTGCACGCAACATTTATGCCAAAACCTGTTTTCGGTATCAATGGCTCTGGAATGCACTGCAACATTTCGTTATTTAAAGACGGAAAAAATGCTTTCTACGATGAAAACGCTGAATACCAGCTTTCTGATACAGCAAAATACGCAATCGGCGGTATTTTAAAACACGTTAAAAGCATAACAGCAATACTTAACCCGACAGTTAACAGCTACAAACGACTCGTTCCGGGTTACGAAGCACCGGTTTACATGGCATGGTCGCTCGCTAACAGAAGCGCTCTTTTAAGAGTTCCGGCAAAACGCGGTATGTCAACGCGTGTTGAACTCCGTTCACCAGACCCTAGCTGCAACCCGTACTTAGCATTCGCAACAATTCTTGCTGCCTGCTTAGACGGCGTTAGAAATAAAATTGAACCGCCTAAACCGGTGGAAGCTAACATATACAAACTTTCTGACAAAGAAAGAAAGAAAATGAGAATTGAATCTCTTCCGGGAAGCTTAAAAGAAGCTTTGTATTATATGGATAAATCGTTGATAGCAAAAACAGCTTTAGGTGACCATATAGTAGAAGAATTTATGACTGCAAAAGATATTGAATGGGATTCTTTTAGAACCTATGTTTCCCAGTGGGAAATCGACAGATATTTAGCTAGATATTAATCCATATGAAAAGGCGGTAATAAAATTACCGCCTTTTATTTATCTTTGTTTAATTCATATAAAAATCTCAGGCCTTCCAGAGTTAAATAAGGATTAACAAAATCAAACTGCCTGTTCATGTATTTAGAAATCAAAGAGGAATATCCTCCCGTTGCAATAATAACTGCCCTGTCACCAAGTTCAGCTTCACACTGCTCTATCAAACCTTCTATGGCGCAGGCAGAACCTCTGATTACTCCGGACAAAATCGCATCAGCTGTGTTATTCCCAATAGCCTTATCTACAGTATTTGCATCTATCTTAGGAAGTTTTGATGTACTCTTATTCAGAGCCCGAAACTGTAAATTCGGTCCAGGCATAATCACACCGCCCAAAAAGTCCCCGTTTTTATCCAATATATCAAATGTTGTTGCAGTTCCTATATCTACAATTATTGCAGGCTTAGAATACAGCATATATGCGCCGCAGGCATTTGCTATCCTGTCAGCTCCGGCTTCTCTCGGATTTTTTAGTTTTAAATTAATTCCTAAATTCAATTTATTCGTAAGAACTATTGAATTTAGATGAAAAACATTATCTGCTGCATGTTTCAGAGTTCTTGTTAATTCATCTACAACAGAGGCTATTATACATGCAGTGATTTTGTATTTTTTAAACAGAGTATGCAGTAATATTTCATATTCTTCCTGCGGAAGCTCTTTATCCGAAGGCAGTCTGAAAGTTTCAAGAATACTCTCGTCCTCAAAAACTCCGAGAGTAATATTTGTATTACCTATATCAATAGTTAGAAGAATCATAATTTACTCACTGTAATTACTCAATGCTGATTCAAGAATTTGTATCATTTCTTCTCGATAAGATTTCGGGTTCATGATTTCGCATTGAGCACCATATCTCAATAATCTTGATAACAAAATCTCTTTACTTTCGTTGTGGTTTGAGATTGTAACACTCTCACCATCATAAGCTTTTATTACACTTTCATTCTCGCGTAAATGATAACCCGGCGCAAGAGCACCGCTTAATTTAAATACAACTACCTGTTCACTAAAGCTCTTAACAAATTTTTCACTTAGAACTTCTATTCCGGAAATCCTTTCTGTATCAACCATTTTGTCTTTATTTTTACACATTACATGAAAAAATGTTTTTCCTTTATTCTCAGCTATATTGAGCGGAATGCAATCAAGAATAGATTTATTTTTAAACATCAAACGAACTTTTCTTTTATCTTTAATTGCATGTTCAAAGAGTTCTGCAGAAATATGATATGTTTCCTTATCAACTCTTGCAATGCCTTTGTTTGAAAATCTATTCAGCTTATCAATAAAATTATCAAAAATCTTATTGTACTTGCTCGACATGTTTTCTCTTATAATATTTTGAAGCCTTTCAAGCAGACCTATGTCACCGCTTGTAAGCTCAAGACCAAAAGGCATGCTTGCAACAAAATATCTGTTATGAATTTTCAATATATTAATTCCGCAATATCTGCAGGTATTTATATATTTGCTTATTACACTGTTATTAAATACAGGCTCTTCTTCACTCTTGTTAAGCCTTTCAATAAGTTCCTGCATGGTAAAATTACCTTGAAGCAGAACTTGCAAAGTTTTTAAAACCTGCATTGAGGATAGATTTTTTTTAATAGAAATCTTATTCATTATAAACATTCCTCATATTTATCAGCTTTTGAATAATTTTTTCTCTAAACTCTTGCGGCTCAAGCACAGTACAGTTTGCGCCGAAAGACAAAATTCTCTGCGCTGCAAGAAAATCATTATAATATCTGCCCTCTATAATATATCCGTCATCACGATTTTCTAATATTACTTCATTTTCTTCTATGCCTGTAACACCAAAATTTTTCAGGAAGAATTTCACAGTAGTATATTCAATTTCAACCTTGCTGCTTCCGGAAAATCTTGCTAATATTGCACCTATTCTTTTTATATTGAGTACTACAGATTTCTTTCTTATCAAATCAAAGCCGTAGAGATAAATCTTATCATTCTGGAAAACAATTCTATGTGCACAAACTTCTTTCTGCGAGTCATCTTTTGCCTGTGGTGTCCGATAAGACAATCTCAAAGTTCTATTCTGCCTGCAATCTTCAATCAATTCCTGAATAAATTCTGTATCAAATGTTTTGAGCACAGAAAGTCCGCGCAGAGTTTCTTTTGCCTCACTGTCATCAATATATTCGGCTAATTTTTTGAAAAGTTCATCATATTTTAGTATCAATTCAATATTAGAACTGTCTTTAATTTTCTTATAAGCTTTTTTAATAACATTAATTTCATCCTTCAAAATATTTAGTGAAAAAGGATGCTTAAGCAGTCTATATTTGAAACCTGTTTTTGCATTTGCTTTTGTAATCTCACATCCGGAAGCTTTTAAAGTATTAATATCAATTCTCAGAATATCATCAGAATGTTCAGGTTCAAAAATATTCAGTTCTGTAAAAATTTCTCTTATTTCCTTGAGAGATCTCGGCGCTTCTATAAGCAGTCCTAAAAGAACTATACCTCTTAATCCTGTTAAAGAAACTTGATTTAACTCAGATTTGTCAGCAGGTTTAAACAAAACACCATTCCCTCTAAACTTTCAAAACTATATTTATTATTGGCACAAATTGTTCAAATATTCAATCATATTTTCACAATATCTTCTATCAGCAGAGCTGAAAGGTATCACATCTCCCGAAAGACTTTTCTTAATTTTGGCAATAACTGCCTGCTGTTTGCCTTTTGGAACATAGTCAATCTTGGTTGCAACTGTAAATATCGGGAGGTTATAATTTTCAACCCACTCGCGCATCTGGTAATCGTTCTTTTGAACATCATGCCTTGCATCGATAAATTGTATTAATGATTTTATCTGTTTTCTATTAAGAAGATATTCTTCAAGATATTTCTGCCATCTTGCCTGAGCCTCTTTGGAAACCTTTGCATAACCATATCCCGGAAGGTCTGCTATTGTAAAAGTATCAGCAAAATTAAAAAAATTAATCAACCTTGTTTTTCCGGGTGTGTTAGAAGTTTTTGCAAGTTTTTTGTTGTTTGCAAGCGCGTTAATAAAAGATGATTTACCCACATTCGAGCGCCCCAAAAGCGGAAATTCAGGAAGAGAAAAATCCGGACACTGCGAAAGTTTTTCAGCACTTATGATAAAATTAGCATTCAATTGTTTCATTCTCTTTTTCCTTTTCTTTTGTCCTGTGTGTCACAAGAGAAAGTAACTTATAGACTTTTTCGTTATTTACCACCGTAATCTGCGCTTTATTCTTCAAAAAACTAACATCAATTGACGGTTTATGTTCAAAAATATTTTCTGTCTGAATACTAACAATTTGTACAAAATTATCCCTCAATATGCTCAGGGGTTCTTTTAAAAATGTTTCGAAAGTCTTAAAAATATTCATATGTACCGCTTCAAACTTTAGTACAAATATTGTATAATAGTTGCAGGGTAAATGCAAACATGGACAGCAGGGAAAAAGAATATATTGAAGCTTTCAAAACGTATTTGAGTGTAGAAAAAAACTTTTCAGACCACACTCTGAGCGCATACAATTCTGATATTGTAAGCTTTATTCTCTGGTTAAACGGTACGAGCTGTGTTAACGCTGATTTTAATAAGCTGCGTGAATATTTGCATTTTATTCAGAGATTTGATTATAAGAAGACAACTATTGCGAGAAAAGTTGCTGCAATACGTACATTTTACAAATTTTTGTTTCGTGAAAGATACATTGACTCTGACCCTGCAATCTCTTTATCTGCACCGAAAAGACCAAAGTCACTTCCTAAATTTCTAACACCTGAGGAAGTGGAGCAGATACTAAATAACGTTAAAATTGATACACCTGCAGGATTTAGAAACAAGGTTATACTAGAACTTTTATGGGCAACCGGAATGAGAGTTTCAGAGCTCAGCAATCTTAATTTCGGGGATTTGAATATTGAAGAAAACGAAATAAGAGTTTTCGGAAAAGGTGCAAAAGAACGTATTGTGCTTATGTCTGACAGGACAAAAGGATATCTTGTTCAGTACATAAAATCAGCCAGACAGCTTCTTGCACCGGGATATGATATTGGAGATATCAATGATGATTCTCCGCTGTTTATAAATAACACAGGTTACAGACTTCAAAATAAGACAATAAGAAAAGTTATCAATGAAATTGTGGAAAAAATAGAACTTCCTAAAAAAGTTACACCTCACGTTTTCCGTCACAGTTTTGCAACAAAGCTTATTGAAAACGGTGCTGACTTGAGGGTTGTGCAGGAGTTACTCGGACATGCAGGAATTTCCAATACGCAAATTTACACACATATTTCTATGAAACACATGAAAGATGTTTACGAATCAGCCCATCCGCATTCCTAATTAATCACGACAATTTCCGGTATAGAGCCAAACCGGATTGGCAGAATGCTTGTTCCTATACCTTTTGTAATTATCATCAAATTATCGGTTTCTTTTATAACCCGTCTTGCAAATTTTGCACCGTATTCAGAGGGAACAACCGGTGCGCCGATTATAGGAAAACTTACCTGACCGCCATGAGTATGACCTGCCAGAATTAAATCAACTTTTTCTTTTACATCATAATAAACATCAGGGCTGTGAGTAACTAAAATTCCGGGAGATGCGGTTCCGTCAAGCGCTTTATTAATATCAGGAGAGCCGGTCTGTAAATCTTCCAGACCTGAAATATAAATACCTTTTAGTTTTGTATTACTATTTTCTAAGACTTTAATTCCGCTTTCATTAAGAACACGTGCAACTTTTTCCCTGTCATACCAGCCGTCATGATTTCCAAGCACGGTTACAACAGGTGAATTAATAGCTTTAAATATTTTAGTCTGTTCTTCTATAGCAAGAGTATTTTTACCGTCATGACCTTTTATAAAATCTCCGCCAAAAATAACAATATCAGGATTTTGCTCATTTATAAGCTTTACAACACGCCTCAGTCTTCCCCGGTCGAATTTTGAAATGTGAAAGTCGCTTGCAAAAACAATCCTTATTCCTTTCAAAGAGTCAACTTGATAATGCTTTACAACAAGCAGATGGGGTTCAATAAAAAACGCCCAGATAAATAACAAAAAGATAGTTAATAATAAAATTTTTGGCATACAATAATAATAACATATCGAGCAATAAACTAGTAGTCCGTTCAAAAGGGCTTCCGGTAAGGATAATATAAGTTAGTAGTTAGGCGGAATGAAGCCCGCCAGAAGGGTAGAAAATATGATAGACAAAAAACTTGAAGAAGCATTTAACGACCAGATTAATAAAGAACTCTTCTCTGAGTATCTTTATCACGCAATGAAAATCTATTTTCAGGAATTAAATTTACAGGGTTTTGTAAACTGGTTTGATGTTCAGGTTCAGGAAGAAAGAGCCCACGCTGTCGGAATGATTAATTACTTAAACGACAGAGGCGGCAAGGTTGAATTGAGAGCAATCGAAAAACCTGTAATTGAAGGAACTACTCCTCTTGAAGTTTTTGAACATGTTTTAAGACACGAAGAATATGTAACCTCAAGAATTAATGCTCTTGCTGATGTTGCGGAAGAAGTCCGTGACAGAGCTGCAATGCACCTTCTTGACTGGTATATCAAAGAACAGGTTGAAGAAGAAGCAAATGTAGGCGGTGTTTTAGCTACTTTGAGATTAATCGGAGATGATAAAAAAGCATTATTAATGCTTGATAAAGATTTAGCAGCAAGAACATTTGTTGCACCTGTTATAGGTTAAATAACAATAAAAGTGGGGTTTCAGTTCATCACAGCCCCACTTTTATTAATCTTTATTTACCCCTGCGCCTTTCGTTCTATTCTTATTGCGCTGTCAGGACAGGTCATTTCGCACTGACCGCAAGCAATGCAGATTTCAGGGTCTGGCGCAACCGCAGGAGTCTGGTACAAACCAACTTCCTTTGACCATTGCAGACATTTTTTGCCTGCTTTATTCATAGGGCATTTTGCTATACATAAACCGCAGCCTTTGCAAAGGTCTGTATATACATAATAATCTGCTTTCCCTTTGCCTACGCCTTCTATTTTGTAACCTTTATATTCTTTATCCATTAAACACCTGCTCTTTCTTTTATAAGAGACATACCCATTTCTAACGCTTTGTAATTTAATTCCCTGAGTTCAGGTTTGGCATCAAATTTCTTACCCAAAGCCATTTCCATAGCGTTCTTAATATCGTCCAGTTTCAAAACATTAGTCGCAGCAAGCAGAACACCCAGAATAATTATATTAAACACTCTTGCGCTAAGTTTTTCATTTGCAATCCTGTTTGCATCAACACCGATTATCTCTTTGCATTTGCATTCAGGTTTCTTCGTGCATACAGATGTATCATAAACCACAGTTGAGTTTTCGCTTACATAAGCTTCGCAGCGGTCAATAGCTCTGTCTGAAAGCATGATTATGATATCACCCTTAGCAAATCTCGGCTCGCCGATTTTTTCATCAGAAATTTGACAGAAAGCTATTGAAACACCGCCTCTCTGTTCAACACCGAAGTTAGGGATGTAAAGTATTTGTTTTCCTGCTTCATAACCTGCTTCTACAAGGATTTTCGCAATAGATTGAACGCCCTGTCCGCCTTCTCCGGCCAAAACTATTTTTGTTCTCGACATACCCTACACTCCTTCCGGTACTAAAAATTCTTTAACTTCGAAAAATTCTTCCATCTGCTGTAATCTTCCAAAAGTATCAACATTATTTGTTCTCCAGTTTAGAGGACAGATTGAAAGAACTTCTACAAAAGAAAAACCGCCGTTTTGTACATTCTTCAAACCTTTAACAAAAGTTTGTTTAAGTTTCATCATATTTGAAACAGAAGAACGTGCAACAAAAGATTTATTCGGATCAGCAATAGCTGCAACCATTTCAGCACCTTTTGCAGGCTTTCCTGTAACATCGCAGTCTCTTCCGTAAGGAGTTGTTTCTGTTTTTTGCCCCGGCATTGTTGTAGGTGACATTTGTCCTCCTGTCATACCGTAGTTTGTATTATTAACTACAATAATCATCATTTTTTCGCCTCTGACAGATGCGTTTACAAGGTGCTGCGAACCAATTGCCAATCCGCCGCCGTCGCCCATATACGCAATACCAATTGCTTCTGGATTTGCTCTTGTGAAGCCGTAGATTACAGGTGTTGTTCTGCCATGGTGGGTTTGAACCGTATCTAAATCCATGTAATTCCACGCTAAAAGAGAACATCCTATATCACAGCCGAAAACAGTTTTCTGCTGAATGCCGAGTTCATCTATAGCTTTTGCTAACGCTTTTAGTGTTATACCGTGTCCGCATCCGGGACAAAATTTACTTGCTCCAACCTCAGCATTCTGAGATTTTGGTAATTTTGGAGGAAGTGTTAATATTTCTGACATTTTATATTACCTCCTTAACTGCAATTTCTTCTACTTTGTTAACAATATCATCGCCTGTAACACCTACGCCCATTTTATATAGTGTAGAATATGGCGTTGTTAAGCCGTAAAGCTGTTCAAGAACCATTTGAGCAAGCTGGCCGTTTGCAGATTCTGTAAACAAAATTTGTTTTGCACGCTTAACTGCAGCTCTCAAAGGTTTTACAGCAAGAGGTCTTATTGTTATCGGTCTGAACAAACCTGCTTTAATTCCTTTTTCTCTAAGTTCATCAATTGCGGTTCTTGCAGAACGTGCAACTATACCGTGAGCAATAACAAGAATTTCAGCATCTTCTGCTTTGTATTCTTCCCATTCCTGAACTTCTTCTGACATTTTTTCGTAATCAGCTTTGTATCCTTCAAGAACTTCCATAAGTTCTTCTTCCATATTGTATGTGTTTCTGAGGTGAACTGATTTTCTGTCAACTCCAATTTCGCCTTCGCCAAGCAGAGCTTTTGTTGTAGGAACCATGTTAATACCGCGTGAAGCAGGATCATATAACATTACAGGTTCTCTCATTTTACCTTGATATCCGTCAGCAAGAACGTAGGTCGGGAATCTGTATTTCCAGGCTGTGTTAAATGCTTTAATCATATAATCGTACAAATCCTGATGTCCGGCAGTAGAATAAACAATTCTAAACCCTTCACCGTTTCCGCCGAAGCAGGTTAATCTTGTTTCTTGCTGCGCGTAAATAACTGTAGCAGTGGAAGGTCCGCCTCTTTGCATTACAGCGCAAACAAATGGTATTCTCATCATTTCTGCCATTGACTGTGCATCCTGCATGATTACATTACCCGGGCCTGCTGTTGCAGTGAATGCCCGTTTTCCGGCTAAAATTCCGCCGATTGTTGAAAAACCTGCTGAAATTTCATCTTCTGTCTGCAAAAATCCCGCTCCTGTTTTTGGAAGCAATTTACACCATGTATGCATGATTTCATTCTGAGGTGTTATTGGATAGCCATACATAAATTCAGCTTCTGCAGAATTAGCAGCGTACGCGAGAACTTCATTTCCGGTTAAGAACATTTTTGTGTCTTCTTTAATAAGTTTGTTTACCATATTTAATAACCTTCCATTTAAATTTACAATAATATTTTACTACAATAAACTATTTGGGTCTATAATATATAAAAAGGGAGATTATTATGTTTATTAATATTAGGGATAAATTTTGCAAAGAATTAGAGCGGGTTTCAATTAACCTTGAAAAATCATGCTGGGATTTTTACACAAATTCTACGGCTGAAAACTTGAAAAGATACGAAGAAGCGCAGGATGAATATTCTAAGGTTTTTCAGAACAGAGATTGGTACAATAAATTTCTGGCAATAAATAAAGACGAATTATCAAAACATAAACAAAAACAGCTTAAAGAGCTGCTTAAAGAATTTGATGAAGAACTTAATACCGGAGAAGAATTAAAAGCGCTTAGAAAAAAAGAAAATGAAATTGCGCAGAAATATAATTCTTACATCCCGAAAATCGACGGTAAAGAAGTTTCTAAACCTGAGATTTTTAAAATTATGCAGACAGAAACTAACCCTGATTTAAGGAAAAAAGCGTACGACGCTAAAATTAAAGGTGCGGATTTAATTGCAGAAGATATGATTGAGTTTGTAAAAATGAGAAACGAATATGCAAAAAATAAGGGTTATGGAACTTATTTTGAATACAAGCTCAAAGAAGATTACGATGTTGATTTGGATTTTTTAAACAAATTGATTGACGAGGTTTACACAAATGCGAGCGGAAAAATTAAAGAGATTTTAGAAAAAAAACAAAAAGAATTAAAAGAGTTTTTCGGAGTTGAAAAACTTGAAAATTATCACTACGGTTTGCTTCTTAACAACAATCCTGAAAAGGGGGTAAATAAAATACTTGAAGCTTCAAGTCAAGCTACTCCGCCGGATGAAAAAGGGATAAATGAAGTTTTAATAAATCAAGATATTGTGTCAATTTCCAAAACGATGTACAAAAACATGGGTTACGATATTGATAAACTAGAAAAAGAAGGCAAGATTACGCTTGATTTGTTTGCACGTAAGGGAAAAAATACTCACGGATTTTGTTTTGGAGTAGAAGCCGGAAAAGATTCCAGAATACTTGCAAACCTTATTAACAATGTAACGAGTCTTGATACTTTAAATCACGAGTTAGGCCATTGTGTTTATGATTTAGGAATTTCTACAGAGCTTCCGTTTTTAGACAGGAGAGCCTCTTCTCCGGCCGTTACAGAGGCAGTTGCAATGATGATGGGTGATATTATCAAAACTGAAAATGTGCTTGATAAAATCGTTCCTGATGAGCTCTTAGAAAGATTTAAGATGACACACAAAGAAGATGAAGCTTCTTTTGTTGCAAAAAGTCTTTTGATTATAGATTTTGAGCGTGAAATTTACACTAATCCTGAACAAAATCCTGCTGAATTGTGGAATAATTTGAATAAAAAATATTTGAACAGAGAGAATGAATTAGATAACGAATGGGCTTCTATTCCGCATTATCTTTCACATCCGGCTTATTATCAGAACTATTTCAGAGCAAATTTAATGAAAGTTCAGATATATAATTATTTAAAATCAGTTCTCGGAAACATAACTGAAAACAATAAATCAGCAGAGTTTATGGATAAAAATATTTTTGAACTTGGGGCTTCTGTAGAAGAATATGATTTAATAAAGCAGCTAACCGGTGAAGAATTTTCAGCGAAAGAGTTTTGTAACAATTTGTAAAAAATAGACTTTTAGAAGTATTGTACATGTTATATAATGAGTGTATATAAGTATATTAAAGCTACCAATTTACAGGGATACAAATGAGTATTGAAGGACTTGCTCCGTACTCGCCGACAACAATTTATGGACAACTGACGTCGCCGTTTACGCCAAAAAAAATTACAATAAATTCACATACACCATATGATAAAGTTGATGAGGAACAAGAGAACTCATCAGAGGTATTTAGCCGCGGATATTTTGAAGGCAAACCGCAGGCAAGAAGTGTTTATGGAAAAGTTTCAACGCAAAGTGCTTATGAAAATGATTTAGCAAAATTGTCAGAGGATTTAGCTTCGGAAAAAGTACCTGTAGAAGTTGTATCTTTTTCATCCTCAGAATTATCTTCAACTGATATTGTCAAAAGTTCATTAAAGAAAGGTTATGATACAAGAGAAGCTATAGTTATTCAGAATGCAAACAGTGCATATCAAAAAAGTGCTTTTTTAACTAACAATCCTGTTGGAGTTTTAAGTACTTGTTCATATAGAGTTTTTTAAAAGTTTTTGACATTTTATTTATTATATTAATTATTATTATTTAATTATATATATAAAATAATAATCATCATAATAAGCTCAAATTATTTGTTCAAAACTATCTGAAAGTATTATGAATACTGAGTTTTTCATGTTCAAAAAAATGTAGAAAGATTGTAGAAAAGTCGAAAGTTTTGAACATCTTTGAACATAAATTATGCAGAAAAATAAAATTAAATAAAAAAGATGTAGAAAACTCAAAGTTATGAACATTTTTTCTACATCTTTTAAACACTTTTCTACATAGTTTTGAACATTAATTTACCAGAATTTTTGTACTAATATATAATATTTAATTTCTTTTTGTATGTTTTTTGATAGTTTATAAATTAAATATTTGAATAAAAAAATAAATTTGCTTAAGAAATTTATTTTCATATTATCAGTATTACAAAAATGGTTAAGAACACATAAATCATTTATTTCTTTATAGTCATTTTCATTTGATAAATCTTTTACAGAATGTTTTTTAGGAACTATTTTTAACATTTCTTCAATTCTTTTGTTCCAAGCATTTACAGATTGCATTTCAAATAAAGATTTTTGTTCTTCCATTAACAAATTTTTAGCATAATTTTTGTCATTTAGTATATTTTTTGCTCTATTTTCAAAATCTTTTTTATTTAAACAAAATCCATGAGTATTTTTTAAATAGTCTAGCATGTACATAGCGCATTTCATACTTAGCGAAGGAATATTTGAAGAAATAGCATCCATTAGTGCAGTACCTGAATTTAGTGGAAAAGAATCAATACACAAATCTGCAGAAGCAACATAATCTAAATAACCATTATTAAATCCTATTGTTCCAAGAGGAATAATATGTCCTTTGCTTTTTTTGTAATATTTCTTCCATAATTTTTCTTTTAATGATGGACCTATAACATAACAATATGTATTTTCATCAAGTAAATCTTTTACCAAATTATAAAAATTATCATTTCCTATAGGACTATATTTTAAGTTTGAAGCTGTAGATAATATAATTTTTTTATTGTTTGGAATTTTAGTTTTTTTTCTTGCTTCTTCTTTTGAAATAATATTTTTTTTAGTAATAAAAGCAGGTATTCCTACAAAAAAACTGTTTTTAATATTTCTTTGTTTTTTTGTAATTTCATTATCTTTAACTACATCTAATACAATATCTGCAATACTTTTTCCAATCCAAAAAAGATGTGCAGAGTGATTATAAAATATAACAGGACGTTCAAATTTTTCAATACCAAATGCAACTACTGCAGTTGGATCATCCATGTGAGTATGCAGAATTATATATTCATAATTCAATGCTAATTCTCTTAATTTTAATGCTCTTGTCGCTAAATCTATATTTTTTTCAAATAATATATAATTTCCGTTTTTTTCTTTAATATTTTTTTCAAGTACAGATAATTCATTTACAGGTTTAAGTACAACTACACTGTGTTCTTGCGAAATAGGAGCGTTTTCAATCCATCTTTCAATAACTCTTGTATGTCCTCCAGAATTGTACCCTGATGTTAAGACATGTAAAAATGTATTTTTTTTATACTCTTGATTATTATTACTAAACTTTAAAGTTTTTGCATATTCTAAATAAAAATTTTCAAGAAAAGAGGATGTATAATATCCAGTAGGTTGTTTAACTGCAAATTTTAAAGCAATTTCAGCATAATATAATTTTTTTTCTAAAGTTTTTGATATTTTTATTTTCTCTATGAGCTTTTCAAAAATATTTCTCTTTTTTTCTATAATAGGATAATATTTTTTATATTTACCAAGCATTAACTACCTCAACAACTTTCTTAATTTCATCGTCTGTCATAACCGGTGAAATAGGAAGGCTAATAATAGTATTATGTATTTCTTCTGTAATAGGATAAGATAAATTGTTCCATTCTTTGTAAGCCTCCTGTTTATGAGGCGGAGTAGGATAATGAATAATTGTCTGTATTCCATTATCAGTTAAATAATTTTGAAATTTATCTCTGTTTTCTGTTCTTACTGCAAAAACATGCCAAACGTGAGAAGTTTCGTTGTAAGCTTTTGGCAAAATTATTTTTGGATTTTTAATATTTTCTCGATAATATTTTGAGATTTCTCTACGTTTTTTGTTATCTTCATCTAAATATTTTAATTTAACATCCAATACGGCTGCTTGAATTTCATCAAGTCTTGAATTTACACCTTTATAAATATTGTGGTACTTTTTATCGCTTCCATAATTTGCTATATACTTAACTTTTTTATAAAGTTCTTCATCATTTGTAGTAACAGCACCACCGTCTCCAAGGCATCCAAGATTTTTTCCAGGATAGAATGAAAAGCCTGAGGCATCACCTAAATTACCTGTTTTCTTGTTATTATAAATCGCACCATGAGCTTGTGCTGAGTCTTCTATAATTTTTAGATTATATTTTTTTGCTAATTCCCAAATCTTATTCATTTGTACAGCTTGTCCATAAAGATGAACAACCATAATAGCTTTAGTTTTATCTGTAATTTTTTCTTCTATCAAATCAGAATTAATATTATATGTGTTAATATCAGGTTCTACCAGAACAGGTGTACATCCGTTTTCTGAAATGGCAAGAATTGATGCTATATAGGTGTTTGCAGGTACAATAATTTCATCACCTGCTCCAAATCCGTATCCTTTAATAATTAAATTTAATGCATCAAGCCCGTTTGCAGCACCTACACAGTATTTTGCACCACAAAAATTAGCTAAATTTTGAGTAAATATTTCATTTTCTTTTCCTTGCAAATACCAACCATTATCAAGTATTTTTGCTATTCTTTCGTCTATTTCTTCCCTGTAACGGTTATTTACTTTACCTAAATCTAAAAATTTTATCATATTTAGCCTCGTATTTTGTTCCTTAATTTTCTAGATGGAATAAGATTAAGAAATATTTTTTTTATAATAATTGAACATGATTTTATTATACTCAATTTTATTGCATATTTATTAAAAATTTTATATGTTAATTCTTTATTTCCCATACATTCGTCTAGTGGATTGTTTGTACAAAAAGTTTTATTGTCAAAAATATATTTAGTGATATTTTCCGATATTTGGTATTCTTCTATATTTTTATTAGTCATATCGAAGTTGTTTTCCAGAATAAGTAAGTCTATTTTTTTATTTGGAAATTTTTCATTTAGTTTTGATAAAGCAGATTTTAACTGTTCGTCAGAGAGTTTTTTATCTCTGCTGAACCAGACAAACAGGATTTCTTTTGCAGTCTTAATTTCTCTATAAAATCTTTTAATTCTCCTGTCATATTTTGCCTTAACATCCGGATAGCTTTCATCAAGCGGAACTCCTGGAGCAAAATCGTGGTAATGATAAAAATCAGTAGATTTATTTCCGTATGAATCAAAATGAATGTCAGGATTTTTTTCAAAATTTAAATTATATAAATCGTTAAAATTTAAGAAATCTTTGAAGTTATTGCATACAAGTTCTATTCTTTTTTCAAACGAAGCATGTGTTAACCAGTCAAAAGGAAAAGATGCAAATTGGAGCTTACAATCTCTTAAATAGCTTGTGCAAGCGCAATCCTCCCCTAAACTTACAAATAAATTATATTTTAAAAATTTTTTATCCATTTTGTCTATCTTGAAAAATTAGAAACAATTTATTGTTCATAAAAAAGTTCTTTAAACTTTTATCATACTTAATATCACAATCCTAGACTAAGCACATTTTATATTATAAGATAAAAATTTATATATTTGCAAGTAATTTATAAGAAAATGGTTATGTTATTTATTTAAATTCTCTAGTATATTTTTAATATCTTCTGTTTTACTAATATAGTTTGGTATTGTATTTTTTAAGTATGTTTTTACTTCATTATAATTATTTAATAAATATTCAAGTTTTGTTTTAATGCTATGTTGGTCACTAAGTGATTGTACATGCGCCAAATAAGGAGAATTTTCTCCATATATATCATTACTTATACCAAAAGATTTATGTTTATATCCTGCAATAATGGTTGGTATGTATGAAGCAAGTGCAGGTATTTGCACATGTGTTCTAACAGCAACAAGAGCCTTTAATTTAGAAAGTATATATTTTGCTTCTGGAGCACCTTTTTCTTCTAGTACAAAAACTCTGTTTGTATTTTTATATTTAGCATATAATTTTTCCAATTCTCTAAAATCAGAGTTTTTGTAATTCCAATTAACATGAGGAATAAGTAAGACGTTATAATTGGTTTTGTCAATAATAAACCGTATGGCATTCTCATAATTTTTACGCAACATATCAATATATTTTTCGTTTCCTTGTTGAAGAAATCCTATATTAAAACCTATGACTTCGTGAGAGTCAAAGCATGCCGGTAATAAACATTTTTTAGCAGGCATGCAGAAAGCCGGACATGGAGCAAGATAAGCATTAATACCAGCTTCACTCAAAAGATTATAAGTTAATGTTTCTCTAGCTATAACAGCAGAATACATTTTTAAATCTTCCATTACTTCTTTTATATTTATAACATCTTTTGTTATAGAACAACCGAGCATAACAGAATGAGCACCTTTTTCTCTTATTTTTTTATTAACATATTTATACCATTCTCTTACTTCTCCAGGTTCACAATATTGGTCGCCTGCTTCAAGACAATACACAGTGTCTTTGTCAATACTTTTTAAAAAAGGCTTAAAAAATTGTTTATATTTTATATTTTTGTTTTTAATTAATAACTTATTTATGAAATTTTTACTTACAGGCTTGCAAAAGATTTTCAGTTCACCAATTTCATCAAGCTTAAAGAGTTTATCTTTTAATTCTGAGTATGAGAATGTAAAAATTTCGTAATGGGTATCAGGAAATAATTCATGCAGACCTCTCACTATAGCTTCGTTACCATGATTTTGCGAACCTGAATGACCATAAATTGCTATTTTTTTCATATTTGTTATCCTCAAACTTATATAACATTTTGTTTAAAATGTTATATAAACCATAAATGTTATTATTATTTGTCTTTGTTGAGGAAATAATAAGTATAATTGCTAATATATGTCATTTATTATAGACTATAACTGAGAGCATAACATTTTAAACAAAATGTTATCTGTGAATTTAATTATTTTTATATATCTAAATAAAAATTTAATTTAGGACAACAATTACATCCAATACTTTCTTTAAAATCACAAAGTCCGAAATTCGGATTGCTATCTAATGTTGATGTACCGATACTTATATATTCTATATTTTTTTGTTTTGAATAATATTCAAAAATATTTTTGGCCAAAAAGTTCATTGGATATTGTTTATCATATTTTTGTAAGTTCCCCCAATAAACTACATTTACAATATTTTTTGTAATATGTTGAATATATGCTGAGGCAATATATTCATTTTCATTTTTTATAAGAAAATAATCAGATTTTATTATATTAGCAGTATTTATTATGTCGTTTTCGCTCATCCATAATGGAAAATTCTTTTCTTCTCGGTTTATTTTTATAATTTCATAAACTTTTGATACATCATCACTTTTTTCTATAGTCAGGTTATTTTTTGCTGCAATTTTTAAGTTTCTTCTAGAATCAGTATTTATGATAGAGTCATAATTATCATATTGTTCTAATTTAAATTGAAAATTTACATCATAATCTAATAATTTAAAACCATTACAGAAAAGTGCATTTTGAAGTTTTGTAATGTGTGAACTGTTATAAAAAACAGGAGGAGTATTAAATCTTATAGTTTTTATGTTTGAAAATTTTGACCAATCAATAAGATTTTTTATAGCATCATGATAATGAGAAATTTTGTTATTATGAGCTATTTCTGATAAACAACAAAAAGTCGCAGAAAATGGAAATTTTAAAATTCCATCTTTTATTCCGCCGACAAGACCAAATCTTTTTTTATTATTTTCAAATATAAAATATTTAACATCACGTACTTTATGTTTATTTAATTCAATAAAATCTATGGTATCAAATCCAGAAAAAGGATTTACAACAAAAGTTTTATATTCTTCTTTTTTTACTTCAAAAATATTCATTTTATATAATTCCTTATTTTTTTTGCAGGAACACCTGCATAGGTACAAAATTCTTCAGTATTTTTTGTTACAATAGCTCCAGCTCCTATTATTGAACCGCGTTTAATTGTTATTCCCGGCATTAATACACAATTTGCACCAAGCCATACATCATCTTCAACAATAATTTGTGTATTTTTTTTTATTAGATTATTTTTTACGTAAGAATTGTTTTTCAACAGTTCTGAATTATTAGGTTCACTGTTTGGTAAAAACGTTACACCAGGGCCAATTGATACATTTTTTCCTATGATTACGCAAGGACTATAATCTTCATTGGGTGTAAAATGTAATCCAAGATTACTGTAAGATCCTTCACCCATAATAAAGCCAAGCTTTTTTAAATAAATTTTTCGAATAATCGCATTTGTGTAATAGAATGAAATCAATTTTACAAATCTAATAGGCATGCTATCTACATATTTTTTCAAAAAAAAGTTTATAAAATTATCAATATTTTTCAGAAAAAATTTTATCACATTTAGTATCCTTATGCTAGTTTGATTATATTTAAAAATTTATTATAGTCCCTTATATACTCTTTTTCATCATAATGTGTATTAGTTAAAACCATCAAAATTGCATTATATGAAAATTCATACATTTCTTTCCATACCATTTTATTTAAATAAAGTCCTTGGTGCGGGTTATTAAGTAAGACGTCTGTTTGAGTTTTTCCGTCATCAATTTTTACCCTGCAGCTTCCATTGATAGGTATTAACAGGAATTCTGAATTTTTATTAGCATGACAGCCTCTGGAGATATTTCCTTTTGTATCAAAAATATAGAAACAACGCTTTACTTCAAAGGGACAATTTATACCTTTTTCAAACGAAACAAGTTTGCCTCTTTCATCACCGAATACTTTCATGTCTATTATTTTGTAATTCATTTAACTTTCCTCCAGAGCTTCTTTTGTTGCTTCTAAATAAGCGTAACCAAATTTTCTATCAGGCTCCAGATGTGCTCCTTCTGCCCACTCATTCCATGCATTTATAAAAACAAACTGTTTATCTTTGTTGTGATTTTTCTTTGTCCATTCAATGACATCTTTGAGCCATTTTTTATATAAAGCCGGAGCTGTTTGAAATACCCATCCGCCTTGAAAAGCTTTTCTTGCTGAGTTATCCCAGTATGGGAATACTGTTTTATATAAAGGATAATTTACTTCAGGCATAAACTTTCTATTATATACAGCATCTTCCATATCAAAAACTTTTGACATAAATTTTTTATTTATTATTTTTCCTGTTATGTCAATTTCTTTTAGGTTTTCGTGTCCATTAGGATAAAACTCAACACTTGCATCCATTCCATATACTGTTGAGTCAGTATTACCAAATACTCTTGCACCTATTATGTATAAATCTTCAAATCCATTTTCTTTTGCTAGTTCTCTCAAACGTTTAACAAGATATGTTATTTCATTATCCTTAAATAATTTAGGGTTATAAATACAAAGCAGAGGTTTATTGTTAATTTTTATATATCTGTTGTCTTTTATGAAAGGCAGAATATCATAGAAGAATTTATCGCAATCTTCACAGGAAAATTTCTGCTCCATCATAATCTCTTTATTTCCGCCGTCCCATTGTTTTGCCCATGTTTCATTCGCCCAGCATAATGCAAAAGGTAAATCCAGTTCCTTATTATTTAAATAATTAAAAAGTGGTGTTTCAAGCAGTCTTTTTCCTCCGCTGAACCAGTAATAATGGAAGCAAAATCCATAAATTCCGTACATTTTGGCTAATTCAATCTGCCTGTACATAACTTTATCAGTTGACAAGTCATAGAACCCTACATCAATAGGTAAATGAGGCTGATAATGACCAAGAAACTGAGGTTGAATTTTGGTAACATTTGTCCATTCTGTAAAACCATGTTCTATATATTTATCATTTAAAGGTATTGTATGAAATTGAGGAAGGTAAAATGCTATAAGTTTTGTATCTTTTTCATTTTTTACATAAGGATATTTTGTTATTTTTACAAAATCCTTATTATCAGAAGAATATAAAAAGTCTAAGAGTTCTTTTGTATCAATGTTATTATTGATTTTATTTAAAAGTTTGATTTTAAAAGATATTCCTAAAATTTTTAATTTTAATATTTTATATGTATTAAATTTTTCTTCTTGATAATTAAATATTTTGTTAAAAAAACACACTATTCTAAACCTTCTACAATATAATTTTTAATATCTTTAATAACATTAGAACGCTTATGTTCCCAGATCCATTTACCAAGCGGATGCTTTTGGTAGAAATACTGTTCATTGCGTTTATATACCTCTGAGTTAACACCAGAACTTGTTGTACTGTGGTTATGGAATACAAAAGAAATATTTGAAGTTGCAAGACTAAATCCTGCATACAATGCTCTCAGACAATAATCCTGGTCTTCCCAGAATGCAGGTGTGAAATTTTCATCCATCAAGCCGATTTTTTCAATAACTTCGCGCTTTACAATAACACAGCTGAAAAGAGGCTCAAGCATATATTTAAATGGCTTTTTAAAACGTTTCAAATAATTCTCATAGTGACTAATATAATTATCAGAAGTTAATTTCTTTTTAAATATTTTCGGTCTGCCTGCATCGCGAGGTGAAACCATACCAAGCTGTTTATCAAGTTCAAAAACTTCAAGAGTATTTTTAAGCCAATCCGGAGTAAACAAAATATCATTATTTAAAAGACCTATGTATTTGTAATTACCTTCCAACGCAAGATTAATTCCCTGATTGTTTGCTTTTGAATACCCTAAATTTTCTTTGTTGAGTATAAGTCTGATATTTGAATGTTCTTTTGCAAAATTTTCCAGATATTCAACAGTTCCGTCTGTTGAGCCGTTATCAATGATAATCAAATCAAAAGAATTTTCGTCAGTATATTGATATAAAGATTGAAGAAATGGTTTTGTAGCCATCTCAAATTTATTAAATGTAGGTGTTATAATTACAGTTTTATTCATTATTAAAAAGTGCTCTTTCTATGACTACTTGATGTGATGATTGATAACTTCAATCATGTCTAAATACATATTGACTTGCTGTTCTGTTGCAATATTAACAATCATTTTCAATTTATTTTTGTTTGATGAAATATCTGCCATATCAATACCTTCAGATACAAAATCTTTTAGTGACAGCTTCAATATTTCTGTCATTTTGAAAAAATTATCTAAAGCAGGATAATTTTTACCGGTTTCGATTTTACTCAAATGTTTTTCTGAAATCCCAACCATTTCTGCTAATTCAGACTGTTTTAAGCCTAAATCTTTTCTCTTTTGACGGATAACTCTGCCTACATATAATTTATCAACATTTGACATAATCAATAAACCTATTACCTTTAATTAAAATAAAATACATATGACTATCTATAAACAATATATGTAACGAATAATAATTATTTATTCGTCAGATGTATTAACAAAATGATAAACTTATGTTATTATTTTGGGTAATTATATGTATTACTTTTTATGTAAATGGGTATTATGATTTACGATTGCTTTCCATTTTTTAATGAATTAGATGTTCTTGAAATAAGGCTGAATGTTTTATATGACACCGTTGATTATTTTGTTATAACAGAAGCTGATAAAACCCATACAGGGAGGCATAAAGAATACATTTTTGAACAAAACAAGGATAGATTTGCCAAATTTTTGGACAAAATTATTTATATCAAAGTAGATGATTTTCCTGATTTAGAGAATTCTGAAACAAGTTCTGACGGAAACAAATGGCTCTATGAGAATTATCAGAGAGATGCAATAATGCGTGGTTTGAAAGATTGTAAACCTGATGATGTAATCATAATTTCCGACTGTGATGAGATACCAAATCCTGAAGCCGTCAAAAAATATAAAAAAGGGATATGTTCTCTAATGCAGCTAAGATTCGGATTTAGCTATAATTCTATTTATGTTACTATTCCGTTTTGCAGAAGTCCGAAAATTTGCAGGTATAAAGAGTTAATCAACCCTCAAAAAAAGATTAAAGAAAAAGATAAAAAATATTGTTTGTACTCAGAATACGGACTACCTACTTATTTGAGATTTGTTAAGGGAAAAAAGATAAAAAACGGCGGGTGGCATTTTAGTTATATTGGAAATTTAGAGAATGTCAGGTATAAGATGCATTCTATAGTAGAGCAGCAGGTAAATACGGTTAATAAAAATAATGATAAACTATTGCTTGAAAAGATCCGGAATAATGAAGATATCTTAGAGCGCGGTGATATTTTTGCTAATCTGGAGATGTCTAATATTTTTCCGCAATATTTTATAGCGAATATTGAAAAGTACAAAGAAAATATAAATAATAAGAATCAGGTTTCGTTTTCCAGAGCAATGTGGCAGCATAGAATTTATAAAATAAAGAAGGTATTCAAATGCCTGTAATATCTGTTATTGTACCTGTTTATAATGTTGAAAAATATTTGGAACGATGCTTGGATAGTATAATAAACCAGACTCTTAAGAATGTGGAAATTATTTGTGTTAACGATGGTTCTACTGATAATTCTATAAATATATTAAAGGAATATTCTTCTCAGATTATAATTGTTAACAAAGAAAACGGAGGTCTTTCAGATGCTAGGAACAAAGGTTTAGATTACGCTTCCGCACCATATATAGCTTTTGTTGACAGCGATGATTGGATAGAGGAAACTGCTTTTGAAGAAGCGTATTGCGCAATTGAAAAGTATAAGACTGATTTTGTCTGTTTTGGCTCGCAAAAAGTTTATGAGGATGGAAAAACTGAGATTCAGAAACTGCCTGTGAAGGGATTTCAGAAAATGAATTACAAAAAAATCAGAAAAACTCCTGTAACAGTCTGGTCTAAGATTTTTAAAGCATCAATTATAAAAGATAAAGAATGTATTTTCCCAAAAGGATACAATTATGAGGATAATGTTTTTTGGATGATGTATTCTCCTTGGGTTAAAACCGGATACTACATAGATAAGCCGTTTTATAACTACTTTCAAAGGGCCGGTTCTATTATTTATACAGACAAAGAACCTTTTAAATATATAAATTTAATTCCGATAATTTTTGAATATTATAAAAAGCAGAATTTATTAGACAAATGCGGTGATGATTTGTATAAGCGCTTCAAAGATTATCTGAAAATGGATTTTAATGATGCTTTAAAGAAGGAATAGTGTATGAAAAGAACAGCAGTATTTGCCCATTATGATAAAAATAATTTAATACAGGATTATGTTGTATATTATTTGTCAGAATTGAAAAAGTGTGCAGAAAAAATAATTTTTGTTTCTGATTCAGATGTGCTGCCGGAGGAATTAAAAAAGATAGAGGGTATTGTTGAACAATCGATTATTGGCAGACATGGTGAATATGATTTTGGCTCATACAAGAGGGGATTTTTGTATGCAAAAGAAAATAATCTGCTTACCGCCTGCGAAGAATTAATTTTGGCAAATGACAGCTGTTATGCACCTTTGTTTCCGTTCGAGGAAATGTTTTCTGCTATGTCAAAAAAACCTCTTGATTTCTGGGGTGCTACTTCTTCTGACTCGGGAATAAAAAAAGAGGATGAAAATGTTTATTGCAGATTTAATCATATACAGTCATATTTTGTAGTCTTCAAACCTGCTGTTTTTAATTCAGATATTTTTAATAAATTTATTACTTCTATCAAAAAGGAAAATAAAAAAGAAGAAATAGTTATAAAATACGAAATGGGTATGACTCATCTGCTTGAAGAAAACGGATTTAAGTATGATTCTTACAGCAAGCTCAGTAAAGAAGTTCCATCAGCGCATACCGCTGCATACATAAATTTAATACGGCATGATAAATCTCCATTTCTAAAAAGAGAGATAACATTATACAGAAATGCAGAAGTTTTTTATCCTATTTTGACAAAGTATTTAATAAAAAGATATACAAAATACGATTACAATCTTATACGAAATGATGTTAAGAAAAATGCAAGATATATTACGCTTATGGAACATATAAAATACGGTTTCAAAACTTACAGACGGTTTATTTACAGAAGACGAAGGAAAGAACGCCTGATTTGTTTTTTAGGTAATTGGTATTCATACTGACATATTATCTAAAAACTCTTTAGACGGCTGTTTTTTGTACGTAAGTTTATGCATGAAAGTTTTTGATTTTAATTCATTAAACTCTTCCTGACTAAAATTTTTATCCATAATCGTTTGAAGTTTTCCGCAAATTTCTCCGTCAAGATATGGCATTTTATCCCATTCTGCTTTAAGTTCAGGAGTTTTGTCAGAAAGCATTGTTGAAATATGTTCAAACATAAAATAATTAATCATGAAATCGTTTTCGGCCCAGTAATTTTCTAATGTCCTTTTTATAGCGTTTAAATTAGGGCTGTTCTTATCTGCACGGATAAAATAACAGGACATTTTGTTTTCCTGATTGTCTTTTTCAGGGTCTTTTCTGACCACGCAAAAACTCGAGTCGATAATCTCCTGCGGTATTTTATCTGTTAACATAATGGTTGAATCTATCCAAACGCCGCCATACTGTGTTAAAAGATACATTCTAAGTATGTCGCTAAACAGTGCAACAGGCATTTTGCCGGAGCTTACAAGGTCATAGTATCTCTGAGGGAGTTCTACATAATCTTTGATTGTGTCAAAAGAAAGAATATTGATTTTTCTATTGCCCTCATATTTTTGGACACTTTCAAAGCATCTTTGAATTAATTCAGGCGCGTTTTCTTTGCCCTGATGCCAATAAGACCATAGTGGTAAATGATTTTGGTCGGTTGACAATTGTTCTTTTACCTGAACATCAAGATACTTCTTCAAATACCGTTTGGCCCAACGCGCTTTGATTTTTGAGCGCTTGACTTTATCAAAGATAAAAAGTTCAATTAATATTTTAAAAATGCTGTTTTTTAATTTGTTCATACTTTGCTGAATAATCTTTTTCTCAAATCTCTAAACGTATATTTTTTGAGAGTTTTCGGAATTCTTTCAATGAATGCCTTATAATCCTCCGGAATATACTTTCTTCTCCATGGTTTACCCGGATTTCCTGCATAATGCAGCATTATTACGTTTTTAACCTCATGTTTTAAAGTATCATCTGAATAAACATTTTTTAAGAATTTATACTCTTCAGACGTAGACCAGTCATCAGTATAATACAGGCTCTGGAATACTCCGTAGCGGTAAGGAAGGCTGTAAATCTTATCACAGGCAAGATTTAGAGTATCCAAATCAAAGAACTTCAATCTTGTGTTAAAGGTTTTTATAATATCAAATACGCGTGATACGAAATTTTCCTCGCGCATTTTCTTTGAATTAAAAATAATAAAACTTGAAATATAAGTCAATTCATTTTTATTTTCCGGAAAATACTTGTGACAGAGCATATTTTCGTTATTCGGCTCCATAGCCACTGCTGCGCATTCGTAATCTTTCAAATCAATATTATAAGCTTCTGTCAGGTCGCCTTTGAATAGAACGTCAGTGTCAGCATAGATTACTTTATCATACTGAGGCAGAAGTTCCGGTATAAGAAGCCTGTAATATACAATTTCTGTCCAGCTTCCGCCCTTGTTAATCGGTGCGCCTTTAAAGCGTTCTGTCGAAATGTATTCAAAAGTTATTGAATGTTTAGTATCTTCGCACATTTTGGCAAATTCCTGCGCAGTTTTATCATCAATATCAGGATGATAAACATAAATATCGTATTCAGTTTCAGGCTTTGCTGTGTCAATAAGACTTTTTATGGTAACTGCTGCACCTAAAATTATTCTTTTATCAAAAGTAAATACAACAGGTATTTTATTCATTTATTCCGCCCTTCGTGGTTATAAGTTTACGTAAATTTTCTTTAGAATTTTCATAAAGTTTATCAGCATAAGCTTTTAAATTCTTTTGCAGTTCGGAATATTTTTCAGAACTCATCTCAATTCCTTTTTGAAGAGCATTTGCAAATTCACTGTCTGTTTTGTACAAAATAGAATTTGAACTATCAAACCCGTTAATCGGCCCGAAACTTTCAATAATAATACAAGGTTTTGCAAATCCGTATACAAGCTGGAAGTTTCCGCTTGTTCCGGTTGTGTTGTACCTGATATGTCCGGGTTTGGTCTCGTCATAAGATGTTATAAGAAAATCGGCTTTTTCTATCTCGTCGTACATTTTGTCGAACGGAAGCCGGCCTTTGATATCAAAATACTGCTGTAATTCTTTTGGAAGTTTTTTCAAATGTCCTTTACCTATTACAGTGATTTTGAAATTACGAATGCCCTTTTCGTGTAATTCTTTTACAGAATTTATAATAAGGTCGTTGTTTTTCTTCTTGCCCTGAATTGCGCCAACTGTGACAAAGTTAACTATATCACTGTTTTTAGGCGTTAGTTTTACTTCTCCGAAATAGTGCGGATTAACGACAACAGAGTCTGCTTCCTTATAATTAAGTTTTCTCAATGTAATGATATCTTTTCTCCAGGTTCCGGCATCAACAGAGTGTTTAACTTCATGTTCTACAAAAAACAGTTTTGACTTGTCAGCCTCAGGATTAAAACTCTCATAGCATTGTTCATAATGAATACTGTCACATAGTTTTCCGGATGTGGTGACAAGAACACCGGAAACATCTTTCAGATTATTTTTCCGGAAAAATTCTTTTACCTCTTTGCGTGACATTTTGTTTAAAGTAAGGTTTTTATCTTCAAACCTTGAAAACAAACCGCTTTTGTAGTGCTGCGGGTTAACTATAACAGAAACGTGATAACCCAAATCAAGCAGATATTTGACATAACCCGGAACAACTTCTGAATGGCTTTTTGAACACGGTTCCCAGACAATAAAGGTTTTGGATTTTATTACAGGCTTTTTGTATTCAAAACAAGGCTTAATATAGGTTTCAAATAAAGCTTCGTAAAATCTCGGCCTGAATAAGAATAAAGGTCTGTATTTTACATACTCAATCAGCGATGCAATCTGGTTATCGTGTGTCCAGTGTTTTAAATCTTTTTCGCTTAATTTCCACGGAGTTAGCTGCAAATACTTGAAATAGAGCGGTCTGTGAACGCTAAAAGATGCATAATGCCATGGTTTTTTCTTTGCTACAAAATGGATAGCTTTTGGAGTTCTGGTATAGCTTGAGCGGTTTGTAAAGTTGCTGGATTGAACATTCCATTCATCTTCAACAAGCATTATTTTACCTTTGAGCGCTTCGTTTATAATCTCCTGATCGCCGAGTTTGATTGTGTCAAAATGTTCTTTTGTCCAATCAAGCAGGATTTTTTCCGCGTTAATTTTTCTAAGATTTTCAATATCCATAACCAGCATGCCGGCATTAACATAATTCGGATTAATTTTAGTAAGTTTTTTGCTAATATCTTTGACGCCTGCAATCGGGTAATCACCCATGTTAACGTTGAATAGCTTTGCAAGACTGCTTGTTACAACAAAGTCACAGTCAAAATAAATTACTCGTTTAACATTCGGAAGCAAAGTCGGAAGCTTGAGTCTGTAAAATGTTGGGATTGAAATATACTCATGTGTTCTCACATCCATATAATCTGTAAAAAGGCTGTTATCAATAGGAACAAACTTAATTTCACAATCCTTTATATCTTTTAAAGCAAGGATTTTATCTTTATTTTTTGATTTGATTCCTCCGTCAAGTATATAAAAACACAGAGAATCATCAGGATTAGCACTGTCCAGTATAGATGCAATTACAACACCTGCATATTTTGCATAATTATCATCACAAGCCAGACAAACATTTATCACAATAAACCCCCGCTATCTATTACAATAATACATATTAAACCAAATAAATCAACTTTTACACTCCCAAACATCCAATAGGAATAATAAAAACGCCATCTTGATTGTAAGCATATTTTCCAACTCCTGTGAGTACCATTTTAAAAGCAGGAGCTTTCATGTTTGATATATCTATATTTGATTCTAATTTATTAAGAGTTGCAATACCTTCTTGAATGAGCTTTTCTCCGCCAAGTTTTATTTCTGCCAGTCCGTAAGCTCCTCCTCTTAAATGTATCACAGCATCGCATTCAAGTCCGTTTTTGTCACGGTAATGATATACAGTGCCGTCTAATGCGTCTGCATATATTCTTAAATCTCTGATACATAAATTTTCAAAGAAAAATCCCATTGTGTTTAAATCATTAATCAAATCATCCGGCCCTAATTCCATTGCTGCTGCTGCGATAGACGGGTCGGTAAAATATCTTGTATCAGAAGTCCTGATTGCTGTTTTTGAACGTAAGTTCGGATTCCACGCTCTTGAATCTTCCAATACAAAAATTTTCTTTAATGCTTCTATATAATCCATTATCGTAGGATTTGATGCTATTTCACTGTCACCGGAAGGATTAACGTCTTGTGAAAGAGAAGAAATTTTACTTTGAGTGCCGATTGAACGAGCATATGAGCGCAATAACCTTTTGGTTTTTTCAGGATTTCTTTTAACATTATCTACGCGCGATATGTCATTATTAATAACAGAATCGTAATAATCAATTGCCTGCTGCAATGCTATTTCCCTTTTTTGTCCTATAGATTTAGGCCATCCGCCTCTGCAAATTAGATAAGCAATTTGTTCTATATCAAGATTATTTTCACAATCAATTTCTGCACTGCCTTGGAAAAGTTTTTCTAAAGAAATACTACCCGAACTGTCCCCTGATTCATAAAGTGACATCGGACGCATTAACATTCTGGATATTCTTCCGGTGCCGGTATGGGAAATTTCTGAAAAGTCGGCAGGAACTGCTGAACCTGTCAGTATAAATTGATTAAACTCGTCGCGTTCGTCAACTTCATACCTTATTGCATCCCATAATTTTGGAGCAAGCTGCCATTCGTCAATGAGGCGCGGGGTTTTACCTGCAAGCAGTCTTGATGGATTAATTTCAGACATTCTTATATTCTGTTCTCTTTCTGCAGGATCCTGCATTTTTAAAATACTTTTCGCGACTTGCGATGCAGTAGTAGTTTTTCCGCACCACTTTGCTCCTTCTATTAATACAGCCCCTTTGCTTGATAATTTTTTAGATAAAATTTTGTCTGAAATTCTTGCTCTGTATTTTTTCATGTTTTAATTATAACATTTATTTTATAGTTTGGCAATGTTTTATTTTATAGTTTGGCGTTCTTTTATTTTATAGTTTGGCATAAATTTATGCGACTGAAGGCGATTTGGAAAATTAACATACATTTGACAGAACACATTTGTCGCCTGACAGTTGGTCTTTCATTTACCCCCGTGCGTAGCTCCTTAAAATACGTTAAACGGGTAGTTTTACTATTTAGGATGGCTTGGAGGTTAAATATTGATTTGTAATTTTGACGATTGCCATCCGTCCATTTATCTACGTGCGTAGCACTCTTGTCATGGATAGCAGAATTTCCTGCGGAATATAAGTATTCTTTACTCCGGAATCAGTATTTGCCATAAAAAATTCAACAGTTTCACCCGGTTCAATTCCCAATTTATCAAAAGGAATACAAACATCAATAACATCTTCGTAAACAATTGTTATTCCTTCAGGATTATCAAGAGTCCACATGTTCGGATGCAGAACAGCGGTTAACCTCGGAGGATACAAAGTATCTTTCACAAGCGTAAGAGCAAGTTCGTGTTCAAACTTCTCCAGCAAAATCGGATAAGGATTGTCTGTCTTGCTGATAAGTCTTATATAAGCCCTGCTGCCAACCCTTGATGCATTTCTTGTATAAATATAAAACTGATTAATCCTGTCAACAAAACTTATTTCGCCCGAACCCTTATTTACATGCAGTCTGAAATAAATATTGTTCTCATCACAGCCGAAATTAATCTTATCAACATTCTTATTCTCTCTGAACACAGGTCCGTCAAGCATACTTAATGAACCTGAATTATACCAGTCGTCAAAACTCCTATTCAAGCCGTCCATCCGCGGTGTGATATTTCTTTTAGGGTGTCTGAACGGTACTTCAATTGTAGTTATCAGTGTTTTATCCAGATATTCGGGATAATTAATGCCCAATATAATGTACACATTTTTTAAACGTTCTCTGAACATATAGTCAAAAACAAAGTCCTGACCTGAGTTATTTGGTTCTCCGTACCACCAGAACCAGTCACTGCCTTCTGCAATAAGTAATTCGCGTTTTGCCTTATTAATATTAGGATTGGAGCTGTTTTCTTGAACATAGTTATCGAAATCATCCTTTGTCTTTTTCAAATAAGCCCAAGCTTTATTTTTCTCCGGCTCTCCAATCCAGAACTGGAAAGTTTTGTCTATCCAGGAACCTGAAAAAATTTTCTTTAAGCTTTTTTTATGCTTGTCTTCTCTGATATAATCGCTTATAAGAACAGTTTCAAGCGTTTCATCGTTTTCAATCATTGAATAAATATTTTCAAGAAAATCTCTTCCGTCATTCTGGTAATTTTCCCAGCAGTTTTCGCAGTCAGACGCTATTGTAAGCAGGTGTGTTTCATCAGGCGAAACAAGAAGTTTGTTTTGTATCATTTTGATTTTTTCATACAAATCACCGGCAGCCATTTGAGAATTTATTCCTGCATACTCAAAGTTTATAAGATTTGGAATAGACCTGTCGCGGAAAATGATATCAATTTCTTTTTCTTTTGTTTCGTAGCTGTAAACCTTTAAAAGGTGGTACGGGTCGTTTAAATTTCCTTTAAAATCTCTGATAAAATCAAAGTTTATTGAGTTAGCAAGGACTCCTTCGTCCGAAATAGTCCATTCAATACCTTCTTTTGCAAGCAGGTTAAGAGTTTTAGGCCCCAGACACAGTTCAGGCGGCCACATACCTTTCGGACGCACTCCAAAAACTTCTTCAATTCTGTCCAGTCCGCTTTTTATCTGATATTTTGCATCATCAAGCATTCCTAATGACTGAGGAAGTCCTTCTATTGTAATAACATTTTTTGTTGAACTTTTTACATCTATCAAAATCGGCAGGATTGAGTGGTAATAAGGGCTTGTAGTGAGTTCAATTCTTCCTGTCTGAATATACTTTTTATACGCAGGTATAATTTCTCGTATAATTTGTTTCTGTATATCAATAATTTCAACTCTGTCCTGCTGTGTATATCCATTTTGTTTTTCCCATAGCTCTTGAAGTCTTGGATATCTTTCAAAATGAACAGGGTCAATCCATACAAGGTTGAAGAGCGCCATTAAATCAGAAAATTCCTGTGCAGAAAAATCTTCTATTGCAGCAACATCTTTTGCAAAACGTTTTTGATACAGTTCTTTGTAATTCTCGCTTCTGTAAATCATTGTTTCGTATTTTGAGCTGAAAAAATTATTTAATATAAACGCTTTTTCTTCGTCTGTTAAATTTTCTGTATCAGAAACGGTGAGTTCGGAATGAATATCGTGGTATCCGTTTTCTGTATAATCCAGAATAGCGTCCAGAAGTGCGGGAACAATATTAAAATTAAGTTTTAATTTTGGAAACTTTTCCAGAATTAAAACCATATCGAGATAATCTTTTACTGCATGAAGTCTGACCCACGGCATCAGATACGTGCCTTCGAGTTCGTAAACCGGTTGATGCATATGCCAGTATATGGCAAGAGAGAGTTTCTTCACACGCTTATTCATACATCTAGAGTATAGCGTAAATCTTATGGATTATCAACATATCAAACCTTCGCACAGGACAAACCTGCCGAGCGGAGTCACTTCGCAGTAGTTTTTCAGCGAATCAACCAGACATTTGTTTTCGCAAAAACCGCCGGATAAATAGATTTTTTCAGGTTTTTTGCAGAAATTCCACGCATTAAAACCTATACCGTGTACGAATTTTGAGATTGCTTCTGATGGTTTTATGCCTGAAGATATTGAGTCCATAATTTTTTCCATCCCAAAAATTCCGCAGGTAACTGCAAATTTTTCCGGTGTAAATATTAATTCATCGGGTTTAACACAGTAGAATTTTAAGAGCATTTCAACTGTTGCGCCGGTAGAGCTTGCGCAGGATGTATTCCAGTCCATATCGTGGAATTTTCCGTGTCTGAATTTAATCCACTTAGCATCTCTGCTCCCTAAATCAAGAATTGTTGCTTCTTTTGCTTCTCTTACTTCGGGATTTTTTTGGGCTCCTTGCGCCAGTGCAATAATTTCGTTCTCGCTTGCGTTTGCCATGTGTCCGCAGGAGCGTGTCGGAATAAGGTTTTGGGACTTTATAATATTCGAAGGCAGTATGAAATAATGCTTTCCGTCTTTTTCATATATTTCGTCTTCAAAAAGCTTTTCATCTGATATTATTTTTGAGTATGTTGTTCCGGCATCTAAGTAAATCATAGTTACAGTCTTGAAATTTTTGAAAAATGCGTTAAAATAAGAATACAGGCAAGGGCAGCGTGAATGCCCGTGCCCGCACCCTGATTAAAGGGTTCTGGCTATGAGAATTAGTACAATAATGAGTGCTAATTCTCTTTCGCTGATTTTGATTATCATTTTAACCTCCTTTCGTCAGCGAAAATAATAATTAAAATCTTTAGCCTGTATTCTTATTTCAATGTACAAATTTATTGTAATTTAAAAAATGTATATAATCAATGTATTTTCCTGCAGCAAAATAAGCTTTTTGTATTACAATAAAGAATATGGAACGTTTGGAAAAGTATTATAATCAAATAAAAAATTCTCCGGTTTTTTACGGTATGAATGACGAGGAACTCCGCGGTCTGCTGGAGTGCTTTAATGCCAGAATACGCCGTTATGAAAAAGATGAGATGATTATTCGTCAGGGTGATATGATTGCAAATATATACCTGATTTTGGACGGCGAAGTTAATATTGAAAAAGACTCTTACTGGGGAAGAAGAATTATAATTTCCAGACTTTCACGCAACGATAATCTTGCGCTCTCTTTTGTCGGCTCAAAAGATGTTGAATCAAGCGTAGATGCAATCGCAATCAAAGATACACTTGTGTTAGTTTTGAGTTATGAAAAATGTACATCTATGTGCCAGAATGCGTGTACAAGACATAAAGTTTTAATTAATAACCTGTTTCAGATTTTGTCTAAAGAGAACATTGAACTTATACAAAAAATTGAGAATGTTTCGCAAAAAACTATCCGTGACAAGCTTTTGACTTATCTTTCTAATGAAGCTCAGAAAAGACATTCAAACAGTTTTGATATACATTTTAACCGTCAGGATTTGGCGGATTATTTGAATGTTGACAGGAGCGCAATGAGTTTTGAATTATCAAAGCTTCAAAAAGAAGGTTTAATAGAGTACAACAAAAATCATTTTGAATTATTGTCGTAACAATGATAAACTAACATTATGAAAAAGATTTTGATAGTATTTTTATGTTTGTTGTTTTTTGCACCTGCATTTGCGGTAAATGACGTAAGCTTTATTTATATTAACGGTTCTAACAACAATGATGAGAAGATGAAGAACTGGTACGAAGAAGGTGTCAGGAAACTTCACCCGATACTCAGGAAGAAGTTTGAAAAAAATTCTGTAATTAAGAAATATTATTCCTCACTCGGAGGTTTAAATGTTTCTTCTGAACCTGTAATATTTTTCTGGGGTGACAAGAGTGAAAAAGATTTAGCTTTTGTAAAAAGCCAGCTTGACGTTTCAAAAGCAATAAGCTCTACAGGTGCTTATATTGCCAGAAGTCTTATTGCTCAATATATGCATGATGCAATATGGGTTCAGAAATCGCATAATATGGTTCCTATTTTGGAAGAGCTGAATACTTATGTTAAAGAACAGAGTGCAGAAGGCAGAGATGTTATACTTTACGGGTATTCTGCAGGCACTTTTATTACTTATGAATACTTATTCAACAAACTCAGATATATAAATCCGGAAAAATTATTTGAAAGTTTGAAAATGGATGATGAGTTTCTTGCATATGTAAGAGAAAATCCGAAGAAAAACACCTGTATTTCTGCTCTTTCTTATAGTTATGCCGGTATTGGAACTGTTTCTGAAACAGGTCAGATAATATTAAATCAGGATAGAGAAAAGCTAAAGGCTAATTATTTAAAACTTGATGAGCAGACAGAACTCGCCTGTGCGCCTGATAACAGGCTTAAAGGAATTGTGAACTTTGCAAGCCCTCTGGTACTTTTCTATTCTGACCTTGCTGATTCTGACTATGAGCTTAATTATTACAACAAATTAATGACAAAATATATTTTCGAAAACGGGATTTTCTGGATAACGGTTAATTTTAGAGAAGACCCGCTTGGTTTTCCGACAAGCAGAAACCTTACTGTGAATGAAATTCAAGACAGGCTGGATATGCAGATAGAGAATCCTTCCGGTGTTATTTATGATGACTCAAGCGTTTGGAGCAGGAGGCTTTTTGCTTTTGCGCATACTTCATACTGGTCTGCAAGAGGTACTTTTTCTAAGGCTGTTGTGAAGAGTTTTATTAACGGATACAAATTCCAGTATGACCCGAAATATCAGGCAAAAGTTCTCAAAAGAAAAAGTAAAAAAGCTGAATTATAAAAGAAGCTGTTTCTTTATGTAATCAGTTATTCGTTTTGCAACTCCGCCTTCAGGTAGAACAAATTGTTTTTTTATTATTCTATCTCTTGTTTCTTTTAGAGCATCGTTTTCATGCGCAAAAATTTCTTCAAGAATATTTTCAATCTCTTCAACTTTTTGAGGCTTATACATGCCCTTTCTTAATTCCAGCCCAAAGTCATTGAAAGGCATTCTGCTCTTGCTCTCGAGCAGTACAATAGGTTTTCCGCTGACAAAATATTCACCTAAGAAAGACGAACTGTCTGTAATCAGAATGTCAGAAGTTTTGAAAACATCATAATAATTTCCGAGTGTATACGCATTCCCGTTAGGAAGCTCTCTCCATTGCTCAATGTAGTTTTCGTACTCTTCTCCTGTCATAAAACCGGTTGCTTCACATTTAGATTTCAAAACAGGATGCGGTTTTATCAGAAATTCATATTGAGGATGATTTTTTGCAAAATCAAGGAAGAATTGTGCCTGCTCAACAAAATTTGACATTCCAAATCCGCCGTCGCGTTCGATTGAATGGTGCGGTGCATAAATTATACGAGGTTTAGTATGATTTTCATCCTTCCAGATTTTTTCAAATTCAGGATTGACCGGAAGATTGTAAGCATCCATTTTAGGATAACCTGTTACAAAAAGAATGTCTTTGTTTTTGAGATTTGTACCGTTTTCGTAGAACGGTTTGTGCCATTTGCTTTCTGCAAACATTGTCCACAAATTAGAACAGAAGTTTCTCGGGGTTGTTGTTCCCCAGCACTTGCTCTCTACCAGATTAAAGCCATATGATACCGCGCAGGTAAGCGCAAATTCCGAGGTAATTGAAGGCGGAATTTTATGCACATCAACAAACCACGGATGTGTGTAAAAAATTATGTCTGCACCAAGTTCTTTTAAATCTATGCATATTTCATTTTTGTAATCATATCCATCAATAATAGGCATATTCCGTTGGGAGAAAAACTCAATGTCTTCCTTTTGAGGATAAATTTTGTCTTTAAATCTTGTTGTTAGAGGTAATGTTACAAGCAGCAGTTCAAAACGGCTGTCCTTTTTCAATTCGTCATAAACAGACTGCCAGCCCCACTTCTGGTTGCTTTCTACTATGAAAATTACCTTTATTTTATCTTTTTTCTTTCTCAGACGTTTAAGAACTTTTTGATAATTTAATTTTGAATTAAATTCTATATTGTTGCAGGAGAAAAAATACTTGGCTGTTTTAAATGGATTTTTGGTAAATGCTAAATATTTTGCAGCTGTTTTTGCTTTAAGTATAAATGAAATAAATTTTCCTTTTAATGCCATTTCGTTAATATAGCGAAATTCTTTATTTTCGTGAAAAAAGTCAAATGTATTGAGGTAGTTTAAACAGGTCAGATGGTCGAATACCGTAAAAATCAGGACATCATAATCTGTTTTGCTTAAATCCGACGGCTTTATCGTTTTAAACCCCAGATAAGTATCGGGTTTGTTTTTTTCATATTTTACATCACAGACAGCAACTATATTAAGTTTGGTTTTGATATCATAAAGCTCTACAATTTTATCAAACAAAAGACCGCAGCCGTATAGAATAACTTTTTTGTTTTTATATTGTTTAGCCCACTGTTCAAGACGTAAACTAAAGTTGTGTTCTTTTAAATAGTTATCATAAACTGAACTCATAGGTATACCTTATTTTACATATAATTCTTCCGGAATAGCGTATAAAATTGTTTCATCATTATCAGGCGAATACTGTCCAATTTTGAAAATGTAATTTTTGAGTATATTATGCAGATAGATAGGAATATCCTGCATATCATTGTTGCTGTGATAAATAGATATTGCAAGCTGTGGGCGGTGTTTTATTAATGTTTGTTCAGCACCTTTCAGAGCTTTCATTTCCGCACCTTCAATATCCATTTTTATGGCATCAACAGTAAAGTTTTGTTCTGAGCCGTTTTTATTTAACGGAGGATTAATTCCTGATGAATAAGGTGCTGCAACATTTTCTGTAAAAACAAGCTTTTCTTTTCTATCCCACAAGGCAAGAGGAATTATCTCTAATTCTTTCAAAGAATCAATTATGTGAGCAATAGATTTATTTTTAACCTTGTCGTAGATAAGTTCAAAAGCATAAATCTTTTTTAGGTTTTTAAACAGTTTTTTAAAAACGATGGTATTTAATCCGTTAAACATTCCGCCTTCAAGTACGACTTCAATGGCATCGTAATTAATGTAGGAGGTATAGTGTTTTATTGTTCGTTTCCTGTCCGGAGTAATATTGTGTTCTTTTTGTACAAATTCTTTGAGCTTGTCTGTATTGCCTGTGATTCTTGCTTCTATTAAATCTTTATAAAGCTGTTTATCTTTTTCTGAGTCCAAAAAGTTTAATATTTCAGATATTTTAGATGGAATAAACTGATATTTTTTTAACAAATAAGGAGAAATTCTAACATAATTCTTAATATCATAGTAGAATAACATTGCGTCAATAACAGTGCAGTCTGAACGTGTAGAGATTATCATGTAATCAAAATTATTTTTTATCTCCGGCATGTTTTCCGGCTTATAGATTTTAACTCCATCAATCTCACCCTGTTTTACAGAGTCAATAAACGCACAAACAGTTGTGTCCTGTCGATATTTAGCAAGTTCTTCCTTTATTGAACGTCCTGCATTTGCAGCACCCCAAATACAAATTTTTGCATTCTCAGGAATGCCGGCAAACAAATTTTTTATATCATCAGGCATACAGTACCACCTCTCCTCTTGTAAATATCGTAGCAAATATGCAGATTGGTGTCAAATAAAGCTTTAGTATATAATATACTCATGCCAAAAGATTTTTTTGAAGAAAACAGAACAAAAATAGAGAAGATAAGCAAAAAGCTTAAGAATAAAAAAGTTATAATTTATGGTACAGGTAAGCTTTTTCAATTTTTAAAAAGTGAAAATGTCTTTTCGGACTGGGATGTGGTAGGAGTATGCGATAATAAATACCTGCCTGAAGATGAAAATCTTGAGTGTGAGGGTTACAGAATAATTAACCACGACAATCTTAATAATTATAAAGCTGATTACATTTTCATATCTGTTCAAAAATACCGGCCGGTTTTAAACAGGCTGAAAAAATCGGAACTAAATGCAAAAATTATATCTCTGGAGAATGATTTAAATCTTCCGGCATGGCTTAAGCGGATTATATACAAAAAAACTAATACATTTGTTTATGTAAAATCTGACGGAAGAAAAGTTTTCAATCCTAAAATCAAAAATCTTAAAGTTAAATTTTATGGAAAAAACAATTATGTTGAAATACATGAACCTGTTGCTATATCAGAAAAAATGTATATTTCATGTTACAGCGGATGCAGGATTATGATAAGAGAAAATAATCTGATAAAATCCCTGGCAGTATACTCCGGTAATAATACAGATTTAGAAATAGGTAAAAATAATTCAATAGAAGATGTTATTATAAGCCTGAAAAATGCTTCCAAAACTAAACTTACAATTGGTTCGAACTGTATGTTAAGTTATGGAATTTTCTTGAGGACATCTGACGGTCACGCAATATATGATACCAGAACCCGACAGATGTTAAATAAACCGGCAGATATTGTAATTGGAAATCATGTGTGGATTTCAGCTGACTGTAAAGTTCTTAAAGGTGTAACTGTTCCCAACAATTGTATTATTGGAACAAACTCTGTAGTAACAAAGAAATTTACAGAAGAAAATTGTATTATTGCCGGCAATCCTGCAGGTGTTTTAAAGCGCGAAGTAAATTGGATTAAGAATCCGACTCTTATTTAATTCTCTTTAAAGACGAGAGGAAGTTAAAGTTAATCACATCACCGTCAACCGTTGTCAAGAATACCTGACAATCCTTTTCGTCAGCATTAATTGGCGGAAGCTGTGAAAGCTCAGCCGCGTAATAGTTGCTGTCATTTCTTCCGCTAGCAGAAATTCTGTTTGCGATACTGTTTAATGAAATGTTTCTCAAAAATCCTGCAAAACCCTCGCCTTTGTTAGACATTTTGGTATAAATTCTAAGAGATGCATCATTAGTTATTAAATCATATCGCCCGATGATAAATGAACTCAATTGTTTTGCAGAAGATTTTATCATCATTCTCTGAACGACATTGTCCTTAATCTTCATCTCACCTTTAATTACGTCGAAATCCCCGTTCGGAATATTTACTAAATCACCGAATGTTGCCGGAGAAATCATTGCAAGCGGATTTCTAAAGAGTGATGCTGCTTTCAGGATATATTCAACATATCCGACTTTTTCAATTGTTCCATTCTGGATATCAAATTTAATTTCGCCGTTAAGTTTCAAACTCTCATCAGAGCTGATTTCTATCAAACCTCTGGCCTTGCCGGAAATTTCTCGCGGAAGTCCTAAAACTGCTGATGCCATTACATCAGAATTAACGTCTTTTATTCCCAATCTCAAATAGTATTGTTTTTTGATTAAATCTGCTTTAACTTTCAGAGTAGAAATACCTTCTGCAATATCAAATTTATTTGACTGAACCTGTAAAACACCATCCTTATCAAGCGTTAGATTGGCGTGCAGATTGCCAAAATTGACCTCCTTGTATTTACCCTTATCAAGATGAAGCATACATTTTTCAACAATGATTAATCCCTTTGTAAATGTTGGAACATCATCACTGTCAGTTGTCTGTTTATCTGCATCAAGCACCTGTTCGGTTGTTTTTTGAGTCGTTTGAGAACTGTTTACTGCGAGTAATTTTTCTATATCGACATTATCTAATGTGAGGTTTACGCTTTTGACCACAATAGGAAGGCGTAAATCGTTTACAATATATCCGTTAAAATCATATTTTGTACGTTTATATCTGCCTTCTGCAATTGCTCCGAGCTTGTCGCCTTTAGCGCCGACTTTTGCTGACTTGATATATAATCTCTGTGCCGGAATAAATACTTTGTCAAAGCTTATTACACCATCCATTTTAGGGAATGCTCCGGAGTTATCAATACTGATTTCTCCTGAAACCGTACCTTTCTTGAATATTTTCTGGCATGCGAGGAAGTTCAAAAATTCACTCGGAAGCGGACGCGGAATATTAAGATGAATATCCAGCATTTTCATATTATCAGCCATATCAAGATTACCCTTGATGGCAAGAACAGGTGTGAGTCCTTGTTTCAGCTCGTTAGTAATGTAATAATCAATAGTATTAATTTTCAAAATGTTTTTTACAACGCTCAAATCAACCTTGAACAATGTTTTGTAATCCTTCAAGACCATTGATTGGTCGCCTAACTTGAAGCCTTCTCCCTCATTAAGAAGAAAATACCATACAACATCACAAGAACCGTTTTTCGATGTGAGTGTTAGCCTTGAGCCGGCGTCACCGACAAGCGAAATCGGAGCACCCAGCATTTTTGAAATATAATTTTTAAAGAAATCGTCGTTTACAAAAATATCCGAAACAATTTCAGTATCGCATGTTTTCCAGTAATCCTTTACACTGCCCGACATAACAAGGCTGTTTTCTTTTTTGTTATTGTAAAAACCTTTGAAATCTTTTAGTGTAATGGTTGTATTTCCGATTTCGACAAGCCCTTGTGTAATCTTCACAGGCATACCAAGCAGGTCTTTAATCTTAAATTCGGATTCGTTCACGTTAACATCACCGCGTATAGTGTTTTTAGCTAAATGCAGATTAAAATCTACACTTCCCTTAACATCTAGTATCGGCGCCAGAAGCTCCTTACCGTTTGGAATAATTATATTGGATGTTACTATGTTAAAAATATCTCGCGCAGAGAAGTTTTTTGATGCAATATTTATTTCCATTCCGGTTTTTCTTGAGGCAAAAGCGTCAATTATGACATTAGACCTGTCGATTTCTATCGGGAATTTATCAATGTGGAGCTCGCCTCCGCCCATGTAAATTCTGTCCTTGTCATCAGCAGAAACAGTAATTTTTTCTTTGCCCTTTGTCATCTCAAGGTCAAAATCAAAATGCAGGGGGTAAATACCATCAGCTCTTGTTCTGTCAAGAAGAACATTTTTTGCATCGAATTTTATTCCAAAATCAGAGGTATCATATGTTATTAGACAATTTTTTACACCCAGAACTGCTGAAAAAATATCAATTCTAAAGTCGCTTTTTTTCTGTTCTTTTTGTTCTGGCTGCGGGAATAGCTCAACCAGACCGGAAGCGTTTACGTAAACATTTTCAGCAAGAAGTCTCTCTACAATCAGACGTTTGGCAAAAATATCCTGAAAAGAAAATGCTGTGTCGATGTTTTTAAGATTTAAAAGTTCTTTATTATTCTTAGATAAACTAAGTTCAGCGAGTGTGAATCCTATTTTTGGATTTAATCCTGTGCTTAGTTTAGGATTTGTAATTTTTAATTCTGCTCCCAGAAATTTATTAGTTTCTTTTGTAACAATGTTGTTGACCCAGCTGCTTGATACTACGGCCGGTAAAATCCACAGATAGGAAGCTGCTGCTGTTCCTGCAAGTATTAAAACGGTTACTCCGCTCCAGATAAAAGCTCTTTTTGCAAATCTTTTCATACCAGTAATTATAGCACAAATTATATAAACAAATTAGAGTTAGAATAGCTGCTTTCTTCGATATATTTTGCAACGCCGCCAATTTCAACTCCGTCAATAAGTTCTTCCGGCTTTATTCCCATAACATCCATTGACATGTTGCAAGCTATAAATTTAATGCCGGCTTCTCTAGCTTGAGTTAAAAGTTCATTTAAGGTTGAAACATTTTTCTGCTTCATAACCCACTTCATCATTAATGAACCTGCTCCGAGCATATTCATTTTTGATAAGGTAAGTTTTTCAGTGCCTTTCGGCATCATAAGCCCGAACATTTTGTCGATTATCCCTTTTTTAACCCTGCTCTGAGGTTTCCTTAAAATATTTAACCCCCAGAACGTGAAAAATAATGTGACATCTTTGCCGGCAGCTTTAGCCCCGTTTGCTATAATCAATGCTGCTAACGCTTTGTCTAAATCATTCGAAAATACTACAATCGTCTGTCCGTTTCCCGAAGATTTCTCAATAACAGCCGGCTTTCCGTCTTTTTGAATGACTGCTGTAATAACTTTTTTCTCTGTTTTCAAATCCAAAAGAGAATTGCCTGTCGTTTTGCACCATGCACCAATATCAGATTTAAAACCTCTGTCGGTGGAAGTAACTTCAATAATGCTTCCTTCATTCAGTTCTGCTATCTTAGAAGCAACTTTCATAATCGGCCCCGGACATTGCAGGCCAGAAGCATCAACTTTAATTACATCAGCAGAATTAGACACTGCTGCATGTGTTGCAACTCTTTGCGGCATAGTTAGTATACCTTTCTTATCTTTTACAAGTTCTTTGTACAAGCTAATTCCGCCGCATAAAGAATAAACATTGTTAAATCCATTCTGAATTAAAATTCGGGAAGCATTATAGCTGGTATATCCTGTATTACAGAACAATATTACTTTCTTATCACGCGGGACTTCATTAATTCTATTTCTTAATTGAGCAATCGGAATATTTACAGCACCCTCAATTGTGCTGATTTCAAAAATCTCTCTTTGTCTGACATCAATTAAATAACTATTTTCCAAATCTTCAAAGTAAGCAGGTTTGAGAAGCCCGCGCAAAATATTATCAGCATTCATACCTAATATATTCACTGCATCTTTCGCAGAAGAATACGGAGGTGCATAACAGAGCTCGCTATCTAAAAGCTCCTGAATTTTACCGCCATTTCTCATAATTGAGGAAATTACATCAATTCTTTTTTCAACACCATCAAGGCCGACTCCCTGTGCACCAAGAATTTTACCATCGGGAGAAAAAAGTAATTTATATAAAACTTCTACCGCTCCAGGATAATAGCCGGCATGGTCTTTTGAGAATACAAAGGTCTTCCAATAAGGAATATTTTTAGATTTAAGCTGCTTTTCATTATTGCCAACACTTGCAGCAGTTAAATCAAAAACTTTTAGGACTGAAGTACCCTGCGAATTTTTGTATGCAGATTCTATTCCGCATATATTATCTGCAATAATTCTTCCCTGTCTGTTTGCAGGCCCTGCAAGCGGTATTAGAGTATTTTCTCCGGTAACAAAATCTTTGATTTCAACCCCGTCCCCGCCTGCGTAAATGTCAGGATTTGAAGTCTGTAAATTTTCATTAACAATTATACCTCTGGCCGTTTCCAGACCTGCGTTTTTAGCAAGTGTAATCTCCGGACGCACGCCAATCGCCATAATGATAATATCGAATTCAATTTCTCTGGAAGAATTCAATATAACTTTATTATCATTAAACTTCTTAACTCCATCAGATAATACAAGTTCAATACCTCTATCACGCATTTCATTGTGTAAAAATGCTGCGATTTCGTAATCTACAGGTGCAAGAATTTGATTTTGTTGTTCAATTAGAGTTGTTTCTAATCCCATTTCATTGAGATTTTCTGCCATCTCGACCCCAATAAAACCACCGCCAATTACAATAGCTTTCCGAACGCCTTTTTCCTTTATATAACTTTTGATATTATCTGCATCAAATAATGTTCTTACAGTAAAAACTTTTTGCTCAGGTATTCCCTCAATAGGCGGAACAAAAGGTTTTGCACCCTGAGCAAGTACAAGCTTGTCATAATTTATTTTTTCACCATCTGCTGTTTCTACAAATTTTTCATCAGGATTAATATTTATAACTTCTGTATTTAACTTAACATTAATATTGAACCATTCTCTAAATTTTTCAGGTGAAGAAACGAGCATTTTTTCTCTGTCATTAATCACACCTGATGTATAATATGGAAGCCCGCAATTTGCAATAGAAATTTCACCGGTTTTTTCCAGCACAATAATTTCAGCAGATTCATCAAGCCTTCTGATTCTGGCAGCTGCGCTAGCTCCGCATGCTCCTCCGCCTATTATAACAGTTCTCATTTAAACCTCACTATGTATCAATATTGGTTGCATAAACAGCATTTGACTCGATGAAATCTCTTCTAGGCTCAACCTTATCGCCCATAAGAATATCAAACAGCTGGTCGCACATCATAGCATCCTCGATATTAACTTTTAGTAAAGTTCTTGTTTCAGGATCCATAGTAGTTTCCCATAACTGCTGCGGCATCATTTCTCCAAGACCTTTAAAACGCTGAATTGTTAAGCCTTTTTGACCTCTGTCATCAACAAGCTTCTGGAGCTGTTCAAACGAGGTAATCTCAACTTCACCGTTTTCAGTTTCAAGAATAAGCATTTTTTCTTCTTCAATCAAGAAATCACGAATCAGAGGATAAGAATTTTTTAATCTCTTGAACTCATTACTCTTAATTATGTTTGAAGTAATAAATTCATGCTCATTTTCAAACAAATCAAGCTGGATAGAATATTTTGCATTCTCAGGGTTATATTTTAGAGAAACTTCATAATTCTTAGCCTCTTCAATGTTGTAGTTTTCAGCATGATCTTTCAAATAATGTGAAAGATATGCGATAACTTCATTCATTTTAGCCTGATCTTCAAAATCTTCCGGCTTAACATCAGAACGTATTAAGCCTCTTAAAACAACAGCCGGAATGATGTTCAAAATCGGGTTGTTGTAAGATTTGTAGAATGTTGACATATTAGATAAAAGTGTCAGCAGTTCATCACCGGATTTAACTTTTGTTTTTGTCTTGTCAGACAAGCTCAAAGATTTAATACCGCGTTCTTTTAACATTTTATCAAGTGCGTGTTCGTCATAAAGGTATTCAGAAGTCTTGCCTTGAGTAACTTTGAACAACGGCGGCTGAGCAATATAAACATAGCCGTTTTCAATAAGCGGTTTAGCATATCTAAAGAAGAATGTTAATAACAGAGTTCTGATATGTGCGCCGTCAACATCAGCATCGGTCATGATGATAATCTTGTGATAACGCAGTTTCTCAAGGTTAAATTCTTCTTCGTTTTTGCTAATTGTAATACCAAAAGCTTGTACCATTGATTGAATTTCATTATTTGCATAAATTTTATCTAATCTTGCTTTTTCAACGTTAAGAATTTTACCTCTCAAAGGCAAAATTGCCTGAAACATTCTGTTTCTGCCTTGTTTTGCAGAACCGCCTGCAGAATCACCCTCAACGATGTAAATTTCGCATTTTTCCGGCTCTCTGTTAGAACAGTCGGCGAGCTTACCCGGAAGTGTAGAGTTTTCAAGAACAGATTTTCTTCTTGTAAGTTCTCTTGCCTTACGTGCAGCTTCACGCGCTCTCTGAGCTTGAAGTGTTTTTTCAATAATAAGCTTTGCAAGTTTCGGGTTAAATTCGAGCCATTCCTGTAATTTTTCTTTAACAACATCCTGAACAGCAGGCATAACTTCCGAGTTGCCGAGTTTTTCTTTTGTCTGGCCTTCAAATTCAGGGTTTTCGATTTTTACTGAAACAATAGCGGTCAAACCTTCTCTTACATCGTCACCGGAAAGATTTTGTTCAGAGTCTTTAAGAATTTTATTTGTTCTTGCGTAATCGTTTAGAACACGTGTAATAGCGTTACGGAAACCTGTTAAGTGAGTTCCGCCCTGATGGGTGTTGATGTTGTTGGCGAATGAGAGGATAGATTCGTTGTAGGAATCTGTGTACTGCATTGCAACTTCAACTTTAATTTTGTCGATGATTTTTTCCATGTATATAGGTTCATCAAACATTACAGTTCTGTTGTGATTCAAGAAAGCAACATAACTTGCGATACCTCCTTCATAGTGGAAAGTTTCATCTTTGCCTGTATCCTTTTCGTCATGGAGGATAATTTTAAGTCCTTTGTTGAGGAAAGCCATTTCTCTGAAGCGTGTAGCTACTATATCAACATCGATTTCAGTGGTTTCTGTAAATATTTCAGGGTCTAACCAGAAAGTTGATTTAGTTCCGGTTTTTGTAGTCGGCACAGTTTTTTCAACAGGGCCTGTAGGTTCTCCTCTTAAATAAGATTGACGCCAGACGTATCCTGCGCGTGAAACTTCTACAACCATTTTTTCAGAAAGCGCGTTAACAACAGAAGCGCCAACGCCGTGAAGTCCGCCTGATACTTTGTAGCCGCCGTCACCGAACTTTCCGCCGGCGTGAAGTACAGTGTGAACAATTTCAAGAGCAGATTTTCCTGTTTCAGGTTTAATGTCAACAGGTATGCCGCGGCCGTTATCTTCAACGGTTACGCTATTGTCCTTGTGTATTGTAACGTGTATTTCTGTACAATATCCGGCGAGAGATTCATCGATAGAGTTATCAACAATCTCATAAATACAGTGGTGTAAACCTCTTTGTGAAGTCGAACCTATGTACATGCCGGGACGCATTCTTACAGCTTCCAAACCTTCTAATACACGTATATTACTAGCGTCATACCCTTGTGCCATTTTTTATACCTTTCTTCCTAGTCTGTAAGCAAAACTACCAACTGATACGTTTAGCCCACCCCTCAATATATCCAAGTCTTTTTCTATAAATATTGTAGCACAAAAATAATTTTACGAGTGGTTTTTAATATAATCCTTAATAACAATCGCTCCGAGATTAGACGCTGAACGGTTCTGCTCTTCTGCTAATTTTCTAAATTTTTCGTAGCTTTCTTTGTCAATTAATATGACAAATCTGTGTTTGTTATCTTTTATCATTAATTTATAACCTTATTGCAACTTTATTATCAACTATTTGTAATTCTATTATAATTTATAGCACATAGCAACATTGTAAAAAAGCTTGCAAAAAGTTGTATAATAGTTTATACTATGTTTATAACCTTATTGCAAAGGTGAAATATGTACATAAAGATTTTAAAAATTTATAAAAGAGTGCAGGATATTATACTAGAAAACAGTGATTTGATAAAGATTGTGTGCGGATATTGTGAGAATTGGGCGTCAGAGAATTATGACAGCAGTGCCGTTGTGACTTTAATGGAGAAGATAAAGCAGAAGCAGGAGAGTCTTATTGAAGCTATTGATGAGTGTGACGTACAGCTTTATGAGTTGTTGCAGGAAAATGGAGTATTGTAGTACTTAATAAAACGACTTGATTTTTTAGTGTTTAGTTGGTAGTATAAGATTTGTAACGCCACGGGCGGGGTAAATAGGATGGATTTATCATTTCTGTTCCATATTGAAAGCCCGGGTGGTGTGACAACAGAATAATAATCGCCATGGGCCTGTGGCACTCTGCCGACGAGGAAGATTAATTATCTTCCGAGGAGAGGTAGGTAGCGCCGGAAACGGAGTTTTCCCGCTAACGCAGCGCCTAAAGCATGACAACAAAATAACAATCGCCACGGGCCTGTGGCGCAGCGGTAGCGCAGAGGACTCATAATCCTTTGGTCGTGGGTTCGAATCCCTCCGGGCCCAAATTAAAAAAGACATCCTTAATGGATGTCTTTTTTAATTAATTTGTTTTCATAATTGTATTTTAACGGGACATTTTGTCTGAACGAATAAAAGGATTATTCGGCAAGGTTGGCTTTGTGTTTGAATTATAGAGGTCGGAAGTAATCGTTTTATGCGTTCTGAAACCGGACGAAAAGTCTCTTTTGGGTATCACAAATGTCCTCAAAATTCCAAAATTTTTATCTAAAAAACGAATCGTCATCGCTGTTTGTCCTAATTTCACTAACTTGCACGGATAAAACGATTATTGGATTTTTGAAGTAAATAATGTCCGATTTGATTTTAATAAGAGTAATTTGTGTTGGTATGTTACAAAAGTAGGGAAACAGGAACACTTTTCCGACTTCAGAGTTAATCTGTGAGTATGGATGAATTTATTGGTATTAATGAAATAGCAAGAATAAAGGGCTTAAAAAGCACACGTTCGATAAGACTTGCGATTAATCAAGGTAAGTATATCGCAAGAGAAGTTGAAGTAAAGGGTGGAAAATCCTATGAAATCCTTTATTCTTCATTAGAGCCGGATATACAAGATAGATTAAATGAAGAAGAATTAAAAACAACAGCACTTGTTCCGTTTGAAAACAAGATGAATTTTGTATCAGAACATGCGAAATTAACAGCACTTGCAAGAGTGGATATAGTCACTGCATTATATAATATTCGTAAAAAATATCCAACTAAAAAAGAAGCTGATTCTGTATTTTTAGATTTATATAACAGCGGAATGTATCTGCCACAGATATATAAGTTTGTAGGTTCAATTTCGATAGGGACACTTCATCGTTGGGTTAAAGCTTTTGAAGATTATGGAACAGAGGGGCTTTTACAAAAACGTAAAACTAATCAACAGGGTGAATATAATACGATTTTGAATGAGGAAATGAAACAGATATTTTTGAAATATTTATTACACCCGAATAAATTTAGTATCGGGAAAGCTATAAATTTAACAAAACATATTCTTGAAAAACGAGGATATGAAAATATTCCATGCAATCTGACATTCAGAAGATTTGCCAAAAATTTTAAGAAAAACAATTATTCAAAGTGGATTCTAT
>ENA-OUQS01000246-OUQS01000246.1-human-metagenome-genome-assembly--contig:-NODE-246-length-71840-cov-5.097179_pt1 | contig 71840 bp, 84 predicted proteins | sample MGYA00248463_ERZ548848 | MGnify/ENA primary metagenome ERZ548848 (study PRJEB26491, sample SAMN04978192) | human metagenome | host: Homo sapiens | study: EMG produced TPA metagenomics assembly of the human... | reverse complement strand
GATGGACGCAGCCAAGGCCGCCGCGGCGCGCCTCGCGCGGCCGGACAAGCCGCTTTCGCAGCTTGCGGGGCTCTTAAAGGTCCGCCGCCGCATTCCGCCGCTCATCGCCGTGCCCACGACGGCGGGCACGGGGTCGGAGACGACCATCGCCGCCGTTGTCACCGGCAGTGACCACCACAAGTATGCGATCTCTGACCTCTGCCTCATTCCGCGCTACGCGATCTTAGACCCCGTGCTGACCGTCGGCCTGCCTCCACACATCACGGCGGAAACCGGCATGGACGCACTGACGCACGCGGTCGAGGCGTACCTGAGCCGCTTTTACAACACGAAGCAAACGCGCCTGCTCGCGGAAAACGCCGTCGTCGCCATCTTCACGCATTTGGAGCGCGCGTACCACGACGGCGCATCGCTCCCCGATCGCGCGGCGATGCTGCAGGCCTCGTTCGACGCAGGCGCGGCGTTCACGCGCGCAAGCGTCGGCAATGTGCACGCCATCGCGCACACGCTCGGCGGGCTCTACGGTGTACCCCACGGCCTTGCAAACGCGGTGCTTCTCCCTCTCGTGCTCGAAGATTACGGCAAAGCGGCCTATCCGCACCTTGCCCGTCTTGCCGCACTTGTCGGCCTCAAGGGCGAGAGCGAAGAATCTCTCGCCAAGGCGTTTATTGCCGAAATCCGCGTGATGAATACCCGCATGGGCATCCCCGACCGCTTCGACTGTATCCGCAAAGAGGACATCCCCCTCATGGCCACCTGGGCCGCGCAGGAGGCAAACCCCGTCTACCCCGTGCCGGTCATCTACGACGAAGCGCGCTTTGCGCGCGTCATCGAGCGTTCACACCACAGCCAATAACCTTGTCAGCATTTTAGCGATACTTCCCCGCCGCCGTCTGGTATAATGGTACTGCAATCCAAAAGGATCGGACGGTTTTTTATGATCGGAGTTTACGACTACACCGTGATCGCAACCTATCTCTCGCTGCTGCTGGGGCTTGGCGGCCTCTATTCCGCCGCGCAAAACGAGCCTCTCGACGCCATGCTGTGCCTGATGCTCGCGGGGCTGCTCGATGCCTTCGACGGGCGCATCGCCCGCACGAAAAAGGACCGCACCGAACAGGAAAAGCGCTTCGGTATCCAGATCGACTCGCTCAACGACCTCGTGTGCTTCGGCGTGCTGCCCGCCGCCATCGGCTGGAGCATGGACTGCGATAGGCTCTGGTTCCTTGCGACGATGTCGTTTTTCGCGCTCTGCGCGCTCATCCGCCTCGCCTATTTCAACGTGACGGAAGAGGAGCGGCAGAACCAGATGAGCGAGCACCGCGCCTACTACCTCGGCGTGCCGGTCACGGCGAGTGCCGTGCTCGCGCCGCTCTTCTATCTGCTCTCGCTGCACTTTTCCCTGAACTGCGCGGTCGTCTACGCGCTGGGGCTGTTCCTGCTCGGTGTGCTGTACATCACACCGATTCGCGTCAAGAAGCCGCAGCTGCGCGGCGTGGCGCTTTTGTCCATATTCGGGCTTGGCGAATTTGCTGTTTTGCTCCGCGTATTGACGCGTTAGCCCTCCCATCTCTCTCCTCCGGGCCGTCCGAAAGGTTTTCTTTTGGGCGGCCCCTCTCTTTTTACTTTCCCGATTGACGGCGGGAAGTCCGCGTGCTATGATAGTCGGCAACTACCGTTTGCATGTTCTGTCAGATCGCGAGGAATTTTTATGAAAAAGGCCGACCCCCGTCTCATGCTCATTATGTCGATGACCGTCTTCGGCACACTGGGGCTTTTTGTGCGCAATATTTCCGTCTCGTCCGGCGAGCTGGCGCTGTACCGCGCCGTGCTGGCCGCGCTGCTGATTGGCGTATACTTACTTGTCAGCAGGCAGAAGATCCCCTTCGCGCGCATCAAAAAGGAGGTGCCGCTGCTGCTTCTCTCCGGTGCGGCGATGGGCGTCAACTGGATCCTTTTATTTGAGGCCTACCGCTATACGAGCGTCTCCGTCGCCACGCTGAGCTATTACTTCGCGCCCGTCATCGTCACGCTCGTCTGCCCCATCCTCTTCCATGAAAAGCTCACGGGAAAGAAATTTCTCTGCTTTGTCATGTCCACGCTCGGCCTTGTGCTCATCACCGGAATCGGCGACACGCGCGGGTCAGATGACCTCAAGGGCATTCTCTTCGGCCTCGGCGCGGCGGTGTTTTACGCGACAGTGATCCTGCTCAACAAGTCCATCCATCAGGTCGAGGGCATCCACCGCACGTTTTTGCAGTTTTTGTCCGCCATCGTCGTGCTCATCCCCTACGTACTCTCGACAAATGGCATCACACTCAGCTCGCTGAACGCTGTCGGCTGGGTGAACCTTCTCATCGTCGGCCTTGTCCACACGGGTGTCACATATTGCCTGTACTTCTCATCGCTCAAAGAGCTGCCTGGACAGGAGGCCGCGATTTTAAGCTACATCGACCCCCTCGTCGCCGTCCTCGTCTCCGTCACCCTGCTCGGCGAGAGCATGACCGCAATGCAAGTCATCGGCGGCGCCCTGATTTTAGGCTTCACCCTGCTCAACGAGCTCTCTCCCGCCCCCAAGGCGAAAAAGGAGTAAATCTCTCAAATCACGCCAAACGCGTCGCAGACTTTGCCGCCCGCAGGCGCGAAATAATTTTAATCGTTTTTTGTCGCGACACGTGCGTGACAAAAAACACCTCTCAGCCCGCAAGTGTGGAAATCGCCCGCCGTTGGCGGGCGATTTATGCGCGCAGCGGGCTGTGATCTCCCTAAAAATAGAGGCCGCTCAGCCATAGCTGAGTGGCCTCTATTTTTAATTTAGAAATTCCTTCGGGTCGCAGGGTACCCCATCTTTGCTGACCGAAAAGTGCAGATGCGCCGGCATCGAGAACTCGGCGATCGAGCTGCTGCCCACCGCGCCGATGACCTCGCCCGCGGAGACGTACTGTCCCTCGCCGACGCCCGGCGAGCTGCGGAGGTTCGCGTACGTCGTTTCGTACCCGTCGTCGTGCGCGATGGTCACGAGCGTGCCCATCATGTCGTCGTCGCGCACCGCCGTCACAACGCCGCTGCACGCGGCGATCACCTGCGTGCCGACCTCGGCGGCGATGTCGATGCCGTCGTGCGTGCGCCAGTCGCCAAGCGTTTCGTTATACGTGAGTTCGTCGACCGAAAACGCCGCGACCTCCTCCCCCACGAGCGGCGCGACCACGAGCCGCGGAGCGACGGGCTGCGCGTCCGTCTCGCTCTCCATCGCGGGGACGGTGTCCTCCACGCCCGTGGCCTCATCCATCACGGTGAGGTCCTCGGGCGGCTCCTCCACCGGCTCTGCCGGCTTTGCCGCCTCCGGCGGCAGCTCCGCCTCCGGCATCTGCGGCGTTTCGTCCTCAAGCGGCAGCTCCACCTGCGAGGAAACGTTCTCCGCGTCCTTGTCCGCCGTATTTTTCGGCAGCAGCGTCCAATAGCCCGCGACGGCCAGCGCCGTCACACCGAGGAACAGGGCTATGTATAAGCCCGTCCCGCCGAAGAAGTGCCGCTTTGCGCGGCCGTTCGATCCTGCCATGTTTCATCCTTTCCGCCGCTTCGCGGCTCGTGCGAAAATTGCGAGCAAAAAAGCTCTGACGGTAGTGTGTACCGTCAGAGCTTTTTCTAAACATGGCAGATTCGATTTTTTAGCGGACAATCAGCGTCTTGCCGTCCATTTCCGCGGGCTGCTCAAGGCCCATCACGTCGAGGATCGTCGGCGCGATGTCGGCGAGCCGACCCTCGCGCAGCTTGGTACCTGCGCCGCAGAGGATGAAGGGCACCACATTCGTCGTGTGCGCGGTCATCGGGCTCTTGCCGTCCGCCTGGAGCATCTGCTCGGCGTTGCCGTGGTCGGCGGTGATCATCGCGATGCCGCCCATCTTGAGCGTCGCCTCCACGACCTGACCGACGCACTCGTCGACGGTCTCGACGGCCTTGACAGCGGCGTCGAAGACGCCCGTGTGGCCGACCATGTCGCAGTTGGCAAAGTTCAGAATGATGACGTCGTACTTGCCGGACTCGATGCGCTCGACGCACTTGCTCGCGACCTCGTAGGCGCTCATCTCGGGCTGGAGGTCGTAGGTCGCGACCTTCGGGGACGCGACGAGCACGCGGTCCTCGCCGGGATATGGATCCTCGACGCCGCCGTTGAAGAAGAACGTGACATGCGCGTACTTCTCGGTCTCGGCGATGCGCAGCTGGGTCATGCCCATCTTGCTCAGATACTCGCCAAGGCCGTTTTTCACGCTGATGCGCGGGAAGGCGACGAGCACGTTCGGCATGGTCGCGTCATACTCGGTGTTGCAGACGTAGGTGAGCGGGAAGAACTCGCGCTTGAAGCCGTCGAACGCGGGGTCGACGAACGCGCGCGTGATCTCGCGGGCGCGGTCGGGGCGGTAGTTGAAGAAGATGACCGAATCGTTGTCGGAGATCATGCCGTCCTTGTCGCAGACGATGGGCTCGACGAATTCGTCCGTCACGCCGTTTTTATAGCTCTCCTCGATGGCGTGGATGGGGTCGCTGTCCTGCACGCCCTCGCCGTAGACGAGCGCGTCATAGGCGTTCTCGAGGCGGTCCCAGCGCTTGTCGCGGTCCATCGCGTAGTAGCGGCCCATGACGGTCGCGATCTTGCCGACGCCGATCTCTTTGCACTTTTCCATGGTCTTTGCGACAAAGTCGCGGCCGGAGGTCGGGGGCGTGTCGCGCCCATCGAGAAAGGCGTGGATATACACGCGCTTTAAGCCCTTGATGTGCGCCATCTTTAAGAGCGCGTAGAGGTGGTCGAGCGTGGAGTGCACGCCGCCGGTGGAGTGCAGACCGTAAAGGTGCAGCGCAGAGCCCTTTTCAAGGCAGTCGTCCATCGCCTTGTTGTAGGCGGGATTTTCAAAGAACGTACCGTCCTCAATGGAGCGGGTGATGCGCGGCAGGTCCTGGAACACGACGCGGCCGCCGCCGATGTTGGTATGGCCGACCTCGCTGTTGCCCATCTGGCCCGCGGGCAGGCCCACGTCAAGACCGGAGGCCTGGAGCGTCGTGTGGGCATACTCGGCAAAAAGGCCGTCGAGCACGGGGGTGTTGGCCGCGCGCACCGCGTTGCCGACGGTATCGTTGGACAGGCCGAAGCCGTCCATGATGATCAGCGTGGTGGGAGTCTTGTTCATCGATTTTCCTCCTTACTCCTGGTTGGCAGCGTGGACGATCTCCATCAGCGCCTTGGGGTCGAGCGAAGCGCCGCCGATCAGGCCGCCGTCGATGTCCTCGTGCGAGAGCAGCTCGTGGGCGTTCGAGCCCTTCATCGAGCCGCCGTACTGAATGGTCACGCTGCGGGCGATGCGCGCGCCGTACTGCGCGCGGATGAGCGAGCGGATATAGGTGCAGACCTCGGCCGCCTGCTCGCCCGTGGCGGTCTTGCCGGTGCCGATGGCCCAGATGGGCTCATAGGCGATGACGCAGCGGCGCATCTGCTCGGCGCTCACGCCCGCGAGGGCGGACTTGACCTGCAGCGCGATGAGCTCCATCGTCACGCCCATCTCGCGCTGGGCAAGGCTCTCGCCCACGCAGATGATGGGGTTCAGCCCCGCCTCGAGCGCGGCGAGGACCTTTTTGTTGACGATCTCGTCCGTCTCGCCGAAGAGCGCGCGGCGCTCGCTGTGGCCGACGATGACATAGCGCACGCCGAGGTCGGCGAGCATGTCGGCGGAAATCTCGCCGGTGTAGGCGCCGCTCTTTTCAAAGTAGACGTTCTCCGCACCGACGGCGATGCGGCTGTCCTTGAACGCGCGCACGGCGGCAGAAAGGTCGACCGTGGGCACGCACACGACGATGTCGCACCATTTGGTTTTGGGAAGGATGGCCTTGAACTGTTCGGCAAAGGCCTTGGTCTCGCTGGGGGTCTTGTTCATTTTCCAGTTGCCTGCGATGATGGTTTTACGGTATCTGCGATTCATGTTGGGTCTTTTCTCCTGTTACTGTCTAAATCTAAGATCTATGCGAATATATGAAAATCAATAGTGATTTTTCTCACTTGTCTAAAAGGCACGCAACGCCCGGTAATTCCTTGCCTTCCAGGAACTCGAGCGACGCGCCGCCGCCGGTGGAGATGTGCGTGATCTTGTCGGCAAAGCCGAGCTGCTCGGCTGCCGCCGCGCTGTCGCCGCCGCCGATGATCGTGACCGCGCCGCTCTCGGCGAGCGCCTTGGCCATGGCCTTCGTGCCGGTCGCAAAGGTTGGGAACTCAAAAACGCCCATGGGGCCATTCCACACGATCGTGCCCGCGCCCTTGGTCGCCGCGCAGAAGAGCTCGACGGTCTTGGGGCCGATGTCCATGCCCATCATATCCGCGGGGATGTGCATCGCGTCGACGACGTGGGGCTCTGCGTCGGCGGCAAACTCCGTCGCCGCGACGGTATCGACCGGCAGCAGGAACTTGACGCCCTTCTGCTTTGCCTTTTCGATCATCTCGAGCGCGTAGGCGCACTTGTCTTCCTCGAGCAGGGACTTGCCGATCTCGCCGCCCTGCGCCTTGGCGAATGTGTAGGCCATGCCGCCGCCGATGATGACGGTGTCGGCCTTGTCTAAAAGGTTGTTGATGACGGCGATCTTGTCGCTGACCTTTGCGCCGCCGAGCACGGCGACGAACGGGCGCTTGGGATCGTCGAGCGCCTTGCCCATGACCTCAAGCTCCTTGGCAACGAGCAGGCCCGACACGGCGGGAAGATAGGCGGCCACGCCCGCGGTGGACGCGTGCGCGCGGTGCACCGTGCCGAACGCGTCGGAGACGTACAGCTCTGCCATCGAGGCAAGGGCCTTGGCGAGCTCGGGGTCGTTCTTGGTCTCACCCGCTTCAAAACGGGTGTTTTCAAGCAGCATGATCTCGCCGCCCTTGAGCGCCGCGGCCTTGGCCTTGGCGTCCTCGCCGACGACGTCGTGCGCGAAGATGACATCCTTGCCCAAAAGCTCGGACAGGCGCTTGGCGACGGGCGCAAGCGTCAGCTTGTCGAGGGACTTTTTCCACTTCTCCTCGGTCAGCGTCGCGGGGTCCTTGCCCTTTTCGGTCTGCTTTTTCACCCACTTGTCAAACTTCGCCTCGGGCTTGCCGAGGTGGGAGCAGGCGATGACCGCCGCGCCGTGGTCGAGCAGATACCGGATGGTCGGCAGCGCGGCCACGATGCGCTTATCCGAGGTGATCTCGCCGGTCTCCTTGTCCTGGGGCACGTTGAAATCGCAGCGCAGCAGCACCTTCTTGCCGCTCACGTCCACATCGAGAACAGTCTTCTTGTTATAATTCATGTTGTTTCCTCCTCATACACATACGATTTGGTTACGCAGTTAAAACGAATTTGGGATTTACTCCTTTTCCAGCATTTCCCCCTCGTGCTTGAGACCGGGAAAGCCCGTCTGCCGCAGCGCTTCATACGTCAGGATCGCCACGGAGTTTGATAGATTCAGGCTGCGCGCCTCCTTCCGCATCGGAAGGCGGATGCAGCGCTCATAGTGCGCCACGCGGAAAGGCTCCGGCAGGCCCGCGGTCTCCTTTCCGAAAAAGAGCCAGCAGCCGTCCTTGAATTCCGCCTGGCAGTAGTCCTGCGGAGCCTTGGTCGTGGCGAGCCAGCAGTCGCGTTCCGCCTCGGGATGCTTTGCAAAAAGGTCGGCTAAATTTTCGTACACGCTGATATCCACAAGGTACCAGTAGTCCAGCCCCGCGCGCTTGACGGCGCGGTCGGAAATGTCGAACCCGAGGGGCTTGATGAGATGCAGATGCGCCCCCGTCGCCGCACAGGTGCGCGCGATATTGCCGCAGTTTTGCGGGATCTCCGGCTCGACGAGCACGATATTCAGCATGACAGCACCTCCTCCACGCGAAAGTTTTATCATTGTACCGCAAAAATATTGCGAATTCAACCTAAAATGCAGTCTTTTGAAACAAAATTTTGAAAATGCAAAAGTAAAGCCGCCAAATCAAAAATTTTTTGTTTTTTTTGTGAGAAACGGTGGATTTTTCGGGCATCTTTGCTATAATGTCGTTAATAGAGAGTAGAATTGAAAGGAGATGAGCTCCGATGGATCAGAAGTTGGCAGTTCTCTTTATGCCGGACGATATGACCCTGACAAAAGAACAAGCACCGCTGATGCTGAGGCCCATTTTGTTCTGCCCCATTCTCACGTGGATGGTCGAAGAACTGATGGGGCGGGGCATTGAGCGGTTTTTTATTGTGTCTGACAAACGGGCGCACGACATGATGCGTCCCTACGTCCCCGAAAACGCCGATGTTGTCTACGTCGACGGTGCCAGACACGGGGAAGAGCTTTTAACGCTCCTCAAGGATGAAAAGGGCAGCGTGCTCATCGTCAACGGCGCGGTGCTGCCCGTGGGCGTGTTCTCCGGCGGCGCGGTCTACTCCGCGGACGCGAAGGAGTGCTGCAAGGTGCTCAAGGAGCACGGCGCCTTCGCCGCCTTCCCCAAGGGGGCGGAGATCAGCAAGGGCTTTCTGCCCGTCGGCGACGACGAGGAGCTCAGGTCCGCACAGGACATGTGCCGCCGCAAGATCGCCGACAAGCACTTCGCCGCGGGCGTTTCCATCATGGACCCCAACAACACCTACATTGACCCCCGCGTCAAGATCGGCAGCGGCACGGTCATCCTGCCGGGAACGATCCTGCGCGGCCGGACCGTCATCGGCAAGAACTGCACCATCGGCCCGAACGCCATGATCCGCGACTGCACGGTCGGCGACGAGACCGAGGTGAACGCCTCGCAGCTCAATGAAAGCACGGTCGGCGCGCACACGACTGTCGGCCCCTTTGCCTACGTCCGCCCGAACTCGAAGATCGGCGACCATGTCAAAGTCGGCGACTTTGTCGAGATCAAAAACAGCGTCATCGGCAACGGCACGAAGATCTCGCACCTCACCTACGTCGGCGACAGCGATTGCGGCGAGCGCATCAACTTCGGCTGCGGCACGGTCACGACGAACTACGACGGCTTTAAAAAGTTCCGCTGCACGATCGGCGACGACGCTTTCATCGGCTGCAACACAAACCTCATCGCCCCCGTCACGGTCGGAAACGGCAGCTACATCGCCGCCGGCTCCACCATCACCGACGAGGTGCCCGCCGACTCCCTCGCCATCGCGCGCGAGCGTCAGGTCAACAAGCCCGGCTGGGCGGAACAGTGGCGCGCGGCGCACGAGAAAAAGTAACTTCAGAAAATTTTTATAAACAGAGGAGTACATCAACATGATCTCTCACGGTAAGGACATCAAGATTTTCACCGGCAACGCAAACCCCAAACTGGCAGCGGACATCTGCAAGATCATCGGCACCAAGCTCGGCGAGAGCGAGGTCAAGAGCTTCGCAGACGGCGAGGCCTCCGTCTCCCTGTACGAGACCGTGCGCGGCAGCGACGTGTTCCTCGTTCAGTCCACCTGCAAGCCCGTCAACGACAGTCTGATGGAGCTTCTCATCATGGTCGACGCCTGCCGCCGTGCTTCCGCCGGCCGCATCACCGCCGTCATGCCCTACTTCGGCTATGCCCGTCAGGACCGCAAGGCCAAGAGCCGCGACCCCATCTCCGCCAAGCTCGTGGCCAACATGCTCGTCGCCGCAGGCGTTGACCGCGTGCTGACGATGGACCTGCACGCCAACCAGATCCAGGGCTTCTTCGATATCCCCGTGGATAACCTCTTCGGCAACCCCATCTTCGTCGACTACTACGCCAAGAAGTTCGGTTCCGTGTGCGAGGACATGGTCGTCGTCTCCCCCGACGTCGGCTCCGTCGCCCGCGCCCGCACCTTCGCCCAGAAGCTGCACATGAACCTCGCCATCGTCGATAAGCGCCGCCAGAAGGCCAACCAGTGCGAGGTCATGAACGTCATCGGCGACGTTGAGGGCAAGGAGTGCATCCTCTTCGACGACATGGTCGACACCGCTGGTTCCCTCTGCAACGCGGCCAAGGCCATCGTTGAGGTCGGCGGCGCGAAGAAGGTCTACGCCTGCGCGTCTCACGGCGTTCTCTCCGGCCCCGCGCTCGAGCGCCTGGCCGCGAGCAGCATCGAAGAGCTCGCCCTGCTCGACACCATCCCCGCCCCTGCCGGCGAAGAGGAGCTCGCCAAGTCCCGCATCAAGTACCTGACCGTCGCGCCGATGTTCGCCGAAGCGATCGAGCGCACATATCAGGAAATTTCTATCGCGAAACTGTTTAACTAAAACTCCTTTAGGAATTAGTTAAATAACTTTGCTGGTATGACCCGCTGCGTGGGGGCGTAAGTCCTTTGCGCCGCGCAAAGAAGCGAGTAAAGGGGGCCATTCTCTCGCGTGAGAGAATGGCCCCCTTTGACCCCCAAGAGAACGCGAGGGGCTCTGCCCCTCGACCCCGCACATTGGCAGTCTCGATCTTGAAGAGCTGCACGCGCTGCGCAATGTAAGTGCGGTGTACATGGCTTCGCCATGAATCCCTACGTTTCGTGACAACTCTCAACCTCGCCTTACTATCGTGAGGCGCGAGTGACGGTAGTTTGGCGGCAGACTGCCTGCAGAATGCGGCATTGCTGCGCTCGCCGCATTGATGAGGCTGGCGGTAGACGGGAATTAGGCTGTACTCCTACAAGATGAGCAGAGCGGCAGCGGATAGTAGGAGTAGGCCAAATCGTCTTGCAATGCTAACGCGGCAACGCCGCACACAGGCACTCTCATTCCGGAGGCGCAAAAGTCATTCGAGCCCGAGACTGCCAATCAAAAACCTTTCTCTTGGGGGATTTAAAGGGGGCCATTCTCTTTTGTGAAAGAGAATGGCCCCCTTTGGCTCGCTCCCCTGCGCGGCGCAGGGAACTCCCTCCCGCACAGGTGCGGGAACATTATCAATCCTTTTGATAAACAGCAAGTCCAAACGCTAATTGAACATCCAACTCCTGAGCCTGCTCAGCTTTTTGCTGATCCTTGGCCCCCGTCTTATAATAGTATGGCGTCATGCGGAACAAAGATAGAATATCCTCATTACAAGATAAATGAATGATATCGCGCACTTCGCGCGTTTCGACGAGCGTGAAGCCCTCGGTCGTAAGCGGCGTGGGCGGGTTGTCGCGCGGCGTGTCGTAGATGAGCGCTTTGAGCTCCCACAGATGCTCGCGCAGGGGATAGGCGCGCAGAAGATAGCCGCCCGGCTTCAGCACGCGCGCAAATTCCTCCGGCACGAAAGGGGAGAAGATATTGAGCACCTCGTCGACGCTGCCGTCTTCGACCGGCAGGTGCGCGCACGAGGCGACACAGAGCGTGAAGTCCGGCGAGCGCTTCGATGCGTACTGGAGCGCGGTCTTCGAAATGTCGACGCCTAAAAGCTCGCCGTGCTTGCCCGCTTTTTCGATGGCGCGCAGAACGGCAAGAGAATAAATCCCCTCGCCGCAGCCTGCGTCGAGGACCGTCGCCTCCGGCGGCGCGAACTCCGCCGCGGCGTCCGCAACGGCGGAGATGAAGCGGTCGTAATAGCCCTTGTCCAAAAAGTCGCGGCGGGCGCGTACCATGAGCTTGTCATCCCCGTGGTGGCCCTGCGAGGAGTTGAGCAGGAGGTTGACGTATCCGCTCTTGGCGATGTCAAAGCTGTGGTTTTTCGGGCAGAGATAGGCCCCCGCGCGTTTTTCAAGCGCCCCAGCGCAGACGGGGCAGCGCAAATTGACCATCAGAACAGCCCCACCTGCTGCGGCACCTCGCTCCGGCCGAGCGAGCGGAGCTGCTGCTGGTTTTCCTCGGCCAGCGCGTCGGCGATGGCGATCTTGCGGACGATATTTTTCATCGTCTCGTCAAAGAGCGTCCCGTCGCGGTAGTCCGCGGGGAAGATGAAGTCCACGCGCCCCTTGGCGAGCAGGTCCTCCACGCCCGCGCGGTTGCTGTCCTGATACACGGCCACCGCCTGCCCGCCGTAGGCGCGCATCATCTTCATGCACGGCACGTCGGAAAGGCCGTCGCCGATGTAAATCATGTTCGTGAACGGAATGCGCTTGGAGTCGTCGGGCATCGAAGCGTTGAGCTCCTTATCCTTCGCAACGTCGAGAATACCCTTGTTGATGCGGTAGACGAACTGGGTCTTGTTTGTGAAGTTGACGTCGAGCTTCGGCCACGAGGCGAGGCCCTCTTCGTTGTAGAAGAATTCGCAGGCGTAGATCTCCTTAAATTCGTGGCTCACGCCGCTGCCCTCGATGATCTCGCGCAGGCCGGAGGAGAGCACGTAGTGCTCGATCTCCACGCCCAGCGTTTCGCCGAAGGCGTTGATGCGCGAGAACCAGTCCTGCACGCCGGGGAACAGCTCGATCGCATGCCCGCAGGAGACGAGGTAGTCGCGGTCCAGGCGGATGCCCTTTTTGCGGCACTCCTCGATCATCGTGTACATGTAGGCGAGCAGGCCGTCCATGCGGTTTTCAAAGCCGAAGGAATTCGCGATGCTCCAGAACTCGCCGGGCGTGTAGCCGAGCGAGGGGATGAACGTATAGTCCTGCATGTCGGTCGTGCAGAGGGTCTTGTCAAAGTCGTAGAGAAAGGCGATGATGGGCTTTTTGTTCATGTCGTCTCCTTTTCACCGCGCTGCGGCCAAAGAAAAAATAAAAGGGCGGTCTGAAACCGGCTCCTCTGTGGAGCCGGCCAAAACCGCCTTTTTGCTGTTACTCTTCTCCGTGATAGTTGCGGCCGAACTTGAGGTCATCCAGACGGATGGCATGGCTGGCCGTTTCTACAAACGGGCTGTCGTCCGGCTCGAGCGGCTCTGCCTTGGGCTCCTCGGCCTTCGGCGCGCTCTGCTCCTCTGCCGGAGCGGTCTCCTGCGTCTTTTCGGGCGCGGCCTCCTCCGCCGCGGGGCAGAAAGATGCAAGGATCTTTTCCTCGATGGCGTTCACGTCGGCCTCGGTCTTCTGCTCGGCCTTTTCGCCGCCCGCGATCTCCTCGGGCGTCAGGTCGGGCGCGCGCTCGATGAGCGCAAGCTGCGCCTGCGCAAGCTCGCGCGTCTTCTGCAAAAATTCCGCCGTCGCGGCCTTGGCCGCGTTCAGGCGGCGCTGCTCAAGCTCGACATCGCTCTGCAGCGCGCCGATCTTGGCTCGGGCTTCGTCCTCCGCGCCGGCGAGCACGGCCTTTTTCTTCTCCTCGGCCTCTTCGACCATGGTGTTGGCCATGCGCTGGGCGGTCAGGAGGGCGGCGCGCATGGAATCCTCCGTCGCGCGGTACTCCTCCACCTTGTCGACCAGCACCTTGAGCTTGGCCTTGAGGGCGGCGTTTTCTTTATAGAGCGAGGTATAATCGTCGGTCAGCTCGTCGAGAAACTCGTCGACCATCGCCATATTATATCCGCCGAAGGCCGCTTTGCTGAAAGCGCGGCCGGAAACTTCCTGCGGTGTCAGCATGCTATCCCACTCTCCGTTTCTTTACAGGTAGAGGCCGTTATTTTCCAGCTCGTCGATCAGATCGCCCATGATATCCACATGATAGGGCGTGATGATGTACGTGTTGGCCGCGACCTTTTTGATCTTGCCCTCGCCCGCGTAGGCCACGCCGGAGAGGAAGTCGATCAGTCTTCTTGCAATGTCCTTGTTCGTGGACTCAAGGTTGATGACCACCGTGCGCTTTTCCTTCAGATGGTCGGCGATCTCGCTCGCGTTTTCAAAGCGCTCGGGCTTGACGAGCACGACCTTGAGCTGCGTGGTCGCGTTGATGTTCACGACCTTGTTGCGGCGGTCCTCCGCCTTGCGCTCGGCGCTGCGGCGGTCGGCAAAGGCGCCCGTGTCGCCGCGGTCTCTCAGATCGGGGAAATCGTCTTCATATTCCTCGTCCTCATCCTCATAGGGGTGAGCCCACTTTTTCAGATCATCCAAAATACCCATGGTATCAAGACCTCCTCGATCAAATCGTATAATTGCGGGCGCCGAAGATCGCCGTGCCGACGCGCACCATCGTCGCGCCTGCGCGCACCGCGTCTTCATAGTCGCCGCTCATGCCCATTGACAGTATATCAAGTGTATTATCATACAACTTGGCATTGATGTCAACAAAAAGTGCATGAACTTTTTCAAAGTAGGGCAGGCTGCCGTGCTCGCCCTCGGCGACCGGCGGGATACACATGAGGCCGCGCACGCGGACATTTGCGCACTTTTTGGCCTCTTCCGCCGCCTGCTCCAGGCTCTCGGGCGCAAAGCCGCTCTTGGCCTCCTCGCCGCCGATATTCACCTCAAGCAGGATATCCTGCACGATGCCCAGCTTCTCGGCCTGCTTGTCGATGGCAGAGAGCAGCTCGAGCGAGCCGACCGATTCGATCATCGCGACCTTGCCAACGACATTTTTCACCTTATTGCGCTGGAGGTGACCGATAAAGTGCAGGGGAGCGCCGTCATAGGCGTGCTCGGCGAGCTTTTTCGTCATCTCCTGCTCGCGGTTCTCGCCCAGCACGTCGATGCCCGCGGCGATGGCGGCGCGGCAGGCGTCCGCGTCGTTCATCTTGCTCGCGCCAACGAGGGTAATCTCGCTTACGTCGCGGCCCGCCTCTTTGGCGGCCGCGGCGATGTTTGCGCGCACGCGCGCGATGTTTTCAGCAATGCTCATTTCTAATCTACGACCTTTCCGTTATATAGCTCCCCTGCCGAAACGATGACCTCATCGTTCGGGCGCAGGGTGTAAAGGGACTTTTGGCTCTCCGTGGCGGCTTCGATCGTGCCGGGCTCCACCAGGCAGTAGTCGCTGCCCTGATAGACGATGCTCACAGGCTTGAAGTAGGCCACGCGCCCGACGAGGCAGTAAACGCCTGACACGCCGTTTTCATCCACGCGCAGCGCATTTTTCGGCACGCGCAGGCCGTCGTATGCGCTGATGATGAGCTCGGCATTCTGCTCGCGCAGCAGCGTCATGTAGGATAAGTAGCGCGTGCTCTTGAGCACGATCACGCATTTGCCGTTCTCCGCGGCGCTGATGCGCGTGATCGTGACGGGCAGGTCAAAGCCGACGCCCGACACCATGCGGAGCGTCAGCCTGCTGTTCTCCTTCAGGGGCGCGGCGTCCTCCTCGTTCACGTTCGCGGCGAAGTACCACGCGCTGCCCTGAATGAGCTTGCCCACCGTGGTCGAAACGCTCTGCGGCGCGGCGGACGAAAGCTGCGAGGGCGTCATCGTCTCGAGCACCTCCGGCGTCAGCACGCTCTCGTACCCGTCGGCCACGGCGCTGTAAGTCCCCGACACGGGCGCTGTGATGCGCGTCGTGCCGCCGCTCGCCGCGCCCGAGAGCGCGGTGATCTGCGCGTTCAGCTCGTCGAGCTTCGCCGTTAAGTCATCGCTGCCGTTGTAGGCGTATTCGCGCTTCAAGACCGTCGTTTTGAGCTGGGGGATCAGCGTGTCGAGCGAGCTGTACGCTCCCGACTCGTAGGCCGCGCGCACGGAGATGATCTGCTCGCGGATGTCGGTATCCAGACGCAGCGCGGTGGCCGCGTCGCTCGAGGCGCTCTTGGCGTACTCAAGCTGCTCTTTCTGCGCACGCAGTGTCTCGAGCTGCTGCGTGGCGTTCAGCGCGTCGGCCGAGCGGTAGACGGAGGCGATGGTGTCGCCCTGGCCCACGCGCTCGCCCTCGGCGTGCTTGAGCTCGATGAGCGTTTCATTGCAGTCCACGACCTGCTCGTCGCGCACCACGTAGCCCCGCAGGGCAATGGACTGCTCGCTGTGATAGCGGTAGACGAGCGTCGTCGTCTCGGGGCTGACAAAGTAGTTGTAGCCCTGCACGGCGAAATACCCGATGACCGCCAAAAGGAGCAGGATCGTGATGATCTTTGTGGAAACGGATGTAGATTTCATGGCACACTCCCGGATCAGGCGTGTTTACTCCTCGCTTTCCTCCGCGCCTTTGAGGTCGATGGCCGCGATGGGCACGATCGTCGAGATCGCGTGCTTGTAGAGCATCTGCTGCTTGCCGTCGCTCTCCAAGATGACGACAAAGCTGTCAAAGCCCGTGATGACGCCGCGCATCTGGAAGCCGTTGACGAGAAATACCGTCACGCTCGTGCGATTGCGGCGCGCAGAGAGGAGAAATAGGTCCTGAAGGTTTGCGATTTTTTTCATGGCTTTTCTTTCCTTTCTTTTTTTGCGGACGGCTTGTCCGCGTTAAAGTCAGGATACGCCATAGGTATGGAGAATTTCTGTCGAAAAAGCGAGGCAATCGGGGAGAATCCTCGTTTTTTTCCAATAAAACCAGTAGATGCCGGGGTCGCGCCGCAGCCACGTGAGCTGGCGCTTGGCATACTGGCGGGAGCGGAGCTTGATCTCGTCGATGGCCTCCTCGCGCGTGGCCTCGCCGTCCAAGTAGGCAAGCGCCTCTTTATACCCGATGGCCTGCATGGCCGTCACGTCGCGGGGAAGTCCGGAATCGAGCAGCGCTCTGACCTCGTCGAAAAGCCCCGCCTTGACCATTTTGTCGACGCGGAGGTCGATGGCGCGCTTCATGTCGTCCCGATCCTCATAGGCAAGGCCGATGCGCACGGAATCGTAGCGCGGGGGGATGAGTTTCGTCTCCGCGTTGTGCTGTGCCATGGTCTTGCCGGTCTCGTAGTAGACCTCGAGCGCGCGGAGGATGCGCTTTTTGTCGTTCAAATGGAGATTTCCGGCGGTCTCGGGGTCGATGCGTCGGAGCTCGACGAACATCGCCTCGCCGCCCTCCTTGTCCCAGCGGGATTCCAACTCCGCGCGGTATCTGCCGTCCTTGTCACCGCCGGCGAAGCCGTGACCGGCGAGCAGGGCATTGAGGTACAGTCCCGTGCCGCCGACGATGACGGGCTGCTTCCCGCGCGAGAGGATATCGTCGACGCACTCCGCCGCGTCGTCCGCATAGCGGGCGACGGAGTAGTTTTCCCGCGGGTCGGCGACGCCGACCATGTGGTGCGGGACCCCCTGCATCTCCTCCGCCGTCGGCGCGGCGGTGCCGATGACCATGCCGCGGTAGATCTGCATCGAGTCGCAGGAGACGACCTCGCCGCCGAGCATTTTCGCAAGCTCGACGCCGAGCCACGTTTTGCCGCAGCCCGTCGGGCCGACGACGCATACGAGTTTCATTTTCTCCCTCCTGCGCTCAAGCGCGCTTGAACATTTTTTCGAGCTCGTACTTCGTGAGCTTGGCTTTCACGGGCCGTCCGTGCGGGCAGAACTGCACCTCGCCGCTCTGCACCTTGTCGACGAGCACGCGCAGCTCGCTTAAATCGCTCTTCCATCCACCCTTGATGGCCGCCTTGCAGGCCATCGTGTGCAGCAGCGCGTCGCGCGCGGCGGCGGGGTCGGCGGTGTGGGCGGTGACGAGCTTGTCGGCGAGCTCTTCGAGCGCGGGGATGGCGTCGCCGCTGTCGATATCGGCGGGGATGGCGCGCAGAATGAGGCTCCCGCCGCCGAACTCCTCGCACTCAAAGCCGAACTCGCGCAGAAGGTCCAAATTCGCCGCAAGCGCGCTGTACTCCTCGGTGGCGAACTCCGCCACGAGGGGAGCGAGCAAGGCCTGACACATCAGTGGCTCCTGGTTGGCCTTCATGCGGTCGAAATTCACGCGCTCGTGCGCGGCGTGCTTGTCGATGAGCCAGATATTTTTATCCTCGTCCTCGCAGACGATGTAGGTGTCGAGCACCTCGCCCGCGATGCGCCACGGCGCGGCGGACGGGGGAACGAACGTCGTCTGCTCGATCTCGGGCTCTTCCTGCTTCGCAGGGGCAAACACGGGGACGGCGGGCGCTTCCGGCTCGGGCTCTGCCGCAGTCTCCGCCGCCGGTCCGATGATTGGGCCGGTCACGACGGGGCGGGCATTTTCCTCCGGCATCGGCAGCGTGACGACCTCGTCGTCATGGTTTTCCACAGAATGGACAGACTTTTCCACAGGCTGTGACTGCTGTGCTGACAGTACCGGCGCGGACGCGGGCGTTTCATGGCGCACATAGTCGGAAAGCGCCGCCTTGCCGCCGCTCTGCGTGTCGATGGCGGGCACTCTCGTCTGCCACTGCGGGGCGGGCGCGGGCTTCACTGGCGCGCTCTGCGGCGCGGACACGGGACGCGCACCGGCAGGTGTATAGGCGGGCTTTTCCGCCGTCTTCCGGCTCTCGCGGTACTGCTGCGAGGTCATGTTGGCGAAGAAATCGCCGCGCGGATTCTGTACTTGAGACGCGGGCTTCGGCTGGGGGCGCTCGGCCTCTTCGCGCTTGTCGAGCGCGGCCATGACCGCGTGGTAAACGAGATCAAACACGCGCTTTTCGCCCACGAACTTCACGATGGTCTTGGCAGGGTGGACGTTCACATCCACCATGTCGCGCGGCAGCTCGACGAGCAGCACGCAGCCGGGGAACTTGCCCTTCATCATGCGGTTGGAGTACGCTTCTTCGAGCGCGGCGGTGAGAAGCTGGGATTTGACGAGCCGCCTGTTGACGAAAAACGTCTGCATGCCGCGCGTGCCGCGCGAGGCGATGGGCGAGGTCACAAAGCCCGTGACGCCCATGTCGCCGTCCGTACCCTTGACCTCAAGAAGCGAGAGCGTGAACTCACGCCCGAGAGAAGCGTAAATGGCGGAGCGCAGCGCGCCGTCGCCGGGGGTCAAAAGCGTCTGCGTGCCGTCCTTGATGAGCTTGAACGACACCTCCGGATGCGAGAGCGCAAGATGGCCGACAAGGCCCGCGATGGCCGTGGCTTCCGCGCTGTCGCGCTTCATAAACTTTAAGCGCGCGGGCGTGTTGTAGAAGAGGTCGCGCACGATGATGCTCGTCCCCTCGGGACAGCCCGCATCCTCGACCGCGCCGGGAACGCCGCCCTCCAGGTGGAGCTTTGCTCCGCTGAGCGCGCCGCGCTCGCGCGAGAAAATGTCGAGCCGAGAAACGGAAGAGATCGCCGCGAGCGCCTCGCCGCGAAAGCCCAGCGTGCCGATGGCGGCCAAATCCTCCGCCGTGCGCAATTTGCTCGTCGCGTGGCGCAGGAAGGCCGTCGGCAGCTCGCTCGGCGCGATGCCGCAGCCGTCGTCGCTGACGCGAAGATAGGTCATGCCGCCGTTTTTCATCTCTACCGTCACGCTCTGCGCGCCGGCGTCGATGGCGTTTTCCAGCAGCTCCTTGACAACGCTCGCAGGGCGCTCGACCACCTCGCCCGCGGCGATGAGGTCGGCAACATGCGGCGATAATTGCTGAATATGGGGCATTGATTTCCTCCTTTTAGGAAGCGATGGTGAAAAGGGAAAGGGCATTGACAAGCATGTGGAGCAGGATCGACGTCCACAGCGTGCCCGAATGCTCATACGCCCAGGCAAACACAAGGCCGGGCACAAGGTATTGCAGCATCAAAATGAGATAGCCTAAGTCCCAGTTGGATACCGCCGCCGTCCACACGTGTAAAAACGCGAACAGCGCGCAGGAGAGGATATAGGCGAATATTCTGCTCTTTTCTTTGAGGCACCCGAACACGAGGCCGCGGAAGAGCACCTCCTCCACAAACGGCGCGAGCAGCACGACGATCAGAGCCGTCATGCGCGGGGCGGAGGCCACCTGCGCGGCGATGGTCATGTCGTTTAAGTTCGTGCGGCTGTTAAAGAGCACATTGCACACGCGGAATATGAGCTCATTCGCGCCGTAGAAGACGAGAAGTCCCAGCAGCATCGTTGAAAGCGCGCGGTTCAAGTTGTCGAGAAAGCGCGAGGACGTGTGCGCAAGGTAGGAGTGGAACAGCAGCACCGTGACGGCGAAGAGCGTGTAGTAATAGAGCACATTGCGCAGGGAATCGTTGATGGTGGTGTCGAGCACGACCTCCAGAAGGTCGAATATTCTTGTTGCCAAAAGCGGCATCACCAGAAGATACACAAGGAAGAAGATCGTTCCGGCGACGCGCTCGGTGCGGTTCATGCCGCCGGAGGCGGTTTTCTTTTTTGCCATGGGGAGACCTCTTTTCCGGGGAAATTACGAGAGCTTCTGCTTGAGCTCGTAGAGGAGCTGCATCGCCTCGATGGGGGACATCGTGTCCGGCTGGGCGCGGCGGATGGCCGCGAGCACCTCAGCCTCGCCGATCGCGTCGAGACTGACCTGCTCGGTCTCCTCGCGGGGCTTTGCCTGATACGCGCCGCCCTGCTCGAGCTCTTTTAGGATGATGTTCGCGCGCTTGACGACCTCGTTCGGCAGGCCCGCTAACTTTGCGACCTCGATGCCGTAGCTGCGGTCGGCGCCGCCGGGGACGATCTTGCGCAGGAAGATGAGCTCGTCGCCGCGCTTTTTGATTGAAATGCTGTAATTCTTCACGCCGGGAAGAATGCCTTCAAGCTCCGTGAGCTCGTGATAGTGCGTGGCGAACAGCGTCTTCGCACCGAGCTTTTTCGGGTCGGCGCAGAATTCGAGCACCGCGCGGGCGATGCTCATGCCGTCGAACGTCGACGTGCCGCGGCCGATCTCGTCGAGAATGAGCAGCGAGCGTGGCGTCGCCTGATGCAAGATCTCGCTCACCTCGGTCATCTCGACCATGAAGGTCGACTGGCCGCCGGCGAGGTCGTCGCTCGCGCCGATACGCGTGAAGATGCGGTCGACTACGCCGATGCGCGCGCTTTTCGCGGGTACGAACGAGCCGATCTGCGCCATGAGCGTGATGAGCGCGACCTGACGCATGTAGGTCGACTTACCGGCCATGTTGGGGCCGGTGATGATGGCGGCGCGGTCCTCGCGCTCGCCCATATAGGTGTCGTTCGGGACGAAGAGCGCGTCCTTGAGCACGCGCTCGACGACGGGGTGGCGGCCGTCGTGAATTTCGATGACGCCGCTGTCGTCCACGCTCGGACGGCAATAGTTGTTGTTCACCGCGACGGACGCGAGCGAGCAGAGCGTGTCGAGCTCGGCGATGAGCCCCGCCGCGCGCTGGATGCGCACGCTCTCGGCGGTGACGGACTCGCGCAGGGCGGTGAAAATTTCAAATTCGAGCGCCTTGTCGCGATCTCCCGCGGTCAAAATCTCCTGCTCAAGGTTTTTAAGTTCCTCGGTGATGTAGCGCTCGCCGTTCACGAGCGTCTGCTTGCGGATGTAAGTGTCGGGGACGAGGTCCTTGAACGAATTCGAGACCTCGATATAGTAGCCGAAGACCTTGTTGTAGCCGATCTTCAGCGTGCGGATGCCGGTCTTTTCCTTCTCGCGCGTCTCGATGTCGGCGAGAAGCCCCTTGCCGCCCGACAAAATCTCGTGCAGGCGGTCGACTTCGGCATTGAAGCCCTTGCGGATGAAGCCGCCCTCGCGCACGGAAAACGGTGGCTCATCGACGAGCGTGTCGCGGATGCTCTGCGCCACGTCGGTGAGCGTGTCGAGCTCGTTGTCTAACTCATGCAGCCTGCCCGTCGTGAACGCCGTAAGCTGGGCTTTGACCTCCGTGATGCGCTCGATGGAGTTGCGCAGCGACGCAAAGTCGCGTCCGCCCGCCGTGCCGTAGGCGATGCGGCCGATGAGACGCTCCATGTCGCTGATGCCGGAGAGCGATAGAATCAGCTCTTCGCGCGCGACGGTGTTCTTCGTCAGCGCCTCGACCGCGCCAAGTCTGCGCTCGATGGCCGCGACGTCGCGCAGCGGGCGCGTCAGCCATGCGCGCAGATTGCGCGCGCCCATGGCGGTCTTCGTTTTGTCGAGCACCCAGAGGAGGCTGCCGCGCTTTTCCTTGGCGCGGATGGTCTCGGTCAGCTCCAGATTGCGCCGCGCGGAGAGGTCAAGCTCCATGAAGCGGCCCTGCTCGTAGTATTCCAAGTCCTTGATGTAGGAAAGATCGGTCTTCTGCGTCTCGTGCAGGTATGAGAGCAGCGCGCCCAGTGCGAGCGACGCGGCGGGGTTGTTGCGCGGAAGGCTTGCAAAGTGCTCCTCGCCAAACTGCGCGCGGATGGCTTTTTCGCACGCTTTGAGCTCAAAGCGGTTCTCGCCGCGCTCGACCGCGCAGGACAGCTTATCGCGAAGGTATTCGACCAGCTCGCCGTTGTCGTAAGCACCCGCGCTCAGCACCGCCTCGGCGGGGGAGAAACGGGATAACTCGTTATACAGGTGTTCTGCGCGCTCGTCGCCCGAAAAGGCGGTCACGTGCGTGTGGCCGGTCGTCATGTCGCAGAAGGCCGCGCCGGCGTTCTGCCCGTCCAAAAAGATGCCACAGAGGAAGTTGCCGCGCCGGTCGTCGAGGCATGCGCTGTCGATGACCGTGCCGGGCGTGATGACGCGGATGATATCGCGCTTGACAAGGCCCTTGGCGAGCGCAGGGTCCTCGGTCTGCTCGCAGATGGCGACCTTGTAGCCCTTGGCGATCAGGCGCGCGATGTAGGCGTCGCTCGAATGATAGGGAATGCCGCACATCGGCGTCTGATCCTCCGCCGCCTTGCCGCGGTCGCGGGTCGTCAGCGTCAGGTCAAGCTCGCGCGAGGCGAGCTGAGCATCCTCGTTGAACATCTCGTAGAAGTCGCCCAAGCGGAAAAAGAGGATCGAATCCTTATTCTGTTCCTTGATCTCCAAATACTGCTTCATCATCGGCGTGATCTCGGCCATGATTCGTCCTCGCTTTCTTTCTCTCTCTAAAATCTAAAATTTACACGGTAAAGTCGGAGCCCGCGGGCATTTCGCCGAGGCGGTCGCCGAGCTTACGTTTCAATCTTTCATAGGCTTCCTTGCCCGTGCAGTGGCCCGTGAAGTAGTGCGCGACCTTGTCGCCGCGCAGCTTTTCGCCCACGGCGTCGACCAGCTCGTCCGGCTCGCTCTTGCCGAGCGAGGGGTTATAGAGGTGGAAGCCCGCAAACACCGCGTCGGGCGCTCTGCCGAGCACGTCCTCGGCGCTTTTCAGGATATTCACGATGCCGCAGTGCGCGCAGCCCGCGAACAGCGCGGTCTTGCCGTTTTCCGTGACCAATAGATCCTGCTCGTGGCGGAACGTGTCGCGCGGATAGTCCTCACCGATCTTCTCGCGCAGCGTGTCGTTCGCGCCGCTCCACAGCTCGCGGCCCGGAACGGAGGAGAAAACCGTCAGTTCTTCGTCAAGCTTCTGCACGCCATCGCAGAGAACGAAGCGGTCCTCGTAATTCTTGAGCACCGCGTCCATGCCGATGTAGGCGCACTTGCTGGGCGTGACGACGTAGTACTGGCCCCAGACGGCCTTCTGCATATAGACCTTGGCGCGGTCGTTCAGCTTCAAGAACGCTTCGAGGCCGCCGCAGTGGTCGTTGTGCGCGTGGGACAAAAAGGCGATGTCGACCTGCGTCAAATCGACGCTGAGCGCCTTGGCATTGTCGATAAACTGCGCGTCGGGTCCCATGTCGAAAAGAATTTTGTGCTTGTCGGTCTCAATATACATCGACAGGCCGTGCGCGCAGGCGACGGTGTCTCTGCACGTGCTGTTTTCCATCAAAATGACGACTTTCATCAAAAAGCCCCCTTTTCTTTATTCCTCTACCACTTCGCCGTAGAGCGCCCAGGTGTTGCTGTCGGTGATCTTCGCTTTGGCAAAGGTGCCGATCAGGGCCTTGTCGCCCTTCATGCGCACGAGGCGGTTGCCCTCCGTGCGCGCGGCGAGGGGGAAGGCCTCGTCGTCGCTCTCGCCGTCGACCAGCACCTTGACCGTCCTGCCGATGTAGGCTGCGTGCTTTTTCGCGCTGATGGCGTTCTGCGCGTCGACGAGCTTTTCAAACCAGACCTGCTTTTCCTCGCGGGAAACGGGATCCGGCATCTTCGCCGCCGGCGTGCCGGGACGCGGGGAGAAAATAAAGGTGAAGAGCGCGTCGAACTGCGTCTTTTCTACAAGATCGACAGTCTGCATCGCTTCGTCCTCGGTCTCTCCCGGGAAGCCGATGATGACGTCGCTCGTGAGCACCATGCTTGGCATGACGCTTCGCGCGTAGGCGATCATTTCCTCGTACTTTGCGCGCGTATAGGGGCGGTTCATCGCTTTCAGAACGCGGTCGCACCCGGACTGGACGGGGAGGTGGAGCTGCTTTGCAACGTGCTCGCAGCGTGCCATCGTGTCGAAAAGTTTGTTGGTCGCGTCCTTCGGCTGGCTCGACATAAAGCGGAGCCAATAGTCGCCGGGAATGGCGTTGATGGCGGCGAGAAGGTCTGCAAAGTCGTAATCGGTGCCCAAGTCCTTGCCGTAGCTGTTCACGTTCTGGCCGAGCAGCGTAATTTCCTTGTAGCCCTCGGCGATGAGGCCGCGGCACTCCTCGATGATCTTCTCCGGCTCGCGGCTGCGCTCGCGGCCGCGGACGTAGGGCACGATGCAGTACGAGCAGAAGTTGTTGCACCCGTACATGATGCTGACCCACGCGCGCACGCCGCCCTCGCGCACGATGGGAAGGTCCTCGGCGATGCGGCCGTGCTCGTTCTCGATGGAGAAAACGCGCTTATTCTTCGTGTATACCTCGTGCAGCAGCTCGGGGAGGCGCCACTCGGCCTGCGGGCCGAGCACAAGGTCGACGTGATGGTAGGAATTTTTTACCTTGTCGGCCACGACCTTCTGCTGCGCCATGCAGCCGCAGAGGCAGATGATCTGGTCGGGCTTAGCGGCCTTCGTGTGGCTGAGGCGGCCCAAGTGGCCGTAAACGCGCTTTTCCGCGTGCTCGCGGATGGCGCAGGTGTTGAGCAGGATGACGTCGGCCTGATTCTCGTCGCGCGTGAGCTCGTAGCCCATCTCGCGCAGCATGCCCATGAGCACCTCGCCGTCGGCCACGTTCTGCTGGCAGCCGAACGTGTCGACCAGCGCGAGCGGCGTGCGGGTGCGGCGGTCGTTCATCTCGCGCATCTTGCGCGTAAATTCCTTCTGACGCGCGAGCTCCTGCTCGCTGACGATGACTTCTTTGCGTTCCAAGGGATGTTTCCTCCCGAATCTCGATAGTTTAGCAATATAGTATATCATGTTCGCGAGAGCGTGGCAAGGCCGCGGTGCGGCTTCCGGCGCGAAAAATCCACAGCTTTTGCAATTCCGGTGACTTTTCCGCACCCGTGTGGTATGCTATGGAAAACCTGAACTCCAAAGGAGGGCTTTCCATGGCGGCGTTTTATCAGAAATTTCTGCGCAAAAATATCGACTTATCGCCCCTCAGCGTGATGCGGCAGGAGGACAACGATCCCTATTTCTGCACGCCAAAGGGTGCTTCTATCTTCGGCTGGGCGGGCGTCGACGGCATCCACTTCTGCTTTGTCCGCGGTTTTGGCGAAACGGTCTTCGCCGTGAGCCCGATGAACGGTGGCAAGGACTGCGTGCACGTCATCGCGCGCGATTTCAGCGATTTTCTGCGCCTGCTGCTCGCGACCGGCGACAGTGCGGCGCTCGAGCAGGCGTGGCAGTGGGACGAGGCGCAATTCGACGCCTTCCTTGCCGAGAATCCGCCGACGGACGAGCAGAAGGCGGTGCTCTCGCAGATTTCCACAGTCTTTTCCCTCACGCCGATGGAGCGGCCGTGGCAATACCTGCGCAAGCTGCAAGCGGAGTTCGATCTCAGCAAGCTCAAATTCACCGAGGACTTCTATGATCCCGAAATGAACGGCGACGCGCCCGAACAGAAAACGGACTGGAAGGTCTACTTTGACGGCAGCTTTTGGGGCCACCACGGGCGCGAGCGCGCGGGCAGGGAAATGCCTGTACAAACGTGGTTTTCGTGGGCGGGGCGCGACTGGTTCGTGCCGTCGGTCTATCTCTGTGCCAAGGGCATCGTCATCGACTTCTGTATGCGCGCGGAGGCCTCCGCGCTGCGCGGCTTCATGGAAAAGTGGGGGATTGATCCCGAAAGCGACGAGTCCATCGACTTCTCGCGCGACGAACGCGAACAGATGGAGCGCGAGCACCCGCTCAGCCTCGGTTTTACCCCCAGCCTCACCTTGAACGGTGCGAAGCTCCGCACGAGCCACGGCTGCGGCGTCATTTTCCTGCCGGAGCAGCCCGGCTTCTGCGCCGACGCAGAGCCCGCCATGGCGCACTACGGCCTCGACCGCGCGTATGGCTGGAGCATCCGCCGCGCGGCGTTCCCGTTCGTCACGAAGCGCGCGCCGAAGCTCAAATCACTCGCCGTCACGATGACGGCGGACGAGGTGCGCGTCCCCGGGGCGCGCTTTCGCGCGGACAGGGCGGGCGACACGTTCGCCTTTTCCCACCGCGGCACGGAGTATCTGCTCACGGTGCAGGAGGTCGAGCCGCAGGAATTGCCGTGCGAGCGCATGAGCCTTGATCCGCGGTTCGACTATCCGACGCACTTCACGGCCATCAGTTACACGCTCATGCCCGAGCCGCCGGAACACTCGATTTTCGTCGAGGACTGCGCCGAGAGCGACCGCCCGCGCCAGGTCAGACGCGAGACCGCTTTCTTTGCGCCCGAGGCGCAGAACGACTTCTGCTTCGGCATCATCGGCGGCGCGGACGGGCCAACGGCTATCGTTGTGGGCGAAGCGGCGCAGGGGAAGCTTCACACTGCGTGCTCGTCGCTGCACTTTGCGCCTGTCGGCCATGTCGGCTGGCGCATCGGCTTCCGCGAAACACCGTGGGAAGAGGGGACGTTCGCGCTTATCTAACTACCTTTTCTGCGCTTTCCGGTACTCCGTCGGCAGGACGCCGAAAGCCTTGTGGAATTCGGTGGAAAACTTGCTCTGGCTCTCGTAGCCGACGGCGCGCGCGACCTGCGCGACGTTCTCGTCGCCATCTAGCAGCAGCTTTGCCGCGTGCTGCATGCGGTGCTCGCGGACGTGCGAGGCGAGCGAGCTGCCGTAGACGGACTTGAAGAGCGCCTTCATCGTTGAGGGGTTCATCAAAAACATGCGCGACAGCTCGTCGATCGTCGTGCGGCTGTCTAAGTGCTGCGTCAGGTAGTCGTGCACGGCGCGGATGGTCTCGATCTGCTCACTCGTGCCGCCGCCCTCGTACACCTCGGCGTCGAGCGGGGGCAGGTGCGGCGCGCCGGTGGCGGCCTTGCTCTCCTCCTCGGGACAGGAAATTTCCATCGTGCGCTCGATCATGCGGTGCAATAGCTGCGCCTGCTCGCTGTCCGACGCGCGGTAGTAGACCTCTTTCCCCACGCGGCGCGAGACGAGAAGTCCGCTCTCACGCAGCTGCCTCAAATGGTGCGACACCGCGGGCGAGCTCATGCCGACCATCGCGGAGAGGTCGATGACGCACTCCTCGCAGTGGCACAGCAGCCAGAAAATGCGCACGCGGCTGCTGTCGGAGAGCTGCTTGAACACGTCCGCCACGGTCTGGAAGCTGCCGATCGACTCCACCGATTCCTGCAGCTCCCGCATCGTGCCCTCGTCGCTGTGCTGGTGAGGTAAATGCACTTCACTCATCGTTGTTCCGCCTTTCTTTTTGGGGCCTGTGGGCGCGTCTGTATCCCGTTTGGAAGTTTGTTTCGCCCGAACGGAAGAGACACGCGTGCAGCCCTTGACTTTTGCCTTTGCGGACATTATAGTACGGTCATCAAGATTAAACAAGCACTTAATCGTTAAATATTTTGTGCCGAAAAGGAGAAACATACCATGAAAAAGACCTATCAGATCGAAGTCGACTGCGCCAACTGCGCCAACCTTATGGAAGAAGCCACCAAGAAGACCGAGGGCGTTGCCGACGCCGTCGTGAACTTCATGACCCAGAAGATGACCGTCGAGTTCGCCGAGGGTCAGGACCCCAAGGCCGTGATGAAGGCCGTCCTTAAGAACTGCAAGAAGGTCGAGGACGACTGCGAGATCTATCTGTAAGATATCTTCTCCCTCTCACGCCCCGGACGAACGCGCCGGGGCGCTTTCTTAGGCAAAATTCAAATTCTCCCCTTCAAGGAGGTCATCTTTATGACGAAAAAGCAAAAAAAGATGCTTTACCGCATTCTGATCGCGGCGGTGCTGTTCCTCGCCGCGAAATTCATTCCCATGCCGATGCTCGTCTCCACCGTGCTCTACTTCGCCGCCTATGTCACCATCGGCTACGACATTCTGCGCAAGGCATGGAAGGGCATCTGCAACCATCAGGTGTTCGACGAAAACTTCCTGATGGCGGTCGCCACGATCGGCGCCATCGCGCTCGCCATCTATGAAAAGAGCGGCGACTATGACGAGGCCGTGGCCGTTATGCTGTTCTACCAGATCGGCGAGCTGTTCCAGAGCTACGCCGTCGGCAAGTCCCGCCGCAACATCACGGCGCTCATGGACATCCGCCCCGACTACGCGAACATCGAGCGCAACGGCAAGCTCGAGCAGGTCGACCCCGACGACGTGGCCGTCGGCACGGTCATCACCGTCCAGCCGGGCGAGAAAATTCCTATCGACGGCGAGATCGTCGAGGGCTCGTCCACGCTCAACACCGCGGCGCTGACGGGCGAGAGCCTCCCGCGCGACGTGATGACCGGCGACGAGGTCATCAGCGGCTGCATCAACATGACGGGCGTTCTGAAGGTCAAGACAACGAAGGCCTTCGGCGAGTCCACGGTGTCCAAGATTTTGGAGCTGATGGAAAACTCCAGCTCGCACAAGTCCCGCTCCGAGGCGTTCATCTCCCGCTTTGCCCGCGTCTACACCCCCGCCGTGTGCTACAGCGCGCTGGCGCTGGCCATTTTGCCCCCGGTCATCAACCTTTTGATGGGCAATGCCGCCTCGTGGGGCGTATGGGTCTACCGCGCGCTCACGTTCCTTGTCATTTCGTGTCCCTGCGCGCTGGTCATCAGCATCCCGCTCAGCTTCTTCGCGGGCCTCGGCGGCGCGAGTCACGAGGGCATTCTCATCAAGGGCTCGAACTACTTAGAGGCCCTGTCGAAAACCAAGATCGTCGTCTTCGACAAGACCGGCACGCTCACGCAGGGCGTGTTCGAGGTCACGGGCGTGCACCACAGCCCGATGGAGAACCGCAAGCTGCTTGAATACGCGGCACTCGCCGAGTGCGCATCCTCGCACCCCATCAGCAAGAGCTTGCAAAAGGCCTGCGGCGTGGAGCTCGACCGCTCCCGCGTGACGGACATCGAAGAGCGCGGCGGCCGCGGCGTGGTCGCGACCGTGGACGGCCACAGTGTGGCCGCGGGCAACGGCAAGCTCATGGATGAGCTCGGCATCAAGTGGCAGGACTGCCACAGCGTCGGCACGATCGTCCACATGGCGGTCGACGGCGAGTACGCCGGCCACATCGTGATCTCCGATGTCGTCAAGAACGACGCGCGCGACGCCATCGCGGCCCTCAAGCGCGCGGGCGTGCAGAAGACCGTCATGCTCACGGGCGACATTCAGAGAGTCGCCGATCACGTCGCGCAGGAGCTCGGCGTCGACGAGGTCCACGCGGAACTGCTCCCGGGCGACAAGGTCGCGCGCCTCGAGCGCCTGCTGGGTGAAAAGGGCAAGGATGACTGCCTCGCCTTCGTCGGCGACGGCATCAACGACGCGCCCGTGCTCTCCCGCGCGGATATCGGCATCGCGATGGGCGCGATGGGCTCCGACGCCGCCATTGAGGCAGCGGACGTCGTGCTGATGGACGACGATCCGATGAAGATCGCCAAGGGCATCCATATCTCGCGCAAGTGCATCCGCATCGTGTACGAGAACATCGTCTTCTCACTCGGCGTAAAGCTGACGTGCCTGCTGCTCGTCGCCATCGGTATTGCCAACATGTGGATGGGCATCTTCGCCGACGTCGGCGTGATGGTCTTAGCGGTTCTCAATGCAATCAGAGCGCTGCGCACTTCAAAAAACTGACAAAGTCAGTTTTTTGAGCAGAATTTCACTGCGCTCAGCGCACGCGCCAAAGGCGCGCACGTTCGCTCCGTGCAAAGTGTTTTTTGGCACGCACATGTCGTTCCAAAAAACGATTTCAATTTATTTGCGCCGTGCGCGGCGCAAAGTCTGCGACGCTTTTACAAACGAGAGGACGGCATTTGCCGTCCTCTTTTTGTTGTGCATTGCAATGCAGGCTTTCTTTTCGTATAATGACCGTATCAAAACGATTTTGGAGGACACCACCATGAAGGTCAGCGTGATCCAGATGAATATGCGCTCGCTGGAGAGCAAAGCGAACTTTGACCGCGCGGAGGCGCTCGTGCGCCGCGCTGTCGCGGAAAACGGCCCCGACGTTGTCGTCCTGCCCGAGACGTGGAACACGGGCTTCATGCCCGCGGGCGACCTTGCCGCGGCGAGCGATGAGGACGCAAAGGCCGTCCGCGCGCGCTTTTCCCCGCTCGCGCGCGAGCTGAACGTCAACATCGTCGCGGGAAGCGTGTCGAATCTCCGCAATGGCAAGATCTGCAACACCGCCTGCGTCTTTGACCGCGCGGGCGCATGCATTGCCGAATACGACAAGACCCACCCCTTCACGCCGATGGGTGAGCACGAGGTCTACACCCCCGGCGATCACCTCGTCACCTTCACGCTGGATAGCGTGCGCTGCGGCCTTCTCATTTGCTACGAGGTGCGCTTCCCCGAGCTCTGGCGCACGCTGGCACTGCGCGGAGCGGAAGTCGTCTTCCTGCCCGCCCAGTGGACGGCGGCGCGCCAATACCACTGGGAAACGCTCACCGCCGCCCGCGCGATCGAAAACCAGCTCTTTGTCGTCTCGTGCAACGCCTGCGGCGAGCGCGATGGCACGCTGTACGGCGGCTTTTCGCGCATCATCGACCCGCTGGGCGCGGTCTTAGCCCAGGGCGGCGGGGAAGAGGAGATCATCACCGCCGACTTGGACCTTTCCTCCATCGCGCCACTCCGCAAAGCCGTCCCCATTTTTCACGACCGGCGGCCGGAGCTCTACCGCCTGTAAGGCATCAAAAACAGTTTCCCCTTCGGCGCGTTTTTCACGCGGTATCTCGTCATCCTCTATGTCATGGAGGCCTACGACATTCTCTTTTTCGACTGGGTGCTGCTGTGCCATTCGAACTTCTTTCCTCATTTTTACCCCGAGGTCAAGGGCATCGCCGCCCCGCAGCTGTTCGGGTACAACAAAAAAGCGCATCTTACGCACTTTCTGCTCTACATCCCCCTCTCCGCCGCCCTCGCGTGGGTTTGCACGCTTTTCTGAGGGGCAATTTCACATCAAAATTTAACAGGACAAGGAGATGCACACGATGAACCGCAAAAAGAGAAAAACGGCCCTCATTCTTCTGGTTGCCGTCCTTTGCGCGATCGTCCTGCTCGGCATCCGCGGGACACGAAAAACCATCGACAAAACGGTCCCCGTAAGGGTCTACGAGGACAACAGCACAACTTATACTCCCTCCTCCATCACCATTTCCGGCACGCTCAGGAAAACATGGTCTTCCACTGACTTCGTCGGGACCTTTGCCATGGAAAGTTACGAGCCCTCGTGCAGAGACGGCGTCGAAGCCAAGATCAACTGGGGGGACAACGAGTATCCGATCCTCACCTTTTTCTACGCGGGCAACTTTTCACAGCTCGACGTGAAAAGTATCGACATCGACAAAGACATGGACCGTATGATGGTCACCCTGAACGACGGCACGATCATCGCCTCAGAAAACTACTTTGTCCCCACAGAAGCAATGAACGGCAACTAACGGTAATTTTTCCCGCCGCATTTGCCGCCTCCGGCGGCAAACAGGCAAAATCCCTCCCGTGCCGCATTCGCTGCCGGAGGCAGCGAACAGGCCCCCGCACCCTAAATCCACGCACTATCTCCCATCGCGTCCCCGCCGCATTTTCTGCCCTCACGGGCAGAAAACAGGCGCCAGCGTCGCAGACTTTCGCGTCCGCAGACGCGAAATAAATTTTAATCGTTTTTTGGCGCGACAGAAGGTGAATTGCCGCAAAGCGGCAAGAGAAGCCGCCCTGGGGCGTGTGCGTGCCAAAAAACACTTCTCACGGAGCGCGTGTCGCAGACGCCCTACGGGCGGCAAGGCACGAAGCGCAGTGCAAACCTGCTCAAAAAAGAGAGGCTGGCCAAATGGCCAGCCTCTCTTTTTTGAAGAACTTATTCCTCGCGGAAGACAAATCCGTTCTCGTCCGCCTTTTCGATGACGGCGAGCGCCTTGTAGGGGATACCGCTCGCGCGGAAGCGGTCACCGCCGCCCTGGAAGCCCTTTTCCACGGCGATGCCGATGCCTTCGAGCTTCGCGCCCGCCTCGTTGACGATATCGACAAGGCCCTGCACGGCGAAGCCGTTGGCCATGAAGTCGTCGATGATGAGCACGTGGTCGTCCGCGTTCAGCCACTCCTGAGAGACGAGCAGCGTGACTCTCTTCTTGTAGGTGTAGGAGAAGACCTCGCTCTGGTACAGGCCGCTTTCGATGTTGTCGCTCTTGGCCTTCTTGGCAAAGAGCATGGGGACGCCGTACTTCTGCGCGCAGATGGTCGCAAGCGCGATGCCGCTGGCCTCCGCCGTCAGAACGACAGTGATCTTGCTGGTGTCGAAATACTTGGCGAACTCGTCCGCAATGTCCTCGAGCAGACGGGTGTCGACGCGGTGGTTGAGGAAACCGTCGACCTTGACGATGTTGCCGGGCAGGACTCTGCCCTCGCGGCGGATGCGCTCCTGAAGAAGCTCCATGGAATTACCCCTCCTGAAAAAATAATTTCTGACGAAATTTTTCGATTGAAATGGTAACTTCCATTTAACAGGATTTTTGTGCAGAATGCAACACGGCAACTTTGACAAGAATTTGTGCTTTTTTTGCCTCTTTCCGTCTATTTTGGCGGCGAGAGCGCCGTTACGTCCCGTTTTGTATCGTTTTGGCAAAGCCCGCGGCAAAAAGCCGCGCGGCGTTGACGGCTTCTTCGAGCGAATTGCCCGCCGTGCCGACCTCAACAAGGAGCGAGCCCGTCGTCATGTGCTGGTTGTAGCGGGAGTTGCGCACGGTGACGGGGCGCATGAGGGTCGGATAGTCTTTGTACAGGGTTTCCTGCACGGCGCAGGCGAGCTTTAAGTTCTCGCGCCAGAGATCGTGACTCAGGCCTCCGCCGTTCGACCCGATGACGAATTCGAGCTGTGCGGCGTTTTTATCTTCGCCGCACAGCAGCTTGAACTGCTGGCCGTTCGCGTCCTGCACCGCGTCGCGGTGCACATCGAGCACGAACGAAATCGAGGGGTACTTTTGCAGATAGCTCTCGATTGACGCGAGCGAGCGGTTGTACGCGCCCGAATAGCTCGGATAGTCGTAGAGCGAGCGGTCGTGCACGACGCTGATGCCCGCGTCGGTCAGCACCTGCGCCATTTCGTCGCCGATGCGGATCATGTTGCAGTTCGTGTCCAGCGTGCGGAACGTGTCGGACACGTTGTATTCCTGCCCCGGCGGCATGGTGTAGCTCTCCGAGCCGTGGGTGTGGATGATGAGCACCTGCGGCCCCTCCGCACCGAGCTTTGCTGCATAATCGCCCGAGAGCATCGAGGCGTCGAGCGCGGCATCCGAGCCGTTGTTGATGTACACATTGCCAAATACCGTATAGCCCGAGGGGTCGGACGCCTTGAGCGTGCGGGCGGGCGAGCCGTTTTCCGTCACGGCGATCTCGTCCGGCGTCTCCTCCTGCGTGAGCACCGTGCCCTCGCTGTCCTGCGCGTCGCCCGTTTCGCCGCTGCTGTCGTCGGGTTTTTGCTCGAGTTCTGCCGACCATGCCTGCGCGATGTTTTCCTCGCCCTCGCGCAGAAGCGGCGTCGCGTGCAGCGCGAGCGACGTTCGCAGGCTGAGAAAGTCCTCCCCGCCGTCGCCGCGCTCATATCTCAGCAGCATCACGCCCAGCGTTTCGTCCTTGAGCGAGCGGAGCGCGTCGCGCGCGTCCTTCGCCGGCGCCGTGACGCTCACACCCCAGAGCGTCACCGCCGAGAGCGCGAGCGAACACAGCATCCGTCCTGTCCGTTTCTTTTGCATCGCGTTTCACCTCTTGGGACAATCCTATGTGCGCACCCGCGCCGATATGACATAGCGCGCCCGCCGCTTTTCGCTTGCAATTTTCGCTTTTGCGTGGTATGGTGATGGCAGCGGAGAAAAACTCATATAGTTTCGCTTACATGGCGCGAAAGTTTCTACGGAGCCGCCGAAAGGCTCTGCTATGGGTGCTCAGCCGGGGGAGAAGTCCCCGGGCGGGGCGCTTTTTCTTTTGCACAAAGCTAAAACAGGAGTGACTGATATGAAGATCCTCAAGGGCAATCTCGTTTCCGCACTGGCGCTCGGCAAGCTCGAGATCGTCGAGCACGGCTGCCTCGTCCTGCATGACGACGGCAGCATCCAAAGCGTTGAAAAGGCCGTGCCGCAAAGCGCCGACGCGGAAGTCATCGACTACGGCGATAGCCTCATCATGCCGTCCTTCGTCGACATGCACCTGCACGCGCCGCAGTACCCCATGCTCGGCATGGGCATGGACCTGCCGCTGATCGACTGGCTCAACACCTACACGTTCAAGACCGAGGCGCGCTTTGAAGACAGCGACTACGCCCGCCGCATTTACAAAAAGCTCGCGAGCGACCTCATCACGAGCGGCACGACGCGCGTTTGCATGTTTTCCTCCCTCCACACGGACGCGACGCTCATTTTGATGGAAGAGCTCGAAAAGGCGGGCGTCACGGGCTATGTCGGCAAGGTCAACATGGACCGCAACGGCAGCCCCGAGCTTCAGGAAACGACCGAGCAGTCCAAGCGCGAAACGCTGCGCTGGCTGGATGCGTGCGGGCGCTTTAAGACCGTCAAGCCCATCCTGACGCCGCGCTTCACCCCATCGTGCACCGACGAGCTGATGAGCTGGCTCGGCAAGCTCGCCGCGGAGCGCGGGCTGTACGTCCAATCGCACCTGTCTGAAAATAAGGGTGAGATCGCGTGGGTCAAAGAGCTCTGCCCCGACTGTGCGCAGTATTGGGAGAGCTACGACCGCGCGGGGCTGTGGAAGGACCACACCGTCATGGCGCACTGCGTCCACTCCGACGAGCGCGAGCGCGAGGCGATGCGCGAGCATGGCGTCGTCACGGCGCACTGCGCGGGGTCGAATATCAACATCTGCTCGGGCGTCGCGCCCGTGCGGACGCTGCTGCGCGAGGGCAACCTCGTCACGCTCGGGTCGGATATCGCAGGCGGCGCGCTGCTGGCAATGAACAAGGTCATCACCATGTCCATCCGCGCGTCGAAGTTCCGCCACATGCAGACCGACGGGAAGGACGAATTTCTGACCGTCGAGGATGGCTACTACCTCGGCTCCAGCGCGGGGCATGAGTATTTCGGCGGGCACGGCGGCTTTGTCCCCGGCGACAAGCTCCACGCCATTGTGCTCGACGATGCCGACTTCACCGAAGCCGCGCACCCGCTCACGGTGCGCGAGCGCTTCGAGCGCGCGATCTACATGATGCACCGGCACAACATCGTCTCCGTCTGGTCGGAGGGAAAAAACGTCGTTCGCCGATGAAAAGCGGGGGAGAGGGCGCGCCCCTCTCCCCGATTTTGGAAAATCGCAAAAATTTTTGGACAAACTATTGACAAAAGGCCTCCTCATTTGGTATAGTAGCTTCTGTCCTGTCGAGCAGGAATATTTGGCGGCATAGCTCAGCTGGCTAGAGCATGCGGTTCATACCCGCAGTGTCCCCGGTTCAAATCCAGGTGCCGCTACCATGTAGCACGGGATGCGAAAGCATCCCGTGTCTCATATGGCCCGTTGGTCAAGTGGTTAAGACACGGCCCTTTCACGGCTGTAACATGGGTTCGAGTCCCGTACGGGTCACCACAAGGCAACTCGTAAGGGTTGCCGAATAGGGAGGCTTAGCTCAGCTGGTTAGAGCGCCTGCTTCACACGCAGGAGGTCACTGGTTCGAGTCCAGCAGTCTCCACCAAAAAAGTCCAGGAATCTCAAGGGTTCCCGGACTTTTTTATTTTTGCCAAGATTAACTTTGTTAGTAACGTGTTAGTAGTAGCGATTTAGGTTAGTTTTTTTAGGACGCTGTTATAAGCTTTCTCATTGACGATTTTTAGTGTGTCCATAAGCTCGTCCATAACTTCCCACGCCCTATCCTGCGCTACATTCCCAACCGCTTTCAAAAATTCACTGCCGGATGGTTTTATTTTCTTGGCCGGCGCAGGCTCTGCAGAATACAGCATTGGGGGCGTTTTCGCCTGCAGTTGCTCCCCGCCGTGCTCGTTACGGATAATGTAGAGCGCCGCCAGTTTCTCATAGTTTGTCCAGCTCGATTCTTCTGTTTCAAGGCGAGCTATCCAGCGCTTGACCTCATTCTCGTCGACCATAGGGGTGCACCCCCTTTAGTCCTCGATCGTGTCCATGCAGCGCTGGATGGCTCTGCGGATGCTTTCGTCGTCGGCGTTGTCCAGCATTTCCTGCAACTGGCGTTTCATGTTGTCGATGCCACCATCACGGGAATAGTGGCCGCGCACATAATGCGTGCCGCGTCTCGCATTGGACATATCACGGTCATAAGCGCCGCGCATGCCCGACTGCCAGTCTCCGTCGCGGGAATAGCGGCGAGAATAGTCTTCATCGCGGGAATAGCCTCCGTCTTCCATCATCTCGATCTTATCGATGTTCTTGATGGTTGCTGTCAGTTTGTGGGCAATTTCCAGGTCACCCGCACCCAATTCGCCTTTTCGGGCCAGTTCGTCCAGCTCCTTGCAGAGCATATCCCGCAGTTCATACATAGATTTCATACCCATTGTGTTCTCCTTTCTCAGCTCACACGGTCGATGGTCAGGTTGCTATTGGCAAAGCTGACCGCCTCCGCGCTGGTGTTCTTTGCTGCAACGGTCACGCAGCAACCACGCGGCACTTCCACAATGGTGCTGACGTAGACGTTAAAATAGTTTTCCACCGCAGCCGGGGTGACGGTCGCCGTTGCTCCGTTGAGTGCTTCGCCGTTGACGGCAAGCGCCGTGGTGATCGTGCCTACCGTGCCGCCAGTGGGGACGGCGATGTTCGCGCCAAAGCTCACCTTAAAGCGCGCCTTACACTGCTGCGTCAATCCGCGCAGGGTGACAAGTCCACTGCCCTCGCGGTGGACGATGCAGGGCTTGCCGCAAGCCGCCGTGGAGACCATCGGAACATTCTGGCCAGCAGGGACGGTCACGATTCCGGGATTTACATATTCAGCCATAATTTCAGTCCTTTCATAAAATACAGCGGCAGGGCTATTGCCCCGCCGCTTTTGTTTAGTATCGGCACGGGGCCGACCATTTCCCAACATAGGGAAAAGCTACGCTATGCAGTTGTCAGCAGCCACAACAGGCAAACTGGTTGCAGCAATAGGGGTTCTGCACCGTGTAGGCCGGAATGGGAGAAGGCCGGAGCTGAGACACCAGATAACTGTTCTGCGCCGCCTGGCTTGCCGCCAGCTTCAAGCCCTGGTTCTCGGCCTGGAGGTCAGAGAGCTTGCTCTGCGTCAGGAAGTCGAGGATTGCGCGGCTGTTGCTGTTAGCGTTGTCGATGATGTCGCGGGTCGCGTTCTGCACGGTGTTGCGCGTGTCGCACGCCTGCGCCGCCATGTCATAGCGCACCTGCTCGATAGCCGCGCGATTCTCGCAGCAGCAATTTGCGGCCTGCATCTGCATGGCGTTGAGCTGCTGCATCAGCGCCGCTTGCTGGTTGCTACGGGACAGCTCGGCCTGTGCAAAGCCGTTTGCCATCGCCATGTTGGTGCCGTTGACAAGCTGCGCCTGCTGGTAAAATCCGTCGCAAAGGCCCTGATTTACGCTGTCGATCTTGCGCTCGACATTGGCAAAATCAGAGGTCAGCACGTAGCCGTCTACGACACCGCCGGAATTGCCAGCGTTGTTGCCCCAGCCGTTGCGGCCCCAGCCGAAGAGGAAAAGAACGATAATCCAGATCCAGTTTTCGCCCCACATACCCATGCCACCGCCGTAGCTGTTCGCGGGCGCGACCGGCATAGTCATCATGGGAGCACCGTCGGAAAGAGACATATTATCTCCCCTTTCATAAATTTTATTTATCAAATCGTGGCCACGATAAGATCAATGGAATAAATGCTCGAACTGTTTTGCCATAGATTGAAGTTGGTTTAACTCTTGCTGGCTCATAGCCCCAGATTGCAAAAGCTTGTCGACCTCCGCTTTTGGGTTACCCTGAAAATTCGCCCTAAACTGTTGGAACTGCTGCAACATCTGCATAAAGCCGTTGCCGCCGCCGAGCGCTCCGAAAAAGGGATTATTCATCGTCATCGTCCTCCTTGCGCTTCTTCTTGCCCTTCAATTCGCCCACAAGCGCCGCCAGCGCGTCAAACTCCTTGCGGGTGACAAATTCCACGCCCGGCTTTTGCGGCACGTTAGGGGCCGTTTCTGTGCGTTCTACGAGGCCATAAATCTTGAGCGTCGGTTTCCCGCTTGCGTCTGCCTGCTTGAGGTAAACAGTGGGGGCGGTGGAATCCCACAGCGCTACGGCAGAGTTGGGCGCGATGAGATAACCTCTTGCCTCCTGCTCTCCGCTTACCCACTGTACGCCGCCTTGCGCGATGGGGTTCTGTTGCCCTGGCTGCGACATAGGCTGCTGCATGGGCTGCATCTGTGGCTGCTGCATCTGCCGCATCTGCATGAGGTTGTCCGGCATCGGCTGTGGATAATAGGGGTTGAAATAGGAATATGCCATGTTCATTCCTCCGTTTCTTTGTCCCAGAAATAAAGCGGGATTTCGTTCTCGCTGTTCCAGCTGTCATAGATGATCCCGTCCTGAACGCACACTACATGCCCAGAGAGGGCGAGAATATATGTCCCGCGCGGGTGCTCATCGGCAAACCTGCCGACCGTGTAACAGTCCGGGCAAGTGTCCGGTATGATGTATCTCCGGTAGCCTAAGGACCGCAGATACGCGCCCCAACAGGCGTTTGCATTGGGTAAATCACCGTCCAAGTAGCCACGCATGCACAGCCGGAGATAAACCTCGCCCCAATCCTTTCCCGTGGCCTTACAGATTGCACGGACAGTGCAATCGGACACGTTTTTCCCGCAGGGATTTGGATTAAAATATTTATACATGATTGCAACCCCTATATAGGCTTTCAGCAATTTCCACATACGCTAAAAGCCCCTGGGGATCGTCTGCGTACAGAATGCAAATATCCTGCGCCATTTGCGCGGTAAACCCGCATTTGATTAAGCGCTCGTACATATTCCCGCCTCCTTGCCTCTATAATAAAAGAAATCCGGGCAAATAAACTGCCCGGATTCTGCCTTGATTCTGCAATAATGTAGTTACAGTGTACACCAATTGTGTGCAAAACGAAAAGTAGCCGCACCCAAAAAGGGCGCGGCTACTTTTAGAAATTGAATGCATCCGCCAGTTTTTGGTATGCGCGGCGGCGCAATTTGTAAAATCCATCTACGCTGATATGTAGTTTTGCCGCCGTCTGTACGCAGGTGCGGCCAAAAATGTCCACGTCAATTACACAGGTTTCCTCGTCTTCCGGTAGCCCTACCGCACGGATTGTTTCTGTGGCGCGGAATGGTGCCATAGTGGATAGTTTTTTGCGGATTCTTTTGTGCTGATCTATCATTTCCCACGGTGTGCCGTGGAGGTGCGGATGTTTATGCACGGGCGTGAGGCCGGCGTAGCGGTGTCCTCTGCGCCCTCCAGTGGATTTATTTTATCCTTTATTTCAGCAGAAAATTCCAGCTGGCATTGCCGATGATGCCGTCAACGCCCAGACCGTGATCTGCCTGCATCCGGCGCAGGCCCGTCTCCATCTTGGGACCGAACAGCTTGTCACCGCTCCAAATCTCGTCAGGGTAATAGCCCTTGTCCTGCATCAGCAGCATGGCGGCCCGGACATCGTTGCCCTCCATGCCCCTTGACAGCATACGCAGTTCCATGTTGATCGTTTCCTCCTTGGTATTGGTGTTGTTATCTTCGGCGGGCACTTCCGCCGCCCCCAGACGCGCATTGACCGCTGCGGCGATCTGGGGCATACGCTCATGCAGATACGGGCCGGGGCAGGCCGTAGCCATAAACATGCGGTGCTCGGTCAGGTTGCCGTCTGCGTCCCCGGTGTAGTTAAGGGCCTTGATGCCGTTGCGCTGGCAGATGTCCACGCACAGGTCGATCAGCCTGTTATAGGCCGCAGAGGACACAGGCCAGTCGCCGCCGGTGGCACAGTTGGCAACCTCGATGTTGACGGCTCGGTTGTCGTTACTGGGGGACGCAGAGGCCCATGCACGGTCGCCCTCGTCCACATAGAGGCCCACCCGGCCATCGGAGCCGATGCCATAGTTGGCGCTGGCTTCGCGGTTGGGATTGGCAAAAAGATTACCGCAGGTCTCCACAGACAGGTCGCCGGCCATGTGGTGGATGGTGATCTTGTCGATTGTGTGGTTCCTGGGGTGGCTGCGGTTGGGGGAAAGCCGGGTGTAGTCCACAAGGGCGGAATTACTCATTGCCGCTGGCCTCCTTGTTGTATGTAGCCGTGGAGATACACAGCACCGCGCCCAGGAAAGTGTCCACGGCGGTGATGGTGGTCACGACCTGGTCAGAGTACGGCCAGGCCCACACGGCAGACAGGGCCGCGTACAGCGTGGCAATGGCGGGCAGCACGATAATGACCACCCACTTGAGAATGTCATACAGCTTGTCAGGGATTTTCATGGTTTGCTCCTTTCCGTGCCCGAATCGGGCACACAAAAAATGTTGATAGATCTTTGCTTATCGGTTTAGTCGGTATTGTACATTCACTGTCGTCTCCTTTCTTTTTTTAATCCTCGGTATAATCGTAAATGATGGTGGCATTGCTCGCACCCCAAGGAGCATTCGCTACTTGCCCCTGCGACCACGGAACCTTGATGGTGGTTAGGTTGGAGCACCCGTTAAATGCAGAAGAGTGGATGGTCTTTGGGGTTCCCTCGAATGTAATACTTGTTAGCCCGGTGCAATTAGCAAACACACCGAAACCAATGTTCGTTATCCCAGGTGGCAGCCTAGTTATTGCCAGGTTGCGGCAACCATTGAACGCATAGTAACCGATGCGTGTTATTCCAGACGGCAGACTAGTTAGTGCAAGTTTGGGGCAGCTTTGAAACGCATAGCTACCGATATTTGTCATGCCAGACGGCAAGCTGGTTAATGCAAGGTTGGGGCAATTATTGAACGCATAGTCACTGATGCTTGTTACCCCAGACGGCAGGCTGGTTAATGCAAGCTTGGGACAACCGCTAAACGCACTGTAACCAATGGTCGTCAAATCACCCGGAAGTGTAGGGCTGACAGCCGTGCGTTCTATCACTGCCTTGAAGCTGCCGCCACCCTCCAGAGTTCCGGTCACGCCGCCGATCACCACGTCCTTCTTGATGTTCTCGGGCAGTAGGGTGTCTGGTTTTTGAATCGTCACCTTACGCATGCCTTTGCTGCTGGTGGGCAGGATGACCTGATTGCCGGAGGGCATAGACAGCTCCACCGTCCGCTCCTCGGTAGCAAGCACCTCCATCACTTGACCCATGTTGACCTCCAGGTCAGCGCCGGGAGAAAAAGTTACCGCAAACTCGATCATAGCGCACCATCCCGCAAGATCCGCTCCACAGGCACCGTGAATACCTGAGATGCCATGCGCTGACCGCCCACGCCCACCCGGAGCTGTATCTTTGCGTCATTGCCTCTCCCGGCAGTAAGCGACAGGGTCTCGGCTTCCGTCAGCGTGCAGGAGACAACATTCCCGTCCAGATGTACATCCGGCAATGTTTTTTCGATCTTACACTGTCCGGCCTGAGCCACGGCAATGGACAGCACCGTGATACTTCCCGTGTCGATGGGTAGCTGGAATGTCAGCGTAGGGGTCGTACCTCGATACATATATATCCCTCCTCATACTGTAAATCTGCGATGCTTAGTGGTTGGATAATCTTTCCAAATCCGCTATCCTGTGATTGGCGACCTTGATCTGCTCCTCCAGCACCGGAACGCGCCGGGCGAAGTTGTTATGCTCCCGGACTTCCCGTGTCAGCTCGTCCAGTTTGGTGTCGGTGACGGCCTGCTGCGTGTCCAGCTTGGCCTGCACATCACGGGTGGTCTTGTTGCTGGTGATGATTACCCCCAGCAGAGACAAACCGCCGGTGATGAGAGCTACGACGATTGTTTCCATTCAGTAATTTCCTTTCTCCTCTGGGGCTATGTTATAAGGTGGTATCACCTCCTTACACCCCCATTTTCCACTGACCCGCAGCGAGACGATTAGGCTGTTCGCCGCCAAGCATACACCGTCAGATATGGCGGCATATTGTTATGAGCCTTCCCGCCGCCGGTGGTGCCCGTCAGGGTGTTGCGGCTGATGTCAAATGCCGCCGCTGCATAGGGGTAATATCTTCCGCTTCCGCTTTGCGACCCCATGTCGCCTACGGTGAACGCTTTCTTGCTGTTGGTGATAAATCCGTAGTATCCTGGCTCATTGGCCGGGTTGTGCCCGTGGCTGGGCATCTCCGCTGTCGTCAGGGTGTGGCTGGCCTCGCCGCCGGTGGCACCAGCTGCGTATGTATCACCCGCAGCCAGCAAGAATACATCCTTTATACGCTCCCATGTCCCGCCGCCAAAAAGATCGGCCGGGTCGGTGGCCGCAGTAGAGATATATACGCTCCCCACCGGATGCGCATAATCCAACAGCGTCGTTCCTCCTACCGCCAGTGTGCCGTCTATCTGTACATCCCTATCAAAATAAGCATCCAGCCCCACTTGAATTGCGTTTGCCTTGTCGCAGAGACGGCCCAGCCCCACAGACAGCAGATGCTTTGCCAGATGGTAAAGGGCATACGCTGCCGGCAGATCTCTCAGAGAGGAACCTACACCCTCCCATGCATCCGTCGCCACCACACGCACCTCGTAGCGTTTGCTCTTGTCTGCAGCAAACACGGCAGAAATATCAGCAGGATCATAGTTTCCCGCCGCCGGTCGGCCTGCCGTAGTCCAATCTTCAGCGCCGACTTCCCTATACTGCACCGCATATGCTGCGGTGTTTTTAGCAGAAAGTGGAGTAATGGCCCCGGAGAAAGTCACCTTGCCATAAGTGCCAGCCCGGTTTGCTGTTCCATCGGCATTGCAACGGGCGGCAGAAATAGCAGTAATTGCCGGTTTTCTATAAGCAAGGACACTGATGCTTTGCGTCTTTGTAGTCGTGCGCCCACGGCTATCCGTAACGGCGCAAGCAACAATCAGTTCGCCGGAATCGGGCAAATAGTCCGTTGTCCCACTGGCTGATGTAGCAGCGTAGATGCCGCCCACCTTGATACTGTATGACTTGATAGTGCTGCCTTGCGCCCCGGATGCGGTGATATCTACATTGACCTTGCTACGCAACTGAACATATCCGCCATAGGTGTCGTACACTCCTGTTGGATCGCTGATTGCAACAGACAGGGCCGGAACCACGGTTGACGGCACGGCAAGCTTAACAGCCGTTGACCACGCCCCAACATAGGTGCTGCCGTTGTACGTCTTGACTGTGAGCGTGAGCGCCACAGTCTCTGCGTTTGGTGCTTGCTGTGCCAGAGACACAGGCGGCGCATTCCAACTGTACGATGTGCCTACATTTTCAGCAATCAGTTGATCCTTGACGCTGCCGCAGGTGTAATAGAGTTTGTGCTTAAAGCTGCTGCTGGCCCGCTTGATGGTGATGGTCAAGGGCTTCCCCATCGTGGAGCCGCTTGTGGTGGCCGTGGACGCTCTTGGAATGGTAGTCAGCGTCACCGTTTCCGACAAGGACAAATGGCGTGGTGTGTAGGCGCTGTCAAAGCCACAGTCCCATTCTGCTGTCAGCGCAATACTTTTCGTGCCGTCTGCATTATGGCTGACTGTAATAGTCTTGCTGCCCAGTTTGTACCATCCGGTGGAACTGTAATTATACGGGTTCCAGCGTTTTTCGCCCTGAAGTATATAATACGCTTCGCCGCTGCTCTCGTTTTGGGAATATCCGGTTCCGTCATATACCCACAAATCAAGACTTAATGTACTTTTGTTGTCTGCGATAGACTGGCCTGTGATTGACCAATCCAGACGCAAGCGCCAGCCTTTGTTTGTGCTGCTGTAAATGGACGCCATGTTCTCAACTCCTGTCAACTGGCAATTACATCGCCGTTTTCGTCCTCCGTCCAAACCACGTTTCCGATGCAGAGGATAGATACCTTGATACGCATTGCTTCCACGCCCTCTGCGGTGATCTGCAACTCCGGTGTGTTGTTGCGGACAAACTGCAACACATCATTATCCAGCCGCAGCAGGATTTCATTGCCCGTTTCGCCAATGATTAGGCCGTCAGACGTAAACCGGAAAGCCTTTGTGATCTCGCTGTACTTGCTTTGCAGATCGCCGTCCACCTTGTCAATGCGCTCGGTTACCTTAGTGATGTCAATGCTCAGCTGGTCAGTCAGCACAGACAGCTTTGTGCTGACCTCCTCTTTGTAGCTGTCAAAATCCCCGGTTTCTACATAGTTTTCCAGAGCGGACAGGATGATGGAGTTGACATTCTGCTGCAGAGCGGTAATCTGCTGGTGTGTGGCCTGAATCACTTGGCTTGAAGATTCGTCCACCCGCTCAGAAATCTCCTGCCGTGTGCTTTCGATGCGTTTATCCGTTTCACGCTTGGCATCTATCTGCGCCCCCGTGTAGGTTTGCTGGGTAGCGCCCAGCGTGATTTGTGTGTTGCCGGGGTCAAGAATATCCGGGGCCAACTCCATCAGCGGATAGGACGCGCTGTAGCCGTGCGGAGTGCTAAAAAGGGCCGTCATCCGGCCCACCCGGAAATGCTGGATGCCATCTTGCCAGCCCAAATCCACCGCCGTGCAGGTGATGGTCTCCGGCATGGACAGGCCATTGTCAGCAAGTGCCGCTTTAGCCTTGGTCTGCAGGTTAGCGGCAATGGTCACATCATCCCATTTGACGTGCCGGATAATGCGCCCGTATGTGGCCACACCAGACTTGCTATAAATAGTAAGCCCGGATTTAACAAGGTCATCTGTCAAATCACCATCTGGCAGCGCTTCGATGGTCAAGCCGTCCTTGCCCTCTGGCAGAATAGCGGTGTAAATGTTTGTTCCGTCCGTCTCGCTGGAAAGGTCAAGGAGATTCTCAGCAAATTCCACAGACTGCGTATTTGTGAGCGGCAACGCAGCGTAATAATCCAGATAGTTCTCGTCATCCTCATATCGGATCAGAAGATACCCGCCCAAAGCCGATTTAATCAGCTTGTCGGATATCGTGGACATTGCCGTGGCGTACTCCTTGGAGCTGCGTGTGATGTAATTGTTCGGGTCTGTTACGGTACACACTCCGGGCCTGATCTGCTGCTCTGCGGACACTTGGCTGTTGTGCTGCCCTAAAATCCAGCGGAAGAAGAAGTCAACCACATTCCCGCTTGCGGCTGCGGCCTTATAAGCAGTGTCATTCTCGAAATCTTCCGGAAAGTTGAACGGTGGGATGATGCTGTCATTCAGCGCCGCCATAATGCCCTCTGTTGCGATTTTATGTGCTCCGTAGAAGTCTTTTATATCGCTGGTTATTCTCCCCCTATATATAGGAAAAGTGCCGTCCAGCAGCTCCACAAGGCCGCTCATGCGCCGAAGATTGCTTAAATACGGATGGTCTGCGTCCACTGTGAAGGACATTTCCCCGGCCTTGCTGACCGCCAGCTTCACAGAGGGGTCACGGACGATTAGTTTTTCATCCGCAAGGCGCGGGTCATACAGGATATAGTTTTGATATTTGAGTTGGTACATTACAGGCTCGCCTCTTGGTATGTCACTGTGATGCTGCCGGTGCCGCTGGACACCTTCGCCTTCAGGTTGTTGCTGCCAGCCGCAAGCCGAATGGCGGGGAAAATGTGATCTCCAGCGCTGGCATTGATGGTGTTGTTGTCCCAAAGTAATACGGTATCTTGCGCCACCGTGATTGTGGGAATAACCGGGCGGCTTTCATTCGGTAGCGTAAGCTGTTTATATGCCGTTCCCAAATCAGCCCGTGTCACAGTTGTTTTCTCTTTCTTGTATTTCCACGGATCGCAATCAACAGTAACGGGAATTGTCTGCTTTATTTTGACAAGCTCCACCTGCCCAACGGAGCACCGCCCACTGTAATAATGGGCGGTGTCCTCGGGGAAGGTCACTTTCACGCGCTTGCCGTGGACTTTGTTGCAGAAGTCAGAAAGCGTGGCAGGCCATTTCTTGCCGCTCACCGTGTCCACGCCGGTGAGTATCAGTGCAATGGTGCGGTTTTTGTAGGTCACTTCGCCGGTCAACACTTCGGAAGCGTCCAGCAGGCCATCCCGGCCCGGAACATCAATCATATTCGTGCGGACTTCCGGCAGAGAAATGGACTTGCTTGCAAGCAACAGGCCGTATTCTGCGTAAGTGTCTTTTCCGTCAAAAAATACTTTTCCTATCATACAGCCCTTGCCCTCCTCGCATTGATTTTGGCCAGTTCTTCATCCATGCCTGGGGCAAGCAAACCGACAACCTGACCACTGTCCATGATGACTTTCATATTTGCCAACATAGGTAAATACTGTTCCAGCAGCATTACAATTCTGCCGGAATCGCCGCCCCCTCCGTAAGAGCCACTTGTATAGTTTCTGATGATGTTTGCATCTGCTGTAATGGTGCCAGCGTCAAAGCTCATATTGCCCTCAATGTCCTTTTTTACGGACTTGAATTGATCGTCAAAGCCCTCGCCCAGGCCTTCGGCCATAAAGCCGCCGATGCCCGCAAAGACCTTGGACGGGGATGCAATACCAAGGATTTTTTTCACACCGCTAACCAGCCCATTTACCTTATCACTGAACCAGCTTTTTATATTGCCCCACATTCCGGCGATGCCGTTTTTTAAGCCCCGAACGATGTTTTTACCGATGCCGCCCCAGTCATAGTTTCTGATTGTGTCGGCAATGGCAGCGATAATGCGCGGGACGGCTGCAATCAATTCCGGGATTGCCCCGATAATGCCGGTAATCAGCGATACAATAATCTGCGGCCCTGCAAGGATGATCTTGTCAAGGTTGTTCACGATGCCGTTGACGAACGCAATAATCAGCGTAGGGACTGCCGCGACCAGCTCCGGAATGCACTTGATAATTCCGTCAATCAGCGCAAACAGAAGATCAATGCCCATCTGGATGATGTTGGGCAGCTCCACAATGATTGCGGCGAGCAAGTTGCCAATAATCAGAGGTACTGCCGCGATAAGCTGCGGAATCGCGTCAATCAGGCCCTGCGCAAGCGTCATGATCAGCAAGATTGCCGTTTCAATGAGTTGCGTCAAAAAGTCCGGGCTTGTCAGCATCTGCACAATCGTCATGGTCACTTGCACAATGCCGTCAATAAGCGTGGGCAGGTTTTCTATCAGGCCATTCGAAAAGAAGAAAAGAATGTCAATTGCTGCTTGCGTAATTGCAGGTAGGCTATCAATGATACCCTGTCCCAATGCGCCGACAAGCGCAGCCGCCGCCTGCAAAAGCGAAGGCAGGTTGTCTGTGATGGTTGTTATGACCATCGGAATAATAGTGGTAGATGCAGATGTAACAAGCTGTGAAATGCCGCCCAAGATGGCACTAACGCGCGGAATAATATTTCCAGCCGCCGTCTCCACGCTGCTGACAAAATTGCCAATCAGCGTATCAAGGTCTGCGTTGTCGTCTGCAATGCCGGTTATCAGGTTTGCCCATGCGGCTTTTGCCGACCCAGCGCTACCCTGAATAGTAGACGCAGCCTCTTTTGCCGTTGTCCCGGTGATGCCCATTTCCGTCTGCACCACATGGATGGCGTCTACGATGTCGGAGTAGGACGAAATATCAAACTTCTGCCCAGACAGCTTCTCCGCGTCCGCAAGCAGACGCTCCATTTCCTCTTTGGTGCCGCCATACCCGAGTTTTAGGTTGTCCAGCATGGTGTAGTTCTGCTTCGCAAAACCCTGATAGGCGTTCTGTATCATCTCCATGCCGGTGCCCATCTTATTGGCGTTGTCTGCCATGTCGGTGATGGCCTGATCCGCCTTCTGAGCTGCTTTCTCTGTATCTCCGCCAAGGCTCTGGAGCAGGGAAGCAGAGAAGCTTGTGACGGTGTCCATATATTCGTTGGCACTCATGCCAGCGGTCTTGTATGCGTTTGCGGCGTACTCCTGCACCTTGTCCGATGCAGTCTTAAAGAGGGTATCGACGCCACCCACTAATTGCTCATACTCGGCATATTGGTCAATGGACGCTTTGGTCAGCGCCGCCACGCCAGTAGCCGCAGCTGCCAGGGCCGCAGCGCCCACCTTTGCGGCGGTTGCAAGGCCGCCTTTTAGTTTCCCGGCAAGAGATTCTGCCTTGCTGCTCGTTTCCGAAAAGCCTTTATCTACATCACTGTTATCCACGCCGATTTTTACAAAAAGATCGAGCAGGTTCATTCTTTCACCACCAATCCGCACCGTGCGACCACATCCGCCGTGATTTCCTCGCAAGACCGCTCGTCCCGCTTCTCCGGCCTGATGACATCCGCATACCGCGCTCTCATGTAGCTGCCTCCGGCATACCGCACCGTGTTCTCCGTTGTAATTTTCAGTGCGTCCGTCACATAGATACGATACGCCTCATCCCGCGCCCGCTCATTCAGCCGCGCTATGCAGTAGCGCAGAAACGGCTTTACTCGTCGGCTTCCCCGGTATTCTCCTGCGCAGAGCCAGAGGAGTTCTCGCTCTGCGCCGAGAGAAAAAATGCGGTAAATGCATCATCGGACAGCAACTCCACCGTGTCCCGCGTCAGTTTCACGAGGTTCAGCGCACCCTTGTAAGCGTCCGCACTCACACCCTCGATCGAAGCAAGAATGGCAATAATATCGCCCTTGTGGTCCTTGAGAAGCGAAGGGAGCGCTTTCCGCACCCGCTGCGTCACAAACTGCTTCGCCGTCATGCCCTCCGGCAGCTTTTCACGCCGGAACATGGCAGAAGCTTTCTCGTCCTCCGCAATGTTGGCGATGGGGTCGATGATGTCCGCAATCACATCAAATACACGGTCGCCCTGAATGTCGGAAAGTTTCATACTGTTTCCTCCGTACCCGCCTTGATGTAAATCTCATACGGAACCTTGTCCTGCTCCGCGAGGGAATAGTGCGCCGTAAACTCAAAGGCAAACTGGCCCTTGGCCTTATCTGCCGTCTTGAGCTGGAAACCGCCCGTGGAAAGCGCGTTGAGCATATGGATAGCGATAAAGCCGCCGTTTTTCGCGCCGTTCTTGTCGGAGTAGTCGCCTACCAGCCAAATGTCGGTAAAATCGCTGTCCTTGAGGTCCGCGCGGGGAACGACCTTCGTCGTGTCGCTGGCATCAATGTCCGCCGCACCGCACAGCAACTTTGCCGTTTTCGTATCGGCGTTGATAAACGTGCCGGACATCTTCGCATCCACCATATCCTGCCGCTTAAACTCCTTCATGTTTTTCGGGCAGTTGTCAATGTCTTCGCCAAAGTCGGTGAAAGTGGGCGTTGCCGTAAAGTTCACACCGCCGGTGGTTGCACCGATCTGGCCAGCCGCACCGACCTCCCCGGTAGACGGCGTAAAATCGGTGGTCAGGATACCAGCGTTAATCTGCAATTTCTGAAAAGCGTCAGAAGGAATTTTCGTAAATTTCATAGTTTCGTCCTTTCATCAGTTCTGCGACAGATATTCAACCGTAACGTTGAGATACCGCCGCTTGATGTTTTTGTTGCTCTCGTCCGCAATGTTCTGGCACCACGGAGACCCACGCTTAATCCACATAGCCCCGCCGTCATAGGGCACCATACAGCCGCCCATACCGATGGCGTCGGAGATCTCCTGTGCCTTTGCATTTGGCACAGCCTCGCCCTCCGTGTAGTACCAGAGGTTTACCGTCAGGCCGATTTCCCCGCTCTCCCACGAGCCTGTAATCAACTCATAGGTCAGCCACGGAAAAACCGCATCTTCCGGCACATTAGATGTTGGATAAGCCGGGAGAAATTGAGAAAACCATGCGTGGAGCGCCTTATCCTTTGTCATTTCGGCAGCTCCCTTCGTTCCGCTGTGAAGAATTTCAGTGCTCGGACGGTCGCCCCCGCAGACCTTGGCGCAGCTTTTTCCTCTGGATTCGAGGTCACACGATAGGTAATCCCCGTTTCCGTATCGCGGAAATAATCGTTGTACTCGATGGGAACGCGCTGATTGACCAGTGCGGAATATACCGAGGTAACACCGTCCTTTTCCGCTTTTCGCGCCTCCATCGATGTGTCAAGAGACTGGTAATTGAGGAACTCCGCTCCCTCTTCCCACGCGGTGATGTAGCCGCCCGCTCCGTCAGGCGTGCGCTTTTTCTCCATCAAAACGCACTTGTGGGCAAAATCGTCCAGTAAACTCACGGTTCCACCCCCTTGAGCTTGCGCCAGTCATTTAACCGGCCTTTAAAAGCGCCCTGCCAGCCCGTCCCGGCGCTCGTGTCGGCATTTCCGCCGCTTGCCTTTGTGTAACTGTACCCGCCGAAGCTTTCGCTCGTGTACGGGCTTAAAACGGCTTCACCGTTCTTTTCTTCCCACGAGGCGACATCTTCGGCAAGCACAACCACAGCCTTCGGAACAGCCAACACCCACACCGTTCCGGTAAAGGTTTCATCCGTAAGGTCAGCCGCCGGATATTGATGCAGACCGTCATTAAACACAGAGCCGCAGATGCGGAAATATTGATTGGAATGGAGAAAGGGCAGCGCAATGCTGCCGTTCTCCACGGCGAACGTGCCCTCGTGAATCTCCACAAGGAACCAGTTGTTCAAGTGCCGTAAGACTTGTTCAAGCATTACGCTGCCCTCCTATTTAGCCCGCGCCGGCCACAGAAACGGTAGCCACGGCAATGCCGTCCAGATACTCAGCCCACAGCTTCATGCCCATGATGGCGTACATATCGCCCGTGGCGCGGCTGTAATCTCCGTCAACATGGACGCCGATCAGGTTGGTCTCGCCCTTCACGGTGTAATTCAGCCCCAGCTTGGCAAAGTCGCTGTCGCTCGGGTCTACATAGTACAGGTCGATGTTCTCCACGGGCAGAGCGATCACCTTCTTGGAGGCGATGTACTTCTCGGGCAGCAGGAACAGGGTGCGGTAGCCCATGAAGTTCTCCACGTAGTTGATGCCGAACATCGTCTGCACGGTGATCTCCTTGTCGCCCAGGTAATCGTAAGCGTCGATGATGTTGGCAAAGCCCACCACCTCGGTCACGTCCTTATCGAGACCTGCGAACTTTTCCAGCACCTTGCCCTTGGCCATCGCCAGAGCACGCTGCCAGGTCTTCTCGGTCAGCTTGAGCGTGCCGGTACCGAGGAAGGTGTAGAAGTCGGTCAGAACCTTGTTCTGCAACGCAACAAGGAATGCCTCATCGGTCTTCTCCACGGCAACGTCAGCGCCGTACTTCGCCACGCTCTCGATGGTCACACTCTTGGCGTACTTGGAAATGTCGATATCGCCGTATGCAACCGGGTCCACCTTCATCTTGGTAAAGGGGATCTCGTCACCCTCGGCCACGGCACCGCCCTTGAGAGCGCCGTCAACGCTGGCCTTGTAGGAGACCAGCTTCGTGCCGGGTGCCTTGCGGATGGGGCGCATGATGCCCATGATGTTGCGCAGCACGTCCCAGTTATCAGAAAAGCGGGACACGAAATCCACCTCTCGTGCGGAAGTGGTAAACTGCGCGGAAGTCGTAACGTTAGTTTTCGCAGCCATAAATAGCTCCTTTCAAAAAATTAGTTGTTTTCGCTTGCCATCAGATCGGCAAGCGCTTTCTGGCGCTCCGCCGTGGACATCACATAGCGGCCCTTATCGTCCTTCTTGTAAATGTCCTCGCGGGTCTTCGCGCCGCCGGTGTTCGCCGGGGGATTGGCGGGATTTGCGCCGTGCGTCTGCGTGGTGGAGACAAGACCCTTGTAGGTGCCGTCTACGAGCGCATCAAGGCTCTTGGTGTCCTTGATCTTGTCGCCGTCCATCTCCAATGCGGCCATTTCTTCGCCGCAGCCGCGCATCGCAAGGTCCAAATTCGCGCCGGTGATGTTTTTGCTCTCAAAGTAAGCACGCACGGCCTTTTCCTTTGCCGCCTTGCTTTCCTTTGCCGTGATGTCGGTCTTAAAGGCTTCAAAGGCCGAGTGTTCCTTCTCGTACTTCTCCTTGTAACCGCCGTCACCTGCCGCCTTGAGATCGTCCAACTGCTTCTGGACGCCGGGCAGCTTCTCCGCATCGGCCTTGTAGCGGGTCACATCCGCCTTTAGGCCGTCCACGGTGTCGGTATGCGCCTCGATGATGGTATCAACCTGCTCATCGGCAAGCCCCATACCCTTCAAAAGTTTTCGTGTAAGTGCCATGACACTATCTCCTTTTCTTCGGTTCCGTTCCTTCGGAAACGATAGTTTTATAAAAACCGCTGTCCTTTGCGGTAATTAACAAAAAGAGCCAACTGCATACAATTTGTAAGCAATTAGCTCCTATTTTAGTTCGTCCTCCAATATCTTCCGGTATTGGATGGCATGGTCGGCGGCAGCAGGTTTCAAAAACGGCTGTGCCTTGTTGCCACGCGTGTAATGCCAATTTCCCTTTGCGTCCTGATACACCCACGGTGTAGGCCGTCCGCCGCCACCTTCGGCGTAAATGCCGGTTCCTAATTCCACATACGCACCGTACTCAGAATCCGTTCCGATGATTGCCGCCGGTTCCTGCTCGTCTACCACATGAGTAATGCTGTTGCGCAGATTGCCGGTGTCAACGGGGCACAGCTTTTTTGCATATCCCTCTGCCACCAGTCCGCACTTTTCAAGCCCGCGCAGCAGCGCCGCTTTGATGGCAGCAGAGACTTCTTTGCTGTTGTCGGTGATTTCAACGCTCATCACAAAATACCTCTTGACTTTTTTACGGGGATTGCATATACTGACAGTGAGGAAACTTATGTTTCCGTTTTTCGAGCCGAACCTCTTCCCGTTACTGGAGGGGGGGCGGCTCATTTTTTATACCTTCGTGCGAATAGGAGAGAACCGTTCTCTTCCAATGCAATCACATCAAAACCGAACCCAGTGCTAACCACGCTGCGAACTGCTCTATCATCTATAATGCGTATAAGCTCATCGGTATTGATGGATCCTGTGCACTGTAACACAACCCCTCCAGGAGTTTTTGCAATCTGCTTTGTGGCTTTTCGAATCGCCATATCTGCCGCTTTCGCTGTTGATATACTTTTCAATTCCCACTGTTTACCGCACCACAGGTAGTCCGGCGTTTTTATCCACTGCGCATTCGCTTCTTTCAACAGCACGAACTTCCCGCCGAATTGATCTCTGAGTTGGTTTGCAACTTCGATTTCGGTCTTGTGCCCTTTTATGCGGTATCCGTTCTCGTATCGCACCTTACCCATGCGGGGCTTGGCGGAATCTATGTATTTCTTCGTAACATCCTTTGCAGATTTTTCGCTCCCCATGTGATATGGGGATAACTGTTTGCCGCTGTATCCCTGCTTCGATGCTTCCCACTGCGCATATGTCATGTCAGATATAAGCCCGTCGCGTGTCCTACGCAGCCCGTCTGATGTATCTACCCCATCCACGGCGGCAATCAGCGTACAGCGGCAGTTATATATCTCCCACGGTGGTCCTTGTGGGTCGCCGGGAAAACGACAACCGTTAGAAAACTTCTTGTCCTGCGCCACTTGTTCGCCGTCAAGCATGGCATGAGAGTGGCGTGTACGCGCGTCCAGCGTAGCCAACCATTCTTTTTTGAGCTTAATGCCCATCTTTTCCGCTGCCGCATAGCTGTCCATGCGTCCGGCGTTCTGTGCGCCGGTCACGGCTGTGCGGGCGGTGCGGATGGCGGAATCGCGACTCATGGCGGTAATGCGCTTTTGCAGATCATCCGCCATGTGCTTGATGCTCTTTCCCTGCAAGATGGAGCTGGTGACGCTTGCCGTGATTTGCTTCTTGCCATATGCGAGATCGATCCCACGTTTCAGTGCTCTATCCTTTGGATAGTACGGCATCAGCCCCGGCTGCTCCACAACCAGGCGCTTCACCGTCTGCTCGTCCCACAGATCAAAGCCTACATCCCCAGCCACGCTCTCGATGGTGTACGCCGCATAGTTGCGGTTCAGTGAGTAGATACCGGGCGTTGCATCGTTGGTGTAGGACACCGCCACGGCGTTCGCATCGGTGACACGGTGTGCCACCTTGTCCCGCATAGCCTGATAGCGTTTCCCTCGACCGATCTGATTGAGCCGCCATTGCTTATAGTCGGCCTCCGTCCACTCCTTGCCGTTCTGCACCGTGCCGATCAGCGCTTTCATTTCCTCATCGCGCTTTTTAAATTGCTCAAAATATGCGTCGATGGTTCCTTGCAATTCCTTCCCGGCTTCGCGGTAAAGTTTCGTAATGCGCCGCTCCAGCTTCGAAAGCTCCTTGTCGGTCAGCTTGTGGCCTTCGTCCGTTTTCGCCATATCTCGCCACCCTATGCGCCATTGATAAATCCGCAACCCAAGCCATCATACAAGTGCTTATATAGTGTTTTTTCAATCTCGTCCTTGTAAACCTTCACAACCTGCCCATCGACAATCGTATTGACCGTTTCGCGGAGAACGGTGGCTGCCATATCTGATTTTGATGGCATCGCTAGTGATTCGGCCATATTCCTATGCTCGTAATTGGCGCATGCCTCCATCCGCTTGTGAGAGCATTTATCAACGTTGGGGCACGCCATGCACTTTTCAGCAATCTTAGATATTGCTCCCATCATTCCACCTCCATTTGGCTCCGGTCAATCTCTTCTGCCGCCTTCCGCTTTGCCATGTCCTCGTACTGGTCAATGTCACCGTTGATGGTCAGCAGCTTCTTCGTGATGTATTCGTCATCGTAATACGCCGCACCCAGAAGAATGTTCTGCGTTTCCTCGCTCTTGTTGATGATCTGATTGCGCGTGTAGCTTGGCTGATCCTCAATGCCTGCCAAACGCAAAATTTCCACAATAAACCGCGTGACCTCGGATTCAAACTTGTCCGTTTTCAGATCCAGCGGCACATAGCTGGCCTTGATCGCGGTCGCCGTCTGGTTCCCGGCAGATACCGCCGCAGCGTCAAAGCACTGAAAATCCTCGTATAGCTTCTTCTTGAGCATATCAATGGTGCTGCTCGTGCCCTCATACGGGGCCTCGATGGTCTTGCTTTCCACCTTTGCGCCATCATCGCCGTTGGCGTGGGCAACATGCGTGGTTTTCAAGCGCTCCACAAACTTTGCATCGTCGAGGTCGTCCATGCCGTTGCAGTTAGACAGCACCCAATAAATCAGGTTGCCCTCATCCACATTGTTAACCATGTTCGAGGACGCCAGATCCAGCGCGTCAATGGTGTTGCGCTTCCCGACGATTTCGGAGAGACACCGCCTGTTGTTTTTCAGCGGGACGATGGGGAAACTCGGATAATTCCCGCCGTCGTAAATCTCTGTTTCGCCGACTTCCGCCTTGCGCTCGATCAGCTTATAGCTGCGCTTTGGCTGCATGACGGCCATATCCTCGCCGCTAGGCTGGAAATACTCGGTAAAGCCGTCGCTCTCATACAGCGTCGCTCTCATAGGCTTATCCTGTGCCACCTGCCAGAACCGGATACCGGCTTTCATCGCGCCGTCCTCTTCATCATAGAGGGGGACGAACTCAAGCAGGGAGAACACCCGAAGATGCGTCAGATCCCAAAAGCCGAAGGATACGCCTGCGATTTTCGCCGCCCGCGCCGCATCCATGACTTCCTGGTCAAAGTCCGGGCATAGCTTGTTCGGCGTTTCCTTCTCCGCAAAGGTTACGCCGTTGCCCAGCAGATATGAAACTTCCTGATCCACCGCCAGGCCGAAGAAACGGCTGGCCAGCTTATGGTTTGCCGTCCACATATCCGTGTGGGCACGGCCCTGCATATCGTAGATGATCTTTTCATAGCGGTTAATGGTCGGATTCAGGCCATTGTAATATTCCTCAGCATCCGCCGCCGTCTTGTATGCGTGTGAGCTTCGATGCTCGTTGATTGCTCCGCGAATAAACCCAATCCGTGCCTGGTCACTTTCTCCGACCGCAACAAGGTCATTGTAAGTTTTGATAGCCTCTCACTCCTATCTGCTCCAAATGGGGACATAATCGCGCTTATACGCCTTATTTTTCAAAATCGTATAGGCAAAATAGCGCGTTTCGTCCATTGCGTGGTCGTTTTCCTTGATTGGCCTGTCATCGGCGGATTTTTCGTCCCACCGATACAGCCCAAACTCGCGGATGCAGTCTTTGCAACCTCGGTGTATCTTGATTACGCCGTCCTGCAAAAACCGCGCCGTAGTCATAATGCCGTTGTTTACGTCGTTGTTGGCCTTTCGCACCATATAGCCCCGCCGCCGCAAAACCTCGATAAACGAGGCTGCAGACGGGTCAACGATGATGCTTTTGACGTCCGCCTCGCCGATAAGCTTTTTAATTTCGTCGGCGTATTCCTCGTCCGTCTTGTTCTTCTGGTTCTCGCGCCCGGAATAGTAATACTCGCGGATGCGCGTGGCCGCCTTGCCGTCCCAGCACCAAAGTCCTGCAGAAAACGGGTTAAGTGTTCCGTAGTCGCAGGAAACATAGTATTCTCCCTTTTCCGGCAGCTCGTCCACAATGCAGCTCTCGTCAAACATGGGATAGATCAGCCCCTCAGCCAGCACCCACAGTCCCCGGATGTAACGATCATAAAACACGCCTGTAAACATCGACTGATACCGCTCCAGCGTTTTCTGCGACAGACCGGGGTTGTCCGTCATTTCAAAATGCAGATACAGCGCGTTCCGCTCTTTGTTCCTCTGTATCCACTCTGTATAAAACCAATGCTGTGGACTTCCCGGGTTGCAGGAAAACCACAGCTTTGCACCATCTACCGAGCAGCGGGTCAATGCCTGTTCCACGAACGAACGCGGCATCAGCACCACCTCGTCCAGCAGCACCCCCGCCAGCGTGCGGCCTTGGATCAGCGTATAGCTGGCCTCATCCTTGCCGCCGAACACCTCAAAGTAATTCGTCACGGCTCCGCGCCGCACTTCCATCACCTTGTCACCGCGCCGCCAGCGGATGAGATAACGTTCCTTTGCAAGGCTCATCGCCGTGAACGGCACTATGATGTTCTTTGTGCAGCTATCCACCGTGCGGCCACACACGCCGAAGCGCTGACCGCTGAAATTTTCCATCGCCCAGCGGACAAACGCCCACATCATGATAGATGTTTTGCCGGAACGCACGGCCCCGTCGCAGATCAGCGCGTCATACTTGGAATAGGGGAAAGCAAGGATTTTCGCTTGCTTTGGGCTAATCATAGCTCTACAACGCAATCCTCTGCTCTCGGCGTGCAGAGGTATTCGTGCCATAGCTCTTCCGTGTCGTCGTTTTCCATAACGACCATCGCCGCTTTCCCAACCTTGTCCCGGTAGATAATTTTTTTAACTTTTTCGAGATTTACAAGGATTTCCCCGTCACATCCGCATGTAATAAATTTATTCATCGCTCTCCAACCCTTCCGCCATTTCACGCAGACTCACACTCAATGCGTCATCCTGCGTGTTGTCAGTCGGCAAACCCAGCTCCACAATATCGCGCTGCCCAAGGTACTGTTTCCCCAGCCAAATTGCCATGCTTGCGTTCTTTGCCGCAAGCTGCCACTGGCTCCGACGCAGTGAAATTTTCCCCGCTCCTCGCTTTTGTGCAAAAACTTCCGAAAAACTTCTCTTATAGGTTCGTTTGCACCATGTTTCCAATGTGTCCGAGCATACATCAAACCAGCCGCAGATTTCCTCAAGCGTGCATTGCAGGCCGCAGAGGTTTTCGAACTGCTTCTGGTCTATTTCCTTTCTTGGCCTTGCCATACGCGCCCTCCTTTCTCTGCTGGCGTTTAATAAACTTCTCCATGTCCCGCTTTAGGTGCGGGCTGCTTGTTTTTTCGATGATCGCCCGCGCCTCTTCAATCGTCATGCAGAAGTACCGCCTTTTCTCCGGTAAACTTTTCCCATCGATCAATAATGACATCGGCATACTTCGGGTCATACTCCATGCAGAAAGCGTGTCTGCCATTCTGCTCCGCCGCCATGATCGTTGTGCCGGAGCCAGCGAACAGGTCGAGGACATTCTCTCCCGGCTTGCTGGAGCACTGCATCTGGTAATCAAACAGCTTAATTGGCTTCATGGTCGGATGCTCCGCAGACTTGACAGGCTTATCGAAATTCAGCACAGTTGTCTGTCTGCGGTTTTTGAAGAAGTAGTGCTTCTTACCTTCCGTCCATCCGTACAGGCAAGGTTCGTGCGCTTCCTCTTCAATCTCGCTCTCACCATACAAGCAAGGCTCATGTTTCCACTGGAAATCCTGTCTCCCCATCACAAGGGAGTTCTTCACCCAGATCAGGCACTGCCGTACACGCAGCATTGCGTCTTTACATGCGCCTCGGAAGTTATACCCCTCGCTGTCTGCATGCCAGATGTAGAACGGAGCACCTGGCTTCATGACCATCGCCGCATTGGAGAATGCATCCGTCAGGAAACGCCTGAATGCCGTATCCTCCATATTGTCGTTCTTAATCTTCCCGGCGGTGCCCTGATAGTCTACATTGTACGGGGGGTATGTGAGCAGCAAATCCATTTGTGCCCCCCCCAAGAGCTTCTGTACATCTGTCAAAGATGTGCTATCTCCGCACATAAGGCGATGGTCTCCAAGCTGGTACACATCGCCAAGTTTACTCTTCGGCTCTGCCGGTAAAACAGGATCGTAGTTGTCCTCTACCACTGACGTGTCGAGTTCATCACGCAGACCCCAATCAAAGTCAAACGCCGACAGGTCAAGCCCCGGCAACTCATCAGCCAGCAGGTCAAAGTCCCAATCGCTCTCGTTGCTCTTGTTATCCACCAGCCGCAGGGCGTTCACCTGCTCTGGTGTCAGATCGTCCACGCAGACACAAGGCACTTCTTCCATGCCCAATTTCTGAGCAGCCAACGCTCTGCAATGCCCAATGACGATAACTCCATCACGGTCAATCACAATCGGCTGCACAAAGCCGTATTGCTTGATGCTCTCCGCAACATTGTTGATTTGCCGTTTATCATGCTTTTTTGCGTTGCCGGCATACGGCACAATATCCGCAAGCCGCCGTTTTGTGATTTCCATGCTTTCCTCCTGTTTTGTCACCAGCCCCCACCCCTTGGCTACAGTAACAGTCTTTCCCCTCCCATGCGGCCTTCTGGAAGCTCTCAAACATGGGTTACACAGTTTGCCAGCAGGTGGCAATGTCTTTTCCACAGCTCACTTCTGAGCGTTATAGCCGCACTTCCGGGCAGGCGCTATGCCATTTGCCCACGGCAGCGGCTCTCCGCTTTTGGTGCGGCATTGCAGTCCTGCCCTGCTTTAGCGCTTCAGGGAAAGTCCCCGTCACTCGCTGTGGTCTCCCCTTACGGGGCACCTATGCCGCATATTGGCCGTCTTCCCGCTTAGATTGTCACACGCTCATGCCCGCTTGAGGCCCCGCAAGCATCTCAAGCGCCGCTGTTCGGTCATGGCAAGGAGGACGCATCCTCACGCGCAGTTTTCAGCGAGCATTGTCATTTCCATGTGAGCCACGACGAACGGTCTCACAGTGTCCGGGCGCTACCCGGCCTCTTGTGCAGGCGACAGGATTCGAACCTGCGAACCCGAAATTTTACTATCGGAGCTGATTCCTCCCAGCTTCCGCCCGCATATATTTGTGCCGTGTGGGAGGTGCGACCTCCCGCCCTTGATCGCAGGGTGCAACGAGCGCACGGCATATGACAACAGCCCATAGGTTTCCCTACAGGCTGTTTGTGCCGGTATGACCTTGCGGTGCCAGAAGGTGCGCCCAATACCGGCGGCGCATAAGATGGAGGAAACGGGTTGAGTGGAAAGACGCGTGGATGGCTATGCCTTATCATCCACTGTACCTATTGTAGCACATCATTAGGTGGAATTTGTGCCAACTTTCTCTGCAAAACCACAATATATGGCTATGTCAAGCAAAAACTGCTCTTTTCTCCTGCTGAATGTCCGCTCGCTTATCCCCGGCACGATGATCCTACTTCGAGAATACTTGTGCTTGCCCTGACAGTTGCGCATGATCCCCTGTGTAAGCTGCTTTCGGACGCTCTCGCTCTCCAAATCCCGCCCGCAGCGGTCTATGGCGTATTCTACAGCCCGCATTTTCTTGGTTTCCGGCCAGTTTTCTATGGCGGCAAGCTGCTCCGCCTTGCTTTCGGACGGCCTACCAATGCCTGGAGAGCGGGGCATTCCCTCCGTTGCACTGCTTCCGCCGCTCAGTATCTCGCTCTGCGCATCGTTGTATGCCTGTACTCTCCGGGGATAACCTCTGACATAGGCAATGCACTCAAGCCGCACATCATACGGCAGTGTTTGTTTTCGGCTCATGCCCGCCTCCTCACTCTGCGTTGTTGATTAGTTTGTAGTCGCTCCGCAGAGCGTCCGCAATGTCTTTCTTGGTCACATAGCCGCTGTTCTTTGCATTCACCAGCTTCACAAGGCACTTTTGCAAATACTCAATGCTCATGGTGTCGTGACTGTCCGGCGTTTCCTCCAGCACATGGAATCCAAACTTTGTAAGCAGCACTTCGGATACCAAATCCATATTCTGCTTTGTCCCTATCAACTTTCCCTGCTGATACGCTTTCATGGGGTTGTTGGGCAGGGTTTTGCCGTCAATTCTCATTTCCGTCCCTCCTTGATCTTGTCCATCAGAAGCAGCCGCACAGCTTGGCAGAGTGCATATACAAGGCTATTCTGCCAAATGCTCCGTCGCTCCTTAATGCGGCACATACCGTTCTCGATTTCCTCCAAGGCTTCCAGCATTGCGTCTTTATTCGCCATCGGCTGCCCTCCACGGAGTGTCCACGCATTCAGGATGGGCAATCTCCATCTCGATCGCCCACAGTAGGTTCCACGCCGCAGCTACAAGGTGCGGCTCATCTACATAGCCCGCCAAATATTTTGCTGCGTGGCGAATGGCGGAATCTAACAGACTGTGGGTTGGGATTCCTTTATCGACATTATGCTCCCCGTATTTCAAAGCGCCCGCCTCGCAGTGCTTCGACACTTCCATGATAGCCAACCAAGGGAGCAAATCCATCCGTCCCTTGCCCGTGTGCATATCCCGGAGTGCTCCGCTTGGAAACTTTGTTCTTTCTCCGCTGTCTTTAATCATAGTCCTTCCGTTCTCCGCAGCTTCAGCCGCATCGCCGTCACCGTCCTCCAGATATTCGCACCACGGAAAACACACCACATCTGATCCTATTGCGGGGCATTCCAGCTCGTCAGGGCAATTGCAAATTAACATTCCGCACCTCCGTTATACTTCGGCATTGCTGCCCATGCAAGCACGCCATCCCAATCTCCGTGATCTTCCAACCCGACCAGGTTGTTGCACTCGTCACAGTCCACAGAGCAGATGTCCTTGTCAACGCCCCATCTTGTGGCAATCAGGATTTCGTCACCATCATCCGGCATCTCGCAGTCAAAAATGTACTCCGGGACTTCATAGTCGGCATATCCTCTTTCTGCATACTCGGCCCTTTCTTCTGCTGTTAAGGCACGGCAAGTGACCTCATGCCAAGTAATCTGTTCAATGTATTCAGCCATTGTCAGCCCTCCTCACACCCAAACACGGGCTCCCCCAGCCACTTTTCTATGCTCTCCATACAGTCGGGCAGAATGACCTCTGCACCCTGCGATCTGCCGTATGCGTCAACTCGAAATTGGAAAAAGAGTCCTGCAAGTTCGGCGTCACTCATGGCTCTAATGCGGCCTCCTCTGGTCAGGATTTTATTTGCTGCCCCATCCACAGCACCACACAGTTCCTTACACGGCACCAACCGACCGTCCTTGTCGGCCTCGGCTAATTTCCGTAGCCAATTGATGTCAATCCCGTATGTTCTCGCTATTGCTTTAACGCATCCGGCTTCGATTTCCAGTTTAGACCTTTCGACTTCCTCCGGTCCAAGCCCCGTGTCCTCATAGGCTTTCAGCCGCTCCCACACTTGCTTTTGTGAGCAGTTCCCGCCGTGTTGGCAAGGCAGCTCCCGGCACTGCGCAATGTCGCAGAAGTTCCCATCAAATGTCAGTCTTTCCATCGTTCCACCTCACAGTCTTTTCCCGAACACCCCATTGGAGTGCGTCCTCGTGGCTATCAAAGTACAGGTCAATGCGGTTTCCGCTGATTGCTCCGCCCACATCCTGCGCTATGTAGATATGCCCATCGATCTCAACCTCTGTCCCCAACGGTATCACATCGGGGTCGGTAGCGATGGTCACGCCCTGTGTGGCTTTCGCTCCTGTGGCTGTATAGCCGTTTGAATACGCTCCACAGCATTTTTCACAGGGGCAGTATGCTGTCACGGTCATGGTGCTTTCGTTCGTGTAGGCGGCTTCCTGTGGCGTTTCTTGGCGGATTGCTTCCGCCACCGGAGGCAAATCAGGCTCTTGCTCCACCGCATATTCTGCTTCGGCGGCAATCAGCTCCCCCACAATATCCCGGCGGCAATCAGCAGACCAAGGGCCGCACCTCCGGCAACTGTAAATATGCTCTTTCTGCTCATTTTCTTCCTCTCCCGTATACCATCCATTGCATAGATACCCCAAGCGCATCACAGATATGTGCCAGCACCCACACCGATGCGGTGCTGTGTCCACACTCAATATAGCTGATTGTCGATGGTGCTACACCAGATTCCAAAGCCAAATCATTCTGCGACATAAGTTCCTTCTCCCTCGCCTCCCGCAGGCGCTTCCCCATACCCGCAAAATCTGCCGTCATGTGTATCTTCCTTTCTATCATCAGGATCGTACTCTGGGCAACTTACCACCAAAAACGATGTGTATTTTTCATTTTTGGTAGGAATTGCATTCCATCCCTTTACCGGCTCAAAGCGTATAGGCCAGCCCTTTTTTGTGTAGTCTACTTCTGTCCATGAGCATCCTCCATACGCTTTTCTACAAGTCCAGCAAAGCGTTTTCCCTCCAGTGGTAATATGCTCCTTCACAAGTTTTCTCCTCCTCTCACCACTCAACCGTGACTTCACATTCATTCGGCATAAGCAGGCGTAGATTTTGCAAAACGCTTTCCCGGTCTCCCCGGATAGTGAGCCGTGCGTGCAGCAGCTCTGCACCCCTTGCGGGTGGGGCAATTTCGTCGGTCTGCTTCTCCGGCGTTTCTGCTGCCGTCACTTCGGCTGTGTGCCACTCCGATAGTTTCTTTTGCCACAAGTCAAGGTTCCGACCACCTCGCACAAACGGCACGCCCAGCTTTTCTCCATATTCTCTGATGGTTGCGCTGCAACAGCCCATCTCGTCTGCAAGGTATGTAGCTGCCCCTCCACAACTCTGCATATTCCGCAGGTATTCTCGCTGCAGATCGTCCGGCATTCCCTTGAATTCATCCAACGGCATAGGCCGCGTGATGTTGTAAGTTTTCACCGCTCCGTTCATCTCCTTTTTCTGCGCCGCAGTGAGATAGTCACTGGGCAATCTGCATTTCCCACGCTTACGGTTTACATGGGCAAACGCACCTCTTGCAACACGCTTTTTCTGCACGATGTCATAGTCAAAATCATTCATAGGCGGTTATGCTCACCTCCGTCCGTGGGGTCTCCTTGTCGTACAGCACCCGGCTTTCGTCATGACTGACGATAATGCCGCAGTGATCGTCCAGCAGCACACGCGCCTTGACCATCACATCGTCAACAGCTTCCAGCAGATTGGTTAAATCCACTCGCCGCTTGGTGGGCATATAAAACAGGCATTTAACCTCCACTGGATAATCGATCGGCTCATGCACACCAGCCTTTTTGCAGTACCACACAGCTTTTGCCTCGTAGTCGATGTACTTCTGCGACGGCATGATAAACGATTTTCCTGTCTTGCTGCTGTGCATAATGCGCTGGCTGTTTTTCTTTGTAACCGGCGGCAGGGGTATGGTAATTTTTATGCTCATTTCAATACCTCACTCCGATGTAGTCCAATACTCTGGCGTATCCAAGCCCCTTTTCAGTGGGCTTCCACAAGCCGTCCACAGGGTCATACGCCCCACCGCCGATGCAGAATTCGTAGTGCTTCGGGTGTGTGTTTCATGCGCTCAAAGCGGTTTTCGCCCTTTTCGAGGTGCGCTCCAAATCCGCAGAAAACACACCCCGTTCTCTGGCAGCCAGTGCAGTGCAGCTTGCAGTCCGTTAGCGTTGCATCGTAGTCGTTTTCGCCGTCGCTGGCCACGATGTCGCCGTACACGCTGGCGTAGGGTATTTGGCGCTCCACGATAAACCGAAGCACATCCTGCTCCGTCCAAAAGCTCATGGGCTTGCCCATCGGTTGCTTTCCCTCAAAGGCGTTGCAGCCGGTATTCAACCAATACGTCATGCGCAATCTGCTTTCCTCCGCCATCGTCGCTGTTGTAGCCTGCTGCCCGGTTTTGTGTGCGTAGGTTTTCAGCGGTGACTTTTTCATAATGGTGCAGCACGTCGAGGAGATTACAAACGGTGCGTACAACAGATATTCCCATTTCTCGCAGTTGTAGACAGACGGCTGACCGTCTTTTCGCACGGCTTCCCCTCGCAGCCGCTTCATTCTCAAGCCGTTTGGGTTCCTGCGGGCATCTCTGACATATCCCGCCACCTCTTTGCTCACGATGCTGTACCCGTACTTCGTCACCACCTGCCGAATGTTCATCTTCGGGCGCAGGCGAACAAGGTTTACGTTCACGCGGGGAAACTCCCTCCGCAGCCAGTCGGCGTACTCGTTGACGAACTTCTGTATCTCCGGGTACTCAAGGCCTGTGTTGACAAACACAAGATTCAGCGGCCACGGAGGTGTGCGGAACGACGATAGATACCTTGCAGCCAAATATGAAAGCACCGTACTGTCCTTTCCTCCGGAAAATGACACATAACACTGGCCGCCCCACGCGGTGTACCACTCGTCCAGCTTCTCGTAGCTGGTAATCACCTTGTCCTCTAAATCCAAAGCCAGCAGTGATTTCGCCGCCTCTTTCGTCAGCGGAGTGTTAAACCGTTCCATTTCCACCCCCCATCTCCATCTGCCCGTCCACCTGCATAGCTCTGGCAAGGCGGCGGTATGTCCCCAGCTCGTCCAATGCCCGCTTGCGGTACATGGAAAGTAAGGCTTGCTTTTCTTCCTCCGTTTCCGCCATCTTGTAGCCGCCGTCTTTCATGGCAACGATAGGCACACCCTGCCGCCTCTGCTCCCGTATCATCCGGCGGTTCTCTCTGTCCCGCATACCGGTCAATGCTTCAAGGTTTTTCCGGGTGTATGTAATGCCGGGAATCATGCGTAATGTGGTCATGTCAATCCTCCTCGCCAAATGGCAATCATGCTGGGAAACGGTGCCGTTCCCATCGGCTTTCCGTCCAGCTCAAATTTCAGCCTACCTCGCAGGAATCGAATTTCCGCCTTACCCAAAACATAGTCATGAAAGCTGGCTCTGTCTGTTCGCGCCGGAATCAGTAGAACAACCGTTGTCCCCGGCTTCTGTCCCTCGCGGTAGCATTTTTCCGTCCACAGTCCGGTTTCCTTGTTCCCGTAGGGCGGGTTACAAAACACCGTTTCGCCCTCCCAATTTTGCCGCAAACCATCATCGTTTTTCGTGAAATACCGCGCGCACTTGTGGTTTTCGTCACTGGCGGCAGCGTCCAGCGTGAAATGAAACTCCGCGTCCAGCTCGTCAAACAACTTTTGCGGCGTTTCCCAGAAATTCTTATCGCTGGAAAACAAAGCTTCGTTCCGCAATGTCATTCCTCCCCAAACCATTTTTTCGTCACGGCGATAGGAAATTCCTCGATCTCGCTTGCCCAGCGTGCCGTGCCCTTACCGTTGTGCCGCTCGAACACCAGCGGAAAGCCGCCGATACCGTCAAACAGGCTACCCATCGTAACAGGGCGAAGATATTGCGCGCTGATACGCTTTGCCAGGAAGTCCCAGAAGGGCAGGGCGATGGAATTGCCCAGCGCCTTGTACCGGGGGCTGTCCGCAGCCTTGTGGCGCTTGCCCTTGCTGTCCATCCACTCGCCAATGTCTGTCCATCCGTCCGGGAAACCTTGCAGCCGTTCGCACTCCATTGGGGTAAGGCGTCGCACAATCATGCCCGTTCTCACGGTGTTCTGCAAATTGTAGCTGATTCCGCCGTTTGATTTGGATTGCAAAGTCCCGTTTGTTTCGCCTCCCTCGCAGAAGTTCCGGCAATCAACGGCACACACAAGATCAGTGCTGTCCTTGAAATCTCTCTGCTTGCAACTGCTTGCAACGTCCCCCTCGCGGTAATCGCCAAATCCTTGCATTTGATACGTCAGCGGGATTTGGTTGCAGCCGGTTCCCATACGGGCTTGCAGGCTGGGACTGACCTCACCGCAGTCTCGGATGACATCGCAGGCGTGCGACATATCCAGCGCCACAAACGTCTGGCAGTGCATACCGACCTCCGCAGCAAGCGACACCGCCTTATCCCCCACGTTGCGAACCTCTTCGCGCTGATTTTGCGCAAAAGCGATGACCGCTGGCTGGTGCCCATGCTCCTGTGCTCTCAGCGTCCCGGAAACATCATGACTCACGCCCATCACATTCCCGCCTTGATCGTTCAGGCACATCACCGCCGGTTTATTCCCCCCACACTCTGCGTTCAACGTTGGCGATTGCTCTTCGGCGTATCCGATGCTCCGGGCCTGTTCGCTGTTCCCCAGCTTAAACCCGGCGCACATCACGCTATCCCGCGCCATGCCACCGTTTTCATTGGCGTTTAAACTATGCCATACACCATCTTGGTCATACACCCGTGCGCTTTGTGCCTCCCACGGTGTCAGGCACATCACCCCGTGGCGGTCGCCAGCGGTCAGCGTGGGTGATGGGTCGCCTTCTTTGCCGATGCCAAGACCGTTGCCGCTGCCGTCATGATTGCGGCTTTCTCCACCGACCTGCCATCTGGTAGCTTTGTCGTTGATGGGAATAGCCGCAAATATGGCAGGATTGTTCACACCACCGCCAACACCGCCTTGCAGTGTGGGAGATTTTCCGTTTGTGTCAAAAATGCGCTTGCTTTGGCAATCCCAAGCCGTCATGCAGTCCCCGACTGCCGGATTAAAACCTCTTTCAGCAGCTTCGGCAAGTCTTTCCCGCGCCGTTCCGCTCTCCGCAGGATGCCCTGGCACGCTTTTGCGCTCAAAGAGTATTTCTCCTGCGGTGTCACCTCCAAAATCTGCGACAACCGAGATACGGCGGCGGCGTTGGGGGACTCCCCAGTGTTGCGCATCATGCACTCGCCAAGCCACGCTCCATCGTCCTCCCACCTCGTCGTGGTAGCCCCCCCAAGTTGGCCATCCTTTTTCAGGCACTTCAATATCGGGGGCTTCCGGCTCTGCGATGCGGATGATCTCTTCGAGGACTGCTGCGAAGTCTCGCCCTTTGTTGCTGCTGAAGGCTCCTGGCACGTTTTCCCAGACCATAAACCGAGGTCTGACCATGTCACCTGTCCGTCCGCTCTTTCTGTCATGCTCTCTCATCTCCTTTACGATGCGGACCTGCTCCATGAACAATCCGCTCCTTGCGCCGGCCAATCCGGCGCGTTTTCCCCCAATGCTCAAATCCTGACACGGCGATCCGCCCGTGATAACATCCACGGCTTCGATCTCTGCACCGTTGATTTTCGTAATATCGCCGAGGTGTTTCATCTCCGTTCCTCCCGTTTGGTCATTGTAGCCTCCAATTCTGCTTTTTGCCGATGTTCAGCATATAATCCTTCGCCCTCTGGTTGATCCTGCTCCCGATTGCCTCGTCCCAGCTCAAAATGCGGTCAATGGTCAGCTCCGTGGAGATGATCGTGATTGCATCCGGGTTGATATACCTGGCATTCAGCAGGTCAAAGGCGATGTTTTTGTCGGCATCCGTTACGCTCCCCTTGAGAAAATCGTCGATATACAGCGCACGGACGGTTTTCAGCGGCTGCATGGCTTCGGCGTATGCTTCGGCATCGTTGGTCTTTGCCTTGATTGCCGGAATATCTCCCCGCCATTGCACATACCGCACCGGGATTCCTCCGTCCATCAGCTTGGCGCAAATCGCCGTACACAGGTGTGTTTTCCCAGTGCCGGGAGAGCCGCCGATGAAAAACCACTTGCCTTTCCAGTCGGTCAAATACTTCTCCGCCGCCTGCTTTGCTGCCTGTTGCCAATACTCCTGCGTTTGGAACGACTCAAAGGTGCAGCTATCCAGCAGTCCCAGAAGTCCGGAACGCTCCATGCGAAGCCTATTCCGACGAATGATCTCACATTTGCAGGTTCTACTCACCAGTTCGCCGCTTTCCGTGCGCCGGACGGTGTATCCCAGCCCGCCGCAAATGTCACAGCCATGTCCCGACATGGTATTCTTGCTTTGTTGGATGTTCACCGGCTTCCTCCTTTCTGCGCTTCTCCCAGGTTCTGACGGCAGCCTTCCAGTCCTTCATTCGGTTTTTCCCAACCATCCATCCCTTGCTGGCGTAGAAATCGACGAACTGCTGTGCGTCAACCGCAGACCCCCGTTCTGCGATATAAGCCTGAACTTCCGCCAAAGATGGGGGAGAGAAGCGCGCTTCGCGCGCGTCATTCTCGCTTCTCGATTCTCGTATATCGATTCTCGATTCTCGATTCTCGAATACGGGGACATCTGCATCCATTTGTTTGCAAATGATTTCATCTGCTTGCGTAGGCTCTACAGGCTCAGGATATTTGCTTTCCTTTGCTCTCTGGTTCTGATACTTACCCCATGTTGGTAGGTAGAGGAAGCGCTTGCCCTGTGAAGTATAAAGGGCAACCAATCCAGCACTCGCCAATCCATGAAGGGCGTTTTCTACAGTTTTCAGAGTAAGATTTTCTTTCAAAGGAAATAGCCTGTTTTTGATAATTGCGGCCCGTCCGTCATAGCGTCCGAAATCATCGCAAGAAACAATCAGCCGATAGAACAAGACCTCCTCGAACCACGAAAGCCCATCTATGCTATCGCTGGTGCAGATGCTCTCGCGGATGATTCTGTTCGGCATCGGCGCACCGCCTTAAAACGGAAGATCGCCGTCGTCCTCGGAAATCTCCTCGAAGGTCTGTGCGGGTTTATGCGGTGCGCTGTCCTTGCTGCCGCAGAAATGTACCCGGTCCGCCGTCAGCTCCACCACCGTGCGCTTGTTGCCGCTGTTATCCTCGTATTCCCGGCTGGAAAGTTTGCCCTCCGCGATGATCTCCTTGCCCTTAGAAAAGTGCTTGCAAATCATCTCTGCCGTGCTCTGCCATGCCACGCAGGAGAGAAACAGCTTCGTTTCTCTGTCCTTTACCTTCTCGCTCCATGCCACACGGAAACTGCACACCGCTGTTCCGCTGTTGGTGCGGCGCAATTCGGGGTCAGAGCAAAGCCGCCCCTGCAAAATCATTCTGTTTACCATCGTTTTCCTCCTTACAAATAGCTTTTTCCAAATTCGCTGCGGAAGTCATCTTCCGTCCATCTCTGTTCCTGCATGGCCTTTAACTGGCCGTATCGGCGAAGCAGACGCATTTGATTCCCGTTTCGGTGTACAGCGTTTCCACCGTTCCTGTGGCATCGTTCGCCGCAGAGATACACCACAAGGCCGTATTTCTCGCTCTTGTTTCGGTACGCACCGCCGAAGATGTGGTGCCGCTCCAGCGGGTCACTTGCGCCATTTCTGCCGCACAGGAAACACCGTCTTTCATCAGTCACCTTTATCACCTCCCAGCGGCTGAGCTTCGCCCCAGCGGGATTTTAGCGCATCCAACTCCTGCGGTGTCATAGTCTCGATTCCAGCTTCTCGGCAATCGGCAACAATCTGGTCAATCAACCGTGACATCTGCTCTGTGTCGTAGGTGCTGGAGCCGTACCAAACCGCCACGTTCACGCAGCCAGGAATTTTGCTTGGCCCTTGTTCCGCCATCCAGCCGATTCCTTTCGCCTCCCATCTGCGGCAGAACTCGTCCGCCGCCTTTGATACCATGCACACGACATCGCTCACACCACCGATGATCCTGATTTCTTCCCGGTACACATCATTCCTCGGAATCCCATAGTGTGCCGCCAGTTTATCCAGCAAAACCCACGCATAAGCATTTGCGTTAAGGCTCCTGCCCTTGCGCTTGATCTGCGCCACATACTGCTTGTCCGGCTTCATCTCGTCACAGATGGTCATTGCAGAGGTGGGGGACTGCACCCGGAGGCACAGCCACGCCCCATCGCTGTCCTGCTGCCACCGTGCGGCGGTCACATCAGCCTGCAACATTGCCCTGCTCCTTCTTCGCGGCCTTCATGCAGTCGGCGCACATCTGCGCTCCGTAGCGGCCCTTGGAGTACTTAACCATATCCTTTACCGTCCACATTTCGCCGTTGCGCTTCTTGACGGACACAATGTCAGCTCCACATCGCTCACACACCGGAGCGGCGTTCCGCTCCTTCTCGTCCAGCTCGGCGGAGGAAATTTTGTCCGGGTCCTCGCCGGTGGGAAGCGCAAAGGTCCGCAGCCACATATACTTAAACGCATAGGTCATGGCCTTGCCGCTGCCCTTGTCTTGTGTGTCTGCGCCATCTCCGCAGGATGCAATCTCGATGTATTCCTCCGGGTTTTCCACGTTGACCATGCGGTAGATGACATCCACGTGGGTAATGTTCCCAGTTCTCCCGGCTGTCTGTGCGATGGGGTATACAACCAGTTTGTGTTTCAGCAGTTCCGCACGCATGATGGAAGTTACTTTCTCCTCGCTCAGTGCCTTGTATTTGGTGCTGCCGAACTCAACATGATCGTCCTTTGCCAGATACTGGACATCCTGCATGATTGCAGCGATTTTCTCATAGATATTCATCATTCGTTTTTCTCCTCATCAACAACTTGTAGCGGGCAATATGCCCCGACGATTCGTGTGTCCAGCAAATACTCCCCCGTGCGGCGGCATTGATTTCGCGAATACGTCTCCAAAAGTGGGCAGAGGTTACAGCACATTTTCCCCTCTGGGAATGGGATTTCCACTGTAGCTTTTATGTACCGGAGGACGCCGTTTATCATCCCAAGCCCCCCTTATGCAAAAACTCCGAGAGATACTCACCCTCCGTCAGCTCGGAAATATAATCAAGCTGCACATCGGAGAACTTCCGTATAGCCAGCTTGAAATTTCCGATTGTTTCCAGCTCGCACTTGTGGCACATAGCAGACTTCATCGGCTTCCAGCCGTGGCAAACAGGACATTCATCCGCTTCTCCGGGGATAATCTCCTCTCCGCATTCTGGGCAAACATAAATTATGCTGTTTCCGCACTCATCGGACTTTTCCTCGATGTAATCCAACGAATGGAACGCTGCCCCACAATAATCACACAAATACATCGTCTTTCCCTCCGTTTGTGTTACTTCCCGTCCAGCTTGTCCACCAGCCGCATGAAGCCGTAAACCGCCGTTCCGGCTCCCAGATACACCAGCGCCCATGTCAGCATCATTGCGTCTCCTCCTCTCCCTCCGCCAGTTCCTTTTCCTCGTCCCGGATGGCTTTCGCCTCCGCATCCAATACCGTGTCAGATGTCCGCATCGGATGCATCCTCCTTTTCCGGCTCCAGCTTCCACACATCCCGTGTGACCTTGGAAACCTGGGGGATATCCCCCCAATACAGGGCGTTCAGGAAATCGTCCTCACCGGCTCCGTACAAAACAAAGCGTGGCTCTGTGATGACCTTGTACCCGGAATATACGGTTGTCTTATTGCTGCCGCTAACCAGATCGCCCACCTCGGCCACATTGCACTCCGACCGCATAGTTACCCGGACTCCGCACCTCTCAGCCACGATGGCGTAGTAATGTCTTTGCATCTTCATTCCTCCTAAATTCTCACTTGCCTGATCTGTCCAGTTTGTCCACCAGCAGCCAAACCAATAGCTGACCGTTGCGACCC
>ENA-OUQS01000228-OUQS01000228.1-human-metagenome-genome-assembly--contig:-NODE-228-length-75951-cov-8.580044_pt1 | contig 75951 bp, 70 predicted proteins | sample MGYA00248463_ERZ548848 | MGnify/ENA primary metagenome ERZ548848 (study PRJEB26491, sample SAMN04978192) | human metagenome | host: Homo sapiens | study: EMG produced TPA metagenomics assembly of the human... | reverse complement strand
ACCCTCGACCTCCAGCGTGACAGGCTGGCGTTCTAACCAACTGAACTACTTGGCCATGTGCGCTTTCGTCTTGGAACTCAAGCTTGTTTATTATAGCAAGTACCGCGCAGAATGTCAACACCCATTTCCTGTTTTTCCTGCAATTTTTTCAGAGGGCGGCGGGTAATCGCCGCCCTCTGCTCTATTTACAGCTCCCGGGCCTTGAACCACTTCACGGACAGCGCCCAGCTGCCGACGAATATCGCCAGTGTAATGATGATGACCGGCAAAATCGGAAGTACGGTCAGCACCCCTCTTACCGATTCGGATGCCATCAGCACCCCGCAGGTCGCCGACGCGATCATCACCACAGCGATATACACCGCGCGCCCTTTCGTGGCGCCGAATTTGAACATAACCGGAAACATCAGTGCCGGAACGCCCAGCCCCACCGCCAGCAGCAGCGGAATCAGTATTGACAGCGGCACGGCTGTGCCGCCGGCCACAGTAGGCTGCCCGGTAAGCGCGCTGATAAGCAGCACCAACGTGATGATGAGCGCCGTCAGCACAGCGCTGGTAACATACTTCGCCGCTACAAGCTGCCGCCGACCTATCGGCAGCGTATCACAATAGGCCAGCCAGCCGTCCCTCTCGTCGGCACTCAGCAGTGATGCCGGCAGAGATCCCACAAAAAACACCGGATACAGCAGCCATAGCGGGTTCGCACCTCCACCGCCCTTGTTCAGAAAGGTGAGGCCGAAAAATATGACCACCAGCAGGATATATGACTTGCCGTACTGCCATAGGCAGCGGCCCTCCTTATAAAACAATCCCTTCATCTCACACCTCCTTTGCCATGAACACGAACAGATCCTCAATATTCACCTGTCCCAGCGCCATGCCGACGGGTACCGCGTCCCGCCGCACCAGATACTCCGTGCCATAGGGCGTGGTGTGCCGCCCGCACACCGCCGCCGGATCAATGTCCTCTGCACCGCCCCGCAGGATGCCGTACGCCTCCGTCAGCCGGTCCTTTTCCTCGCACAGCAGCAGCCGCCCCTTGTGCAGGAACGCAATGTAGTCGCAGATCTTCTCCAGATCGCTGACAATGTGACTGGAGAGCAGCACGGCGTGCTCTTCATCCCGGGTAAAGTCTGCAAAGATGGTCAATATCTCGTCCCGCACCACAGGGTCAAGGCCGCTGGTGGCCTCGTCCAGCAGCAGAAGCTTCGGCTGATGGCTCAGCGCCACAGCCAACCCCTGCTTCATCTTCATACCGCGGGAGAAGTCCCTGAAGGGCTTATCCTCCGGCAGCGCCAGCCGCCGCAAATAGCCGGCGTACGCCTCCGGCTGCCAGTGCGTAAAAATGCCCGCCATCATGCGGCCGATCTGCTGCGCGTTCATGTACTCCGGCAGTCCCACCTCGTCCAGCACCACACCGATGTCCTCCCTGTCCAGGGCGGTCATCGCTCGGTTATCCTTTCCGTAAACGGCGATGGTACCGCCATCCCGCCGCAGACCGTTCAGTATCAGCCGTATGGTGGTGGACTTTCCGGCGCCATTCTCACCGATCAGCCCCATGATGCACCCCGCAGGCAGCGTCAGGTCAAGCCCCTGCAAGGCAAAATCGCCCCGCCGCTTCGTCAGGCCGCGTATCTCCAATGCGTTCATTCTGCTTCCTCCTTCTGCAAGCGCCACATCTCGTCCAATTCATTCTCTGTCAGCCGGCAGGCGGACGCCAAACGGCGGACCTCCTGCATATGTTCCTCTATCTTCTTCAAATTTTCCTCCCGCAGCAGCTCCGTGCTGCGCTCCGCCACGAAGCATCCCTTGCCGGGCAGCGTGTAGATAAACCCCTCGCTCTCCAGCTCGTCATAGGCGCGTTTGGTGGTGATGACGCTGATGCGCAGATCCTTGGCCAGCGCCCGTATGCTGGGCAGCGCCTCGCCCTCGGTCACCTGTCCGGACAATATGGCGTCCTTGATCTGACTGTATATCTGGTCGTAAATGGGCGCGCCGCTGCGGTTGTCGATGTATAGCTGCATAAGAGGCCTCCTTGTGCAAACTGTATATGAACAGTATATACAGTTAATTCCGATTGTCAATAGGAAATTTCTGTGGTACAATATCCGGCAGAAACGCAGTACGCACAAAGGAGCCCTTCATGTATATCGGAAACGTAGAAATACACTCCAAGCTGTACCTGGCACCCATGGCCGGTGTTACGGATCTGGCCTTTCGCCAGATCTGCCGTGAGCTGGGCGCCGGCATGAGCTGCACAGAGCTGGTCAGCGCCAAGGCTCTGTGCTATCAGGACAAGAAAAGCCGGGGCCTTTTGAAGCTGGCCCCCAACGAAAAGCCCGCCGCTGCCCAGATCTTCGGCAGCGATATCCCCTGCATGGCTGAAGCCGCCGTCATCGCCGCCGAGGTGTCCGGCGCAGATATTATCGACATCAACATGGGCTGCCCGGTGGGCAAGGTAGTGGCCAACGGCGACGGCTCTGCCCTGATGAAGGACCCAGAGAAGGCTGCCCGACTGGCCGAGGCGGTGGTCAAGGCCAGCCCCGTACCCGTGACGGTGAAAATGCGCCGGGGCTGGGACAAGGGCAGCATCAACGCGGTGGAGCTGGCGAAAATGCTGGAGCAGGCAGGCGTCAGTGCCATTGCCGTCCACGGCCGCACCCGCACCCAAATGTACGCCGGACAGGCGGACTGGGTCACCATCCGTCAGGTGAAGCAGGCGGTGTCCATCCCCGTTATCGCCAACGGCGACGTGTTCTCGGCGGAGGATGCCGTGGCTATCCTCCACTTCACCGGCGCTGACGCCGCCATGATCGGCCGGGGCAGCTTCGGCAACCCATGGATCTTTCAGCAGGCCCAGGCGGCGCTGGAGGGCCGTCCCGTCCCGCCGCTGCCGCCGCTGGCGGAGCGCTGCGATGTGGCCGTGCGGCAGATCCGTCTGGCCGCCGAGGACAAGGGGGAGCACATCGCCATGCTGGAGGCCCGGAAGCAGTACGCATGGTATCTCAAGGGCGTTCCCCACGCCAACTACTATAAGGAACAGATCGTGCGGATGAACACGCTGGAGGATATGGAGCGCATCACCGCCGGTATCAAGAGGGACCTGAAATGACCGAGCAGCAGTGGATCGCCCGTGCCAGACACGGTGACGCAGACGCCTTCGAGCAGCTGGTGGTGGCCTACGAAGGGCCGGTGTACCGGCTGGCACTGCGGATGTGCGGCAGCGCCGAAGACGCCCGTGAGGTGGCACAGGACGCCTTTCTGGCGGCATGGCGTGGTCTGCCGGCTTTCCGGGGCGACAGCCGCTTCTCCTCATGGCTGTACCGGCTTACCACCAATGCCGCCATCGACTTCCTGCGTCGGGAAAAGCACCATCTGGGGAACCTCCCGCTGGAGGAGGCCCCGGAGCGGCCGGATCCCCGGCAGCCGGAGCTTCTGGCGGAGCAGAGAGAGCAGCAGGAGGCCCTGCAAAGGGCGCTGGATCAGCTGTCACCGGAACACCGGCAGGTGCTGCTGCTGCGGGTGGTGCAGCAAATGAGCTACGACGAGATCGCACAGGCTCTGTCGCTGGAGAGCGGCACGGTGAAATCCCGTATCAGCCGGGCCCGCCGCCAGCTGCGGGAAATTCTCCTGCGGCAGGGGAACTTCTTTTCCGACTCTGCCGTCTTACCAAATAGAAAGGAGGGGTGAGTATGCACTGCAATCAGGAACAGATCGAGGCCCTGCTGGACGGGGAACTCACCGGTCCGGAGGGGGACGCCGTACTCGCCCATCTGCGGGATTGTCCCGGCTGCCGCAGCTACTACCGGCAGCTGCTGGCTATGGAGCAGGCCCTGCGGGCCGATACCGATCCCGTCCCGGAGGACTTGCTTGCGGATATCATGAGCCGGGTCCATGACACCCCCCAGCGCCGGCGGCGGCAGCCGTGGCTGCGGGCTGCCATGGGCATGGCGGCGTGCCTTGTGGTGGTACTGGGCATCTACCTGGTACACCAGCAGGCGGAGAAGGGCGGCGACTCCCCCTTCAGCGGTATCCTGACGGATTCCTCCGCCAACAGCTCTGTCGATGCCGGCGAGGATACTTTCACCGATGAGGTCACCCCCTCTGACGGTGATCTGGCCTTCGCCTCCGGCGGCGCAGGGAAGCAGGAATCCTCCGGCCCGGCGGACTATGTGCTCACGGGCCACCCGGAGCTGGCCCAGCAGGCCCGCCAGTGGCTGTCCCGGCAGGGACTGGAGCCGGACGGGGACGGCATCTATCCCCTCACTGTCCAGCAGATACAGGGACTGAACGCCGCCGTGCCGGAGCTGGAGCTTCCCACGGATAATGCGCTGCGTTTGCTGCTGGAGGACTGAGGCCTGCCTTGACGGGCCGGGCAAAATGCGCTACAATGACCCCAGAAGGGCTTTCCCACCTAAGTGCAAAAGGAGGAGGTCATCCCATGACAGAACAGGAACTGTGCCGGGCCGCCATTGCCATGCTGGACCGTTCTTACAGCCCCTATTCCCATTTTCCCGTGGGTGCGGCGCTGGAGTGCAGCGACGGCACGGTGTTCACCGGCTGCAACATTGAAAACGCCGCCTACGGTCTCACCATCTGTGCCGAACGCACCGCCATCTTCAAGGCCGTCAGCGAGGGCCATCGGGATTTCAAACGCATCGTCATCGCTGGGAAGAGCGAGGACTACTGCGTCCCCTGCGGCTCCTGCCGGCAGGTAATGCAGGAGTTCGCCCCCCAGATGGAGGTCATCTGCCTCAACGGCAAGGGGGAGGCCAAGCACTTCGCCCTGAAGGAGCTGCTGCCCTATGGTTTCGACGAGACGTGGCTGTGACCGCCGCCCTACAGGCGGCATAGGATAGACCACTCCCCTAAAAGGAGGTCTTTTCCGTGGCAGATACGCTGGATACCCTGCCAGCGGGCCGGTGGGCCGCCATCCGGGCTGTGACGCACTCCCAGCGTCAGCGGCTGCTGGAACTGGGCTTCATCCCCGGCACGATCGTCCGGGCGGTGCAGATCAGTCCCTTGGGTGATCCGGTGGCCTATGAGGTGCTGGATGCCGTCATTGCCCTGCGCCGCTGTGACGCCCGGTGCGTTCATATCACGGTGCTGTAAGTGCTGCACATGTTAAAAAGGAAGAGACGATGGAACCATCGTCTCTTCCTTTTTGTCTGCGGAGGGGGCTGTTTGCTGCCACCGGCGGGTAACTTTCTGCCTTTTGTGCCTCCGGCGGGTAACTTTCTTTCAGCAGCGAAAGAAAGTTACCAAAGAACGCCAGCAGAAACCCATGGTTTCTGCACTTCCTTCCCGGTGTGTAAGAGCTGCGGCATAGTTCCCGCCGAAGCAGGGAATTGACTTCCTTCTACTCACGCTGCCACTTTATTGGGCGGTTGAAGGGGATCGCTGTTCTACCGTGGAGAACGGATCGCCACGGGGCTTTGCACCCTCGCAATGACGGGAAGCGGGGCGGCGTTTCGGCGGTTTCCACAATGACACCGTACAGCGGTAGACCCACATATCCCTTCGCCTGAGCGGCAGCGGGTCTGTTGCTGAGTCGATTCCCACTACGTCCCATATCGAATGAAACTCTTGAGAGGAAAGGAAGTTTTGAACCCACCGGTTTCAAACGGCTCTTTTGTCGGAGGCACGTTCTTTACGCAAAAGGGACTATTGAAAGAAAGTTGCCTGCCGGAGGCAAAAAGCAGGCTGTCGGAGACAGAAAAAAGGACTGCTATCAGAAAGGCACCCTCCGAAGGCAAAACAGTGACTCATCGGAGGCAGCCAAACAAGGCGAAATAAAATCCCAGCCGGGCGGTGCTGCGCACCGTCCGGCCGGGGGCATCTCATTTCTCCCGGTGCTTGCGCTCCCGGTAGATGGGCTCCGGCGTGCGGATCACCACCTGAGTATCCTCCGCCACTGAATCCGTCAGGAAGGCGTTGCCGCCCACCACGGCATGATCCCCGATGGTGGTCTCCCCGCCCAGAATAGAGGCCCCGGAGTAGATGGTCACGTCGCTGCCCACGGTGGGATGCCGCTTCCCCGGCAGACTGGCATGGCCCTTCCGAGGGGACAGCGCTCCCAGCGTCACGCCCTGATACAGCTTCACATTCTCCCCGATGACCGTGGTCTCGCCCACCACGATGCCGGTACCGTGATCGATGAAGAAGTGGGCGCCGATCTGTGCGCCGGGGTGAATATCGATGCCCGTGCGGCTGTGGGCGTACTCACTCATGATCCGGGGGATCATGGGAATCTGGCGCAGATACAGCTCATGGGCCACCCGGTATACGAAAATGGCAAACAGCCCCGGATAGGCGAACAGGATCTCCTCCTTGGAGTTCGCCGCCGGGTCGGATTCAAAGGTGGCGTCCAGATCCGTCAGCAGCAGCCGCTGCACGCCGGGCAGAGCCTCCACCACCTCACGGGCCAGCATCGGCGCACGCTGCTCCTGCTCCTCCGGCAGGGCCAGAGCGATCTGACGGGTCAGTTGGCCCTCGATGCGCTCCAGCAGCAGCGCCGTGTAGTCCTCCGCCAGAAGGGTCATCAGCTCCGGGTCGCCGTAGTAGGCCGGAAAGACCAGCCGCCGGATCTCCTTCAACAGTCCGATCACTGCCCCCTTGTCCGGCAGCCGCAGGCCCTTGCCGTACATGGGAACGGGGCTGCGCTGCATATTCTCCGCCATGGACCGGGCTGCCGCCCGGATGTGCTCTTCATACATGGGATGTCTCCTCCTGTCCCGCCCCCGCAGGGGCCGTCTATCCTATGTTCCCTCCCGGTGTCAGGATACACCGGCCGGAATCTTTTCCTCCTCCTTTTGGGGGCGGCTGCCGTCAAAGGGGGTCTCCAGCTGGCTCAGGTCCCGGAGGTAGCCCTTGAAATCGCTGTAAAACGCCGCATACTCATATCCGGTGCAGATGCGCTCGTCCATCACCACGCCGATGGGCATCACCTTCCGGGTCAGGTCACCGCCCATGTAGTCCGGCACGGGCTTGCCCATGCACACGAACACGCTGGTGGTGCCGAACTCGTAGCAGTGGTGATGGATATAGCTGGTCTTGATGGAAGCCAGATTGGTAATGAACATACTGGTGTGGAAGGGCGACAGGTCGATGATCTTCCGGGGCAGCAGCCCGTGCTTGTCCAGATGATACGCCAGCCACACCACGAACTTCGGCAGCCCCGGCACGGAGAACATGAACCGTGCGAACTTGTCGGTGCTGTTGGACTGGTGCTCATGCTGGTTGGCGGCAATCACCTCCCGAATTTTCCTGTCAATGGAGAAAATATCGTCCGACGGCTCCAAATACACTTTCAGCGCTGTCTCGTTGACCACCCCGTCGGATCGCTTCTTGAGAATGACGAAGGAGACGCAGAAGTGGTTGCGCCGATAAATTTTTCCGTTCATCACGAAGTAGTTCAGCTTTGGATTATCCAGCACCGCCCGGTAGTAGGCGGCGATGATGACACTCATGTGGTTCAAGCGTACGCCCTCCCGCCGCCAATGGCGGATGTAGGCCTTTACAGCCTCCTCGTCGACGTTCTCGGTGATGGAGTTCCATGCATCGTAGCGCTTGGGCATGATGTAGGGGATGGCCGCCACCAACGGCGGCAGGTCTTTCACTCTGGTTCCGTCAGGTCTCATGATGCTTTTTCCTCATTCCTATGCAGATGCAGTCATTATACGCCCTCCCGCCATCCATTGCAACCGTTTTCCCATTCCTTTGCCCCGCAAAAAGCCCGCTGCGGCCGCACTTTCTGCTTGTCCTTTTCCGGCGAATTTGTTATAATAGTTGATTATAGTAGTATGCGGAAGGGAGCGCTGGCAGATGAAGTTTTCCAAATGGCATATCGCCCCAGCGGAGGAAGCGGATATCCGCCGTCTCGGCGAGGCTGGCTATCCCCAGCTGGTGTCGCAGGTACTGGCGGCACGGGGCATCTCCACGGCGGAGGAGGCCGCTGCCTTTCTGGAGCGGGGCCGGGATCTGACCTGCTCCCCCTTCCTGATGAAGGACATGGACCGGGCGGTGGAGTGCATCAGCCGGGCCATCAGTCAGGGTCGCCGCATGGCGGTGTTCGGGGATTACGACGTGGACGGCATCACCGCCACGGTGATCCTGGTGGATTACCTGAAAAGCCGGGGCGTCGATGTGCTGCACTATATTCCTCGCCGCATCGAGGACGGCTACGGGCTGGGGCAGGACGCCATCCGCTCCCTCCATGAGCAGGGGGTAGAGCTGCTCATCACCGTGGACTGCGGCATCACCGGGGTGGAGGAGGTGGACTTCGCCGCCTCTCTGGGCATGGATGTGGTCATCACCGATCACCACGAGTGCAAGGACACCCTGCCACGGGCCGTGGCGGTGGTGGACCCCCACCGGCCGGACTGCACCTATCCCTTCCCCTATCTGGCAGGCTGCGGCGTGGCGCTGAAGCTGGTGCTGGCGCTGGGCGGCGAGAGCCGGGAGGAGGCCCTTTTCTCCCGCTACTGCACCTTGGCCGCCATCGGCACCATTGCCGATGTGATGCCCATGTCCGGGGAGAACCGCATCATCGTCTCCCGTGGCTTGGAGTGCATCACCCAGTCGGACTTCATCGGCCTCCACGCCCTGCTGCAGGAGGCAGGCCTCATGGATAAGGCCATCACCTCCGTGCAGGTGGGCTTCGTGCTGGCCCCCCGCATCAACGCCGCCGGCCGCATGGGGGCAGCGGACAAGGCCGCCGACCTCCTGCTGTGTCAGGACCCGGCGGAGGCCGCCCGGTTGGCCCGTGAGCTGTGCGCTCTGAACCGGGAGCGTCAGGCGGTGGAGCAGACCATCTATGCCCAGGCAGTGGAACAGATCGACCATCTGCCGCCGCAGGAGCGCAGCGCTCTGGTGCTGGCCTCCGACACGTGGCACCAAGGTGTGGTGGGCATCGTGGCCTCCCGCCTGTCGGAAAAATACGCCTGTCCCAGCTTTATGATCCACTTAAGCGGCACCGTGGGCAAGGGCTCCTGCCGCAGCTGGGGCGGCTTCAACCTTTTCGCCGCTCTGGAGCGCTGCTCCGACCTCCTGCTGGATTTCGGCGGTCACGAGCTGGCGGCGGGCTTCACCATCGATGTCGCCAATATCCCCGCCTTCCGCCAGCGGATGAACCAGCTGGTGCGGGAGTATCAGGGTGGCGGAGCGCCGGAGGTATGTCTGGAGATCGATGCCGCCCTCACCTGTCCCAGCCGTGTCACCTTGACGGAGGTGGAGGCTCTGGGGATGCTGGAGCCCTACGGCGCCGGCAATGCCCGCCCTCTCTTCTGCCTGATGGGCGCCACGCTGGAGCGGCTGCAGAGCGTGGGCCAGAATCGCCACCTGAAGCTGCGGCTCAGCAAGGGCAGCAGCCAGTTCGACGGTATTTTCTTCTCCGTCTCCCCCGACACCTGTCCCGTTGCGGCGGGCAGCCGGGTGGATGCGGCCTTTTATCTGCAGATCAACGAATTTCGGGGCAACCGCACGGTACAGCTGCAAATGGTGGACATCCGCCCGTCCCTCACCGTCAGTACACGGGAGGATGAGTGCCTGCACCTGTTGGAGCGCTGTCTGCGGGGCGATCGGCTCCTGCCCAAGGAGGCGGTCCACCTGCTGCCATCCCGCAGCCAGTGCGTGCAGCTGTGGCGGGCGCTGGAGCACACCGTCCCCCCGGAGGGACTCACCGCCTGCTACCTGCCGCTGCTGCGGGAACTGTCCGCCCGGCTGGAGGGGGCCGACCCCTTCCTTCGGACTGCCTTCTGTCTGGAGGTGTTCCGGGAACGGCAGCTGCTGACCCTCCGGCAAGAGGGCGACACCATTTCCATCACACTCACCGGCCAGGGGAAACACGTCCGCTTGGAGGAATCCGGTTACTTACAGGGCCTGCATGAGGTCATGCAGCCCAAACGGGGAGGCGATCACCATGACTGATACCCAGAATACCACCGCACCGGCGTCTCTGGTGCCGGAGATCCGCCCGGAGGTCTGGGCTGATCTGGAGCAGCGCTACCGCAAGCTGGAGGACACCGTCCGCCGCTATAACCCCAGCGCCAACTTCCAGCAGATCCGGGCCGCCTTCGAGTTCGCCGCCAAGGCCCACGGGGCGCAGATGCGGAAGGACGGCTCTCCCTTCATCACCCACCCGCTGGCGGTGGCCCAGATCGTGGCGGAGGAGCTGCATCTGGACTCCGAGTCCATCGAGGCGGCTCTGCTCCACGACACCATCGAGGATACCTCCGCCACCCACGAGGACATCTCCCGGCTCTTCTCTCCCACGGTGGCGGATCTGGTGGAGGGCGTCAGCAAGCTGACCCGTGTCCACTATACCTCCAAGGAGGAGGAGCAGATGGAGAACCTCCGGAAGATGCTCATGGCCATGAGCAAAGATATCCGGGTGATCCTCATCAAAATCTCCGACCGGCTCCACAATATGCGTACCATGGAGTACCAGACCCCGGAGAAGCAGAAGCAGAAGTCCTTCGAGACCATGGAGATCTATGCCCCCATTGCCCACCGGCTGGGAATGCAGAAGATGAAGTGGGAGTTGGAGGATCTGAGCCTGAAATATCTGGACCCCATCAGCTACCGGGAGATCGTGGAGGCTCTGAATGAAAAGGCCGCTCAGTATGACGGCTTCATGTCCTCCATCCACGACCAGATCACCCGCCGCCTGCGGGAGGCCCACATCGACGGCTACGTCTATGGCCGCATGAAGCACCCCTACTCCATCTACCGCAAGATGTATACCCAGAACAAGTCTCTGGACGATGTATACGACCTCTTCGCCTTCCGGGTCATTGTGGACACGGTGTCCGACTGCTACAATGTGCTGGGCATCATCCACGACCTGTATAAGCCCATTCTGGGCCGCTTCAAGGACTATATCGGCACGCCCAAGCCCAATATGTACCAGAGCCTCCACACCACCGTGGTGGGCCAGAACGGTATCCCCTTCGAGGTGCAGATCCGCACCCGTGAGATGCACGAGGTGGCCGAATACGGCATCGCCGCCCACTGGAAGTATAAACAGAACGGTCAGGGGGCCGGGGACGAGGGCCGCTATGAGTGGGTCCGCCGTCTGCTGGAGAATCAGGAGGGCGCCGACGCCGAGGACTTCATCCACTCCCTGAAGGTGGATATGTTTGCCGACGAGGTGTTCGTGTTCACCCCTCGTGGCGACGTCATCAACCTCCCCGCCGGAGCCACGCCCATCGACTTCGCCTATAACATCCACTCCGCCGTGGGCAACCACATGGTGGGGGCCAAGGTCAACGGCCGTCTGGTCCCTTTTGATACCCGCCTGAAAAACGGCGATATCGTGGAGGTGGTCACCTCCCAGTCCGCCCACGGCCCAAGCCGGGACTGGGTGAAGATCGCCCGCTCCAGCAACGCCCGCTCCAAGATACGCCAGTGGTTCAAGCGGGAGCGTCGGGACGAGAACATCGTCAACGGCCGTTCCTCCTTTGAGTCGGAGCTGAAGCGCTGCGGCGTCACTCTGAAAGAACTGACGGCGGAGGAAAACCTCCCCGGCATCCTGAAAAGGCTCTCCTTCAAGAGCCTGGACGATATGTATGCCGCCATTGGCTACGGCGGCGTCACCAGCCTGAAGCTCATCGGCCGTCTGCGGGAGGACATCCAGCGCATCCTGCACCAGCATCAGGCAGAGCGTCAGGCGGAGGTGCCGGTGGAGGGCCAGCCGGAGGTGACCCGTCCCGCCGTCCCCGTCCGGGAACACAGCGAGCAGGGCATCGTGGTGCAGGGTCTCAGCAACTGTCTGGTGAAGTTCTCCAAGTGCTGCTCCCCTGTCCCCGGCGACGAGATCGTGGGCTTTATCACCCGTGGCTATGGCGTCTCTGTCCACCGTAAGGACTGCCCCAACGCCGACCCCGCCCGCCGTCCGCCGGAGGAGGCGGGTCGCTGGATCAAGGTCTCCTGGGGTGGCAAAACACGGGAATCCTACCGCACCAATTTGCAGGTGGTGTCCAAGGATCGGCCCAATCTGCTGGTGGATATCTCCACCATCCTCTCCGCCGCCAAGGTCCACGTATCCTCTCTCAACGCCCGCTCCACCGCCGACGGCTTCGCTCTGATCTCTCTGGCCGTGGATGTATCCGACAGCCAGCAGCTGCAGGCTGTCATGCGCCGGCTGGAGCAGATCTCCGGGGTCATGCGTGTTACCCGCCCCGCCGGGTGAAAGAATGCGCCTCCGGCGCCACACTTTTCCCATAGCTGGCAAAGTGTGCAAAAGCGCATATGGTCGTGTCTACCGATCTCCAGCCACATTGCGACGTGAAAATCGGTTGACACTCCCTCGAAATTGCTCCAACTCATCAAAATCATCGCATATATTGCCGAAAAAGGAGACTATATTCCATGAGGGCTGTACTGACACGGGTAAAAAGTGCCTCCGTTACCGTGGACGGCAAGACCATCGGCCAGATCGGGCAGGGCTTTCTGATCCTGCTGGGCATCACCCATGAGGACACCGAGGCCCAAGCCGTGAAGCTGGCGGACAAGCTGGTGGGCCTGCGTATTTTTGAGGACGAGGACGGCAAGATGAACCGTGGTCTGGAGACGGTGGGCGGCGAAATTCTGGTGGTATCTCAGTTCACCCTTTACGGCAACTGCCGCAAGGGCCGCCGTCCGGACTTTCTGGCCGCCGCCCGGCCGGAGGTGGCCATCCCCCTGTATGAAAAATTCGTGGCTCTGTGCCGGGAAAAGGGCTTCCACACCGAGACCGGCGAATTCGGCGCCGATATGCTGGTCCAATCCGTCAACGACGGCCCCCTGACCCTGATCGTAGACACCGACCAGCTCTCCAGCTGACCAATATGCTCCATCGGCGGAGTATATCCTGGCTCTGCTTGGCTGTTTTTTCTCTATGCGATCCCCACGCTATCTTCTACACGACCATTCACATCCCAGCGATGCTTGATAAAGGAGAATATCCCATGAAAATCGATTCCATCCGGGTGGGCTTTATTTCCACCAACTGCTATCTGCTGTGCGACGAGGAGACCGGGGTCTGCGCCCTCATCGATCCCGGTGACAAGCCGGAGCAGGTGGCCGACATGGTCAGCCGCTCCGGCTGCCGTCTGGAGTACATCCTGCTGACCCACGGTCACTTTGACCACACCACCGCCGTCCGGCCCCTTCTGGAGAAGTACCCCGATGTGCCGGTGTACATCCACGAGAAGGACGTCACCGACCAGCCGCCCAAGCACATGGATATGATGTTCTCCCGCCTGCCGGAGCACAACCAGCGCTACTACAAGGAGGGGGACACCCTGACGCTGGGCAGCCTCACCATCCGTGTCATGGAGACGCCGGGCCACACCCAGGGTTCCGTATGTCTGCTGGTGGGAGATGTGATGTTCTCCGGTGACACCCTGTTCCGTGGCTCCTGTGGCCGCACGGACTTCGCCGGCGGCGACCCCAAGGCCATGCTGGCCTCGCTGGACCGGCTGGCGGCGCTGCCCGGCAACTACAAGGTCTATCCCGGCCATGAGGGGGCCACGGAGCTGGACTATGAGCGCCGGGTGAACCCCTTTATGACCCGGCGGCTCTCCCTGTGACGGAGGGGTGCCATGAAGCTGATCTTTCGTGGTCACGAGGACCGGTACGCCGTGGAGCAGAGTCTGCTGGCTTTTTTCCCGGAGGAACGGCCGGTCTATGAGCCGGCGGAGGATGGGGAGGATCATGCGCTGGTGACGCTGAGCCGCTCCCCCCGCTATAACACCGCCGTCACCACCATCACCTACCACGGCCGGACGGCCCGTGGCATCTCCCGGACCGCCGTGGACCCGCAGCTGGCGGAGTATGAGGCGGAGCGCCTTCGCCAGAAGGCGGTGAAGCTAAGCTTCTTCAAGGCGGCACGGGAGATCACCGGCATCACCCCCAGCTGGGGGGCGCTGACGGGCATCCGCCCCGGCAAGCTGGCCTCCCGGATGCTGGAGGAGGGCATGACGGAGCGGCAGGTGGACCGGGTCCTGCGGGACACCTACTTCGTCTCGCCGGAGCGCCGCCGCCTGTGTATCGAGACGGCGGAGGCCTCCCGCAGAGCCAAGGCGGACCTGCGCCCGGAGGATATCTCCCTGTATGTGGGCATCCCCTTCTGTCCCACCCGCTGCGCCTATTGCAGCTTTGTGTCCCAGTCCGTGGAGCGGACGCTGGGGCTGGTGGAGCCGTATCTGGAGGTGCTGCACCGGGAGATCACCGACGCCGCCCGAATGGTGCAGGAGGCGGGGCTGCATATCAAGTCCTTCTACATGGGGGGCGGCACCCCTACCACCCTCTCCGCCGATCAGATGGACCGGCTGCTGACCCACCTGAACCGCAGCTTCGATCTGTCGGGCTGTGCGGAATACTGCATCGAGGCCGGGCGGCCGGACACCATCGACCGGGAGAAGCTGCAGGTGCTGCTGGATCACGGCGTAGACCGCATCAGCGTCAATCCCCAGTCACTGGAGGATCACGTCCTCACCGCCATTGGCCGCCGCCATACGGCCCGTGACGTGGAGGAGGCCATGGCACTGGCCACCGGCATGGGCTTTCCCCATGTGAACATGGATCTGATCGCCGGACTGCCGGAGGACACGCCGGAGGGCTTCCGGCGGACGCTGGACAAGTGCCTGTCCTACGGGGCCGACAACATCACCGTCCATACCCTGAGCCTGAAAAAGGGAAGCCGCATTTTGCTGGAGAACTTCACCATCCCCTCGGCGGAGGCGGTGGGCGAGATGCTGGACTACGCCAACGCCGCCCTCCGGCAGGCGGACTTCCGCCCCTACTACCTGTACCGGCAAAAGTATATGTCCGGCAGCTTTGAAAACACCGGATGGTGCATATCCGGAGCCGAAGGGCTGTATAATATCTACATCATGGAGGAGCTGCACAGCATCCTCTCACTGGGGGCCGGTGGCTCCACCAAGATGGTGGATCCGGTGCATCAGCGCATCGAGCGGGTATTTCACACCAAGTACCCCACGGAATACATCCAGAGAAGCGAAAAGCTGGAGGAAAATCTCTCCGCCTTCCGTCAATTCCATGAGAACATGAGGGGATGAGCATCCCCGGACGGGAGGGTGCATGGGCTTTCTGGGGGGTGCCGCCCTGCTGACGGCGGCGGTAGCGGTCAGCAAGCTGCTGGGGGCCTTGTATAAGATCCCACTGGGCAACCTGCTGGGGAGTCGGGGCATGGGCTGCTTTCAGGCGGCCTACAACGTCTATGGCGTGCTGTTGACCCTCTCCACCGCCGGTCTGCCGCTGGCCATGAGCCGCCTCATCGCCCAGAGCAGGGGCAGACCCCGGCGGCAGCGGCGCATTTTCCATGTGGCGCTGGCGTTATTTCTGGCGCTGGGGCTGGTGGGCAGCGGTGTGATGCTGACCTTTCCCCGGCAGCTGGCGGGCCTGCTGCACAATGAGCTGGCGGCCCCCTCCATCCGGGTACTGGCCCCGGCGCTGCTGGCGGTGTGTCTGCTGTCCGCCATCCGGGGCTACACCCAAGGGCAGGGGCAGATGCTGCCCACCGCCGTCAGTCAGGTGGTGGAATCCGCCGGGAAGCTGGTGGTGGGGCTGGGCCTTACGTGGTATCTCCTGACTGTCCGGGGCGTCTCCCCGGAGATCGGGGCCGCCGGGGCCATGGCAGGTGTGACCGCAGGCTCACTGCTGGCGCTGCTGGTTCTGGCCCTGCGGTGGCTGCCCTCCTGCATGGGCAGCGACACTCCACCCTCCCGGCGGGAGGTGCTGGGTCAGCTGCTGAAGATCGGCGTTCCCATTACGCTGGGGGCCGGAGGCATGAGCTTCATCACCCTGCTGGATCAGTCCGTGGCCATGGATGCCCTCCAGAGCCGGTTGGGTCTGGGGCTGGAGGAGGCCAACCGGCAATACGGGGAGTACGCCTTCTCCCTGACGCTGTTCTCCCTGCCGCCCTCCTTTCTCTATCCCATCAGCGTCAGTCTGGTGCCGGCCATCAGCGGAGCGCTGGGACAGGGCGACCGGCGGACGGCCCGCCGCCACACCCGCACCGCCCTGCGGATGGCGCTGCTGCTGGCGCTGCCGTCGGGGATAGGGCTGTCCGTTCTGGCGGGGCCTGTCCTGCGGCTGCTGTACCCCGCTCAGGTGCAGACCGCCGCTGCCGCCGCCCATCACCTGCGGGTGCTGGGGCTGGCTGCCGTGTGCGTGTGCCTGATGGTGGTCTCCGGCGGTATTTTGCAGGCATGGGGCCACGAGCACATCCCGGTGGTAACGCTGCTCACCGGCGGGGCGGTGAAGATCGCTGTCAGCTATCAGCTGGTGTCGGACCCCGCTTGGGGCATCCGGGGCGCCGCCGTGGGAACACTGCTCTGCTATGCGCTTATTGCGGGGATGAACCTACTGGCGGTGGGACGCACCACCGGGATAGTCTTTCGCTGGGGCGTTCCTCTCCGGACGCTGGTGGCAGTGGGGGCCATGGCGGTGACGGCCTCCGGCTTTTACCGGATGCTGGTACACCGGGCTTCCCTGCCGCTGGCCGTGCTGGGAGCCGTAGCGGCAGCCGCTGCGGTGTACGGCGGTCTCGTCCTGCTGCTGGGGGCAGTGCGCCGAGAGGAGCTGTGTGCCGTTTTTGCCGCCAAAAAGCGGCGAAAACCATCTGGATTTTTTTAAGGATCTCTCACAAATGACGAAAAGTCTTGCAATAGGAGCGTAAATATGATAGATTTTGAGAGGAAGGAGCATTATGGTCTTTCGGATCTGCTGCGCATCGTGGCGTTGCTGCGGTCAGAGGGCGGCTGTCCGTGGGATCGGGTGCAGACCCATGCCTCCCTGCGGCGCAGTCTGCTGGAGGAAGCCTATGAGGCCGCCGAGGCCATCGACCGGGAGGACCCTGCCCTGCTGAAGGAGGAGCTGGGGGATCTGCTGCTGCAGGTGGTATTCCATGCCGACATCGAGCGGCAGGCCGGCGATTTCACCATAGACGATGTGGCCGACGGTGAGGTTCGCAAGATGCTCTTCCGGCATCCCCATGTGTTCGGGGGGCAGGAGACGGTGCAGGACGCCGATACGGTGCTGGAGGGCTGGGAGGCCATCAAGCGCCGGGAGAAGGGCCAGCAGACCACCGCTCAGGCGCTGGATGCCGTGGCCCGGAGCCTGCCGGGACTGTGGCGGGCGGAGAAGCTCCAGAGCAAGGCCGCCCGTGACGGGTTCGACTGGCCGGACATCTCCGGGGCGCTGGACAAGCTGGACGAGGAGGTATCCGAGCTGCACCGGGCCGCCGCCGGAGACGGCGACGTGACGGAGGAGCTGGGAGATGTGCTCTTTGCCGCCGTGAAGGTGGGGCGCTTTGTCGGGGTGGACCCGGAGGTCGCCCTCCACGGCACCTGTGAGAAATTCATCCGCCGCTACCGGGCGGTGGAGGAGGGGGCAGCCGCCATGGGGAGATCCGTGGATCAACTGCCGCTGGAAACGCTGGAGGCCCTGTGGGTCGAGGCCAAGGGATCTTAATGCGATGGATATCGTTTTAGGATATAGACGTACCAAAGAAACATTTTTTAGGAGGAATCACCATGAATAAAACCGAACTGATCGCCGCTGCCGCCGAGAAGGCCGGCCTGTCCAAGAAGGACACCGAGGCTGTCATCACCGCTACTCTGGCTTCCATCACCGAGGCCCTGCAGAACGACGACAAGGTCCAGCTGGTGGGCTTTGGCTCCTTCGAGGTGAAGAAGCGTGCCGCCCGCACCGGCCTGAATCCCCGGACCAAGGAGACCATCGAGATCCCCGCTTCCGCTGTTCCCACCTTCAAGGCCGGCAAGGCTCTGAAGGACGCCGTTGCGAAGTAAGGTTTTATATGGTTTCGGTCGGTGTGCTGCGGCACACCGACCTTTTCATGAAAGGAGCAACGTTTCATGCGTCTGGACAAATATCTGAAGGTTTCCCGGCTCATCAAGCGCCGCACCGTGGCCAATGATGCCTGCGACAATGAGCGTGTCATGGTCAATGGCCGGGTGCAGCGGGCCTCCTACGACGTGAAGCCCGGCGACCGCATCGCCATCCGCTTCGGCCAGCGGACGCTGGAGGTGGAGGTGCTCACCGTAGCGGACAATGTGGGTAAGGCCGAGGCCGCCGCCATGTACCGGGAGATCATGGACAGCCCGTCATAACCGAAGAGCCCCTTTCATACACATATCGTAGTATGTATGTGTATGAAAGGAGCTTTTTTATGGCATATGAGATCACCGGCGCTCCCCTGCACCACCGGCTGGAGCTGGATGGCCGGGAGCGTCTGACGGTATCCGGAGTGGAGGACGTGGCCCGATTCGACGAGACGTGCATCGTCATGTCCACCTGCGTGGGGGAGCTGGTGGTCACTGGCGAGGGACTGCACATCGGAAAGCTCACGCTGGACGGCGGAGAGCTCCATGTGGACGGCCACATCGACTCCATCAGCTATGAGGAGCCTGCCGCAGGGCGCACCTCCCTGCTGTCCCGGCTGTTCGGCTGAGGGAATGGAGAACTATGTCTCCGCCCAGCTGCTGCTGTTGGGGCAGGCGGCGCTGCTGGGGATGCTGGGTGGGGTGGTCTATGATCTGCTGCGGCCCCTGCGGCGGGGTCGGCTGATCCACCTGACGGATGCCCTGTTCACCGGGGGCGGACTGGTGCTGATGGTGTGGTTCCTGACGGCGGTGAGCCGGGGCGAGGCACGGCTCTTTTTGCTGCTGGGAGCCTGCGGCGGAGCGGGGCTGTATTTTCTGCTGCTGGCGCCGCTGCTGCGGCCGCTGTGGGACTTTTGGGCCGCCGCTGCCGCCGCCTTTGGACGGCTGCTGGCACTTCCGCTGCACTTTGGTGTAAAGTTGGCGAAAAAAATCGGGAATTCCCTGAAAAAACACTTTCTTTTTTGGAAAAAATACGCTACAATGAAACAGTATCGGTGGGAGTATCCCCCATCTGCAAGGCGCAGGAAAGGAGACCGCTATGGCACGGAAGAAAAACACAAAAAAACGCCGGAGCGGTCTGCTGGGCGCACTGGTACTGCTGATTCTGCTGGGCGTGATGGCCTATAAGCTGGTGGAAGTCTATGGTGACCTCTCCGCCGCCAAGGAGCAGGAGGCACGGCTCCGCACTCAGGTGGAGCAGAAGGAGGAGGAGAACAACTCCCTGAAGGATGCGCTGTCCCACGCCGACGACCCGGACTACATTCTGGGGCTGGCCCGTGACCGGCTGGGGCTGGCGGAGGACGGCGAGCGCATCTTTCCGGACGTGAACAACTGAGCATCCCCATTTCAACACCGAAGGGAGTCAATAGAGAAGTATATGGAACTGGCGGTTGGGACGATCATCAGCGGGAAAGTCACCGCAATCACCAAATTCGGCGCATTCGTGAGCCTACCCGGCGGGAAGTCCGGTTTGGTCCACATATCAGAGGTGGCCGCTGCCTTTGTCAGCGACGTCCACGACTACCTCACCGAGGGGCAGGAGGTCACCGTGAAGATCCTCTCCGTCTCCCCGGAGGGGAAAATCAATCTGTCCATCAAGCAGGCCCAACCCCAGCAGGAACGCCCGCAGCCGGCCCGATCGGCCCGGCCCCAGGGCAGTCGTCCCGGCCCCCGCAGCGGCGGGCGGTCTCCCCGTCCGGCACAGGCCGCAGTGGCCATGCAGCCCCCGGCGGAGCCGTCCTTCGAGGACAAGCTGAAGCAGTTCATGACCCAGTCCGACAGCAAACAGTCGGAGCTGAACCGCTATATGGCGGGGAAGCGGGGCAGCGGGCGCAGGAGAAGATAATTGAAAATAGGCAGGCAGAAACGTAAGGCTTCTGCCTGCTTGTTTTTTGGGGGCGAGTTTTGCCGGTGCCACATTCTCCGTGCGAAAACGGTGCTCTATGATCGGGCAGCATTGTCATCCATGGTAAACCCACAGCGCAAATCATTACGCAGCGCAACCGGGGCGGTCACGCTGCGTAATCGGGATAAATTACAGGTTTTCAGTCAGCTCCTCGCTGAGCTTCACGGCGCCATACAGATTCTTGGCGCTGCAGCCAGCCCGGCCGCCGCCGGCGCAGGCGCAAGCACAGGCACAGCTGGAGGCGCAGGCGCAATGGCTGCCGCCTCCGCCGAAACCACCGCCTCCAAAACCGCCGCCACGCTTTCCGCCGCCGAAGCCGCTGCTGCGGGGCGGGGCGGGCTTATGCTTGGTGCCCACGGAGCCGGGACGGGGATGGCGGCCATCCGGGCCGGCGGGATACCACAGGCCGTGGACGAATACGTAGCGGGTGCCGAAGCCGCCGGCATAGCCGTCGTAGACGGCGGCCCGGACCACGAAGAAGATCACCAGAACGAATATCACGAATACGGTGAATACCCAGTTATCGGAATCGTCGGAATCGTCATAGGAGTCGTCGCCCCGGCTGTTATCCGGCAGATTATCCCGGCTGTTCTCCCAATACAGGGTGGAGGGCCAGCTGGCATACTCCACAGTGAAGTTCAGTCGATCCCCCGGCTCCATATTGCTGGCGGTGAGCACATGGTCTCCGCCGGTCTGGCCGTCGGAGCCAACGCCCGCCACGGAGGCTGGGTCGTGCCACGTCAGGGTCATGACGTCCACCGGGGCTTCTTTGAACCAGCCGGGGGTATAGTCATAGGATACAGCCCCGCTGTCGCTGAGGGTATACATATATTCCTGCACCCAGCGGAAAGCGAAGCGGAAGGTCTCGTTGGCATCGTAGGACTGGGTGAAGTCGATGTAGGCGTAGCTGTTGTCGTAATCGATGCTCTGGATGTTGTCGGTGAGGGCCGTCATCTCCCGGATGGAGCCGTTTGGGATGCCGACCTTGGCCCCGCCCTTCTGGGAGATGGTGGCAGGCAGATCCTCCAGAGGCTTCCAGTCCAGCGTCACCTGGATCGTCAGACTGCCGTCCTCGGTGTTGGGAGTGACGTCCACCTGATAGTTGACGATCTCGTCGTAGATCTTGTCGGCGTGGGCGGTGCGGGCCGTCAGGGGCAGCAGACAGGCCGCCAGCAGCAGACACAGCAGCGCCCGGCAAATGGTCTTTTTCATGGTCAGCACCCCTCTCTGTTTCCCTCGCCCAGCTGGCAGATATGCTCCAGCTTGGCGCTCTTGGCCCGGATGGCCCGGCAGGCCTCGCCGTCCCAGATGGTGGGCCAGTCGTCGGTGAGGAGGTTCCCCAGCGTGGTGCCGCCCAGCCAGCTCTGGCAGGGAACTACCTGCCCGTCGGGCGTGACGGCCATGTTGCTCAGGCAGGCTCCGCAGCTGGGGATCAGGTGCAGGCCAAGCCCCCGGAGCGTTTCCTCCGGCAGCCAGCCGGGACTGGTGAAGTCGATCTCCATGCCCAGCTCCTCCGCTGTCTCCACGGCCTGACGCAGCACGGCAGTCAGCTCCTCCTGCGTCAGGCGGGTGGCCTGGCTGGCCTCCGTCTCGGCGCCGCCGGAGGGAATGAGCCCGGAGCAGGTGACGTATCGCACTCCCAGCTCATGCACGAAGCGGAGGGTGGCGGCATAATCCCGATTCAGGCTGCACAGAGGTGTGTTCACCGACGTCATCAGGCCCGCCGCCACAGCGTTGCGGATACCCTGCACCGTGTCATCGAAGCCCGGTGCGCCCACCAGCGTATTGTGGACGGCGGCATCGGCGCTGTACAGCGTCACCTGCACGCTGTCAAGGCTTGCCTCATACAGCCGGCGGCACAGCTCCGGCGTCAGCAGACGGCCGTTGGTGTTGAGACGGGTCACGAACCACTGGGCGGCCTCCACCAGCTCCACCAGATCTGCCCGGAGGGTGGGTTCTCCGCCGGTGAAGGTCACCTGCGGGATATTGGCGTGGCGCAGGCGCTCCAGCGCCTCCTTCCACTGAGCGGTGGTCAGCTCCCGGCTCTCGCCCATGGGCTGTCCGGCGGCGTAGCAGTGGAGACACTTCTGATTGCAGTGCCATGCGCCGTCCTGCGTCATGGCGCTGACCATCAGGTCCATACGGTGGGGCGCCGACATATAGGGGGCATAGTCCCCCAGACTTAGGGTTCCTACCTCCACCGGCGGCTCCTGCCCCCGTGCGATGGCGATGAGGCTCTCCATCAGCAGAGCAAGGTCCTCCCGCAGCTGCTCCGGCTTGGTGCGGGGGTAGACGCTGCGGGTGGCCGTCACAGCCTCCTCCGCCAGACGCTCCCAATCCGCCTGCTCCACCTCACGGTCCGGGGCGTTGTCCCCTTCTGTGAAGAAGCTCTCCAAGGCCGCCATGAAGTTGGCCAGCAGAATGGCCCAGCTGAGATTCAACGGGATCAGCTTGGCCCCGTTCAGCAGCAGGAGAAAGGGTTCGTCCTTCCCCTCCGCCCGTGGCGGGATCATGTGTAGCCGCACTACACCCGGACCCTTGGGGTCCAGTGTGATATGGCGAACGCAGCTCAGGTGCTGCTCCCAGAATTTTTTCTCACGACGGGTGATACGCATCCGAATCAGCCCTCCCTATCCTGTTATTCTCTGATTTACAGTATACCATATCTGCTGAAATGTGCAAGAACATCTATGGGTGGAGGAGGTTCTTCTCTCGGCTGTGATGCCGCAGCGCAGGTGCTGATGGGATGATTTTGTGGCTTTCCATAAAAAGGAGCCGCCCTGCAAGCAGAGCGGCCCAAGCGGGTGGGATATTGGAAAGCTTCCGATGCTTATGATATACCCGTCCGACAGTTTTGTAAATAGGAGCTTTTGGCGGAAAACGGGAACTTTTTCCGCTTCCTGTCGAATTTGTCGTGGATTTTAACTTTTTGTGAATTATCCACAAAAATAGGCAAAGTACCTTTTCAAACAGTATGCAACATGGTATAATGCCCACAAGGATAAGGGGAAACCTCTCCCCGACCCTTCCCCCTTTTTGCAAAGGACACTTGGAAAGGAGCAAGCCACATGAAGTTCACATTTGCCTGTAAGAAAATTGCGCTGAACGACTCTATCAAGGAATATGCCGAGAAGAAGATCAGCAAGCTGGATCGGTACTTCCCGGAGGAGGCAGACGCCTTTGTGACCTTCGCCGTAGAAAAAAAGAACCGCTGCGTGGTGGAGCTGACCATCCGGGCCGCCAACGGCACGCTGTTTCGGGCGCAGGAGGAGGACCCCGACGGGGATATGCGGGGCGCCATTGACGAGGCGGTGGCCTTCATCGACCGCCGTATCCGCAAGAACAAGACCCGGCTGGCCCGGAATCTGCGCCCCGACGCTCTGACCTCCAATATCCCCGCCGAGTTCGATGTGGTGGAGGAGCCGGAGTACCATCTGGTGCGTACCAAGCGCTTCGCCGTGAAGCCTATGAGCACCGAGGAGGCCATTTTGCAGATGAACCTGCTGGATCACTCCTTCTATGTATTCCGCAGCGTGGAGACCGGCAATATCTGCGTGGTGTATCACCGCAACAACGGCGGCTACGGTCTCATCGAGACGGAGTAAGGCGCTGAAAGTAAGCGCATGGCATAGAGCATATGGGGTCCCGGACAAATGTCCGGGACCCTTTTTTGCTGCACCGCCGGCAGGCAGCGGAAAGGGTTTCTGCCGGCAGGGATGGAAAAAGGGACGCCCCAGCGGGCGTCCCTTCTATGGTTTTGCGATCGTTATGGGGAAATTACTGGTTCTGCTCCGGCTTATCGTCCTCCAACAGGGTCTTGGCGGAGGCGGCCAAACCGGCCAGTCCCTGAATTTCGCTGGGGATGATGATCTTGGTGGCCTTTCCGTCGGCTGCCTTCTGGAAGGCCTCCAGCGCCTTCAGCTTGATGACCTGATCGTTGGGAGCGTTCTCGTTGAGCATCCGCATGGCGTCAGCCAGCGCCTGCTGCACCTTCATGATGGAGGCGGCCTCGGCCTCAGCGGCCATGATCTTGGCCTGCTTGGCGGCATCGGCCTTCAGGATGGCGGACTGCTTCTCGCCCTCGGCCACCAGGATCTTACTGGCCTTCTCGCCCTCGGCCTGCAGGATGGACTCACGGCGCTCACGCTCGGCCTTCATCTGCTTTTCCATGGCGTTCTGGATCTCACGGGGCGGCAGGATGTTCTTCAGCTCCACACGGTTGACCTTGATGCCCCAGGGGTCCGTGGCCTCGTCCAGAATGGCACGCATCTTGGCGTTGATGGTATCACGGGAGGTAAGGCTCTGGTCCAGCTCCAGCTCACCGATGATGTTGCGCAGGGTGGTGGCGGTGAGGTTCTCGATGGCGTTCATGGGATACTCCACGCCGTAGGTATACAGCTTGGGATCGGTGATCTGGAAGTAGATCACGGTGTCGATCTGCATGGTGACGTTATCCTTGGTGATGACGGGCTGGGGATCGAAATCCGCCACCTGCTCCTTCAGGCTTACCTTCTTCACCACACGCTCAATGAAGGGGACCTTCAGATGCAGGCCCACGCCCCACACGGAGTGGAAGGCACCCAGCCGCTCCACCACATAGGCACGGGACTGCTGCACCACATAGATGTTGCGGACGATGATCACGAGCACCAGAATCACCAGAATGGCGATCCCTACGATACCGGGGACAGACAGATTGTTGGTAGGCATTTGTTCTTCCTCCTGTTTGTTTTATGAATGGACGGGCTGACCCGCTTCTTCCTCCACGAAGAGCCGCACGCCCTCCATGCGCTGTACCTTCACCAGCGTATCCTTCGGAATGACCCGGCCGCTGGCGCTGCGGGCCGTCCACGTCTTGCCGTCGGCGTACACTGCTCCGGTGGGGACGGTATTGTCGATGGTCTCGGTGACACGGGCCGTCTGGCCCAGCACCCGGTCGGCGTTGGTGGGCGTCTCGTCCCTGTGGAGCATCTTCTGCACCAGCGGACGGGTCGCCGCCAGCGCCGCAATGCTCACCACGAAGAACAGGACGATCTGCACCCACAGGGCCGCCCCCAGCACCGCCGCCAGCAGACCGGCCACGGCGCCCAGCACGAACCAGATGGAGACCAGTCCCACCGTCACCGCTTCCACGATGCCAAAGACCACGATGGCTGCGATCCAAATGACGATCATAGCTCCTCCTTTCGGGTTTCCCCTTGGTTTCTGGCTTGATTATATCATATCCGGCGGCGGGATGCCACTGTTATTTCCATCCTGTTAAATTTTTGTCAAAATCGCCAAGAGACGGGCGGCGGCTTTGCCGGGGATGTGGAAAAGGGACCCGGACAGATGTCCGGGTCCCTTTTGCTATGCTGTCCGCATTACACTATCAAAGGAATATTTCCGTCCATGCGACAAGCAACGTAATATTAGTAAGATGTAAATTCTGCGGTCTTATGCTCATAGCAGTAGGCATAGAAGTTATTTGAACTAGCTCCGCTCAGTGAGAAAGAAATGCTCCCATGCTCACCAAGCTTAATCTCGCCGCCCAAAGTCCCGGAAACTTCTTTTGTTGCATAATTGTAGAAATCTCCGTTGATCTTATACTCAATTTGGTAGGCACCTCTGAGCCAAGCATCGATTGTTCCGTCAAACTTCTTCACCAAAGAGCCGCTCTTGCGAACCAGTTCGATGCTATAAATGGAATAGATATTCCAAAAATGTCCGCCATAGGCAACTTCACAGTAAAATTCGATTCGAGGCTTATAATTGCCCTTTACCTGAAGGGTCACACTATAAGTGCGGTAGGCAATATCGCAGGTAGAAATATCTCCTTGCGGTGCGCCAAGTGCCACTTGGGCCGCTTTAAGAGAAATACCCTTGCTCTCTGCATAATAGGCAACCATTTCATCATACGTCATGATGTCACTGACCTCAACATTAGATGCTTCGTCGATGTTTGCGAGGTCAATGCACCCATACACAGATGTGCTGTTCTCTTATGCAAATGCTGCGGTCGGTAAAAGGGAAATCAGGCATAACAAGGCTGCGATAACGCTAAAGCATTTTTTCATAGTCAACTCTCCTTTTCTCGTCGGTTGAATAGCCAGCCCAAAGCGCCCCACAGGAACAGCAGAACGCCGCCCAGCCGGACACAGGGGATCACTTCCACCAGAATGTAGTCGATGCAGGGGATAGACCAATAGGAATTGATGAGCAGTGCCAGTGCCTGGAGGATCCAACCCAAAAAGGGCGCCGCCACAGCCACAACGACCCCGGCGATCATAAGCCCCCCGAAGGGTGCAGGTACACTCGTTTTACGCATATTCGTCAGACTCCTTCTTATTCACTTGTCATTTGATGAACCCACATTTTTCAGCGACCCATTGGTATCACCCATCCCCTTCCTCTCCGCAAAAATCTCTCTTTCACAGGGTAGTAAACCGTTCCTGCGGGAACACCCTCACATTTGAGGGTGTTTTTCTGCATTGTATCACGGAGGAGGCAGGGTGTCCATCATTTCGCACGCAGTATGGCAATTTTCAGATTTTTACACAGAAGATCGGGGGATGCTTCGTCATTTCTCCCAAGTGAGCTCCGGGATGGGGGTGGAGATATCCGCCTCCGGGAAGGGGGCCTTCTTGTCCTCCCGCACCCACATGGAGCGGACATTGTCGGCGGCAAACTGCCGCTCCACGCTGGGGACTCTGGCGGTGGCGTACAGCAGCCCCTCCGGGCCGTAGACCTCCAGCAGCAGGACATAAGACATGCCGTTACCGATGTAGGCGGCCACCGCCAGCTTCCCGTCCTGATAGGCCATGGCGAAGTTGGGCGCCACGGTATACGGCATGGCATCCTCATCGCCCTGCTTCTCCGGCTCCGGATCGGTGAAGCTGACGGTATAGCCGGTGACGTAGGCGGTCTGTGTGGGGCAGGTGTAGTCCAGATGATAGCCCTCCTCCGTCCGGGACAGCACCGTCAGCTGATCATCCCAAAGCACCACGGCGAAGCCGTCCCGGATGGTCAGATCATAAGAGGCGCTGTCCTCCGCCGCAGGGCCGAGGGACAGCTCCTGCAGCAGGCGGTAGGTGCCGCCCTCCAGCAGGCGCAGCACCAGCTGGCCTTCCTCCTGCGTCATGAGATACACCGTGCCGCCGAGCTCCTCCTGCTTCAGGGTCACCACCTGCTGGCGGGTGATATCCAGGGGGTACACCAGCTGGCGGCGGGACGGCACGGGGGTGCTGCTCCCGTCATCATCCGTCTGCACCGGGACGTACCACAGGCCATAGCCCTCCGGCGCCCAGTCGGGCTGGGGTTGCGCCGCCGGATCGATGCCCAGAGTGGTGAGGGTACCGCCCTCCAGCGGCAGGCTGAAGGGAGTGAAGTACATGGCGGAGGAGATCCCGGTGAAGTCGTAGCCGTTGATCTCATAGCTGCCGTCTGCGTTGCGGGCCAGCGCCACGGTGAGGTCGTCGGACGCTCTCACCGGGATGCTCAGGGCCGGGAAGGGTACGGTATCGCCAATGTCCCACGGGCCGTAGACATCGATAAAGTCTTCGCCGCCGGGCCAGGGGGCGCCGCTGAGGGACAGGGGCAGGTCCTGCCAGTAGTCCGCCAGATGCACCGTCACGTCCACCGTCTCCTCGCCGGAGGCACGGGCCTGCCGCAGGACCTCCCGGCAGATGGGGTCGCTGTCGTCCTCCTGATCTACCAGCAGGCACTGGATGTTGTAGCCATAGCCGTCAAAGATCCACTGCCCGCTCCGGTCGCTGTACGCCAGCCGGAAGGATGCGTCGGTGGTGTCGGCGGCGGGGTCGTAGTCCATGCGCCATTGCAGGCGGTTTTGCTCCATGCCGATGCGGGCGGCCATATGCAGGCCCTCTGCGGCGGCGGGGTCGCCAATGGTGCAGGCGTCCGTCATCGTCAGCGGCAGGGCCTTGGAGCCCAAGGCCATAGCGGCAGCCGTCAGGGCCACGGCACACACCAGCGTCAGGGCCAAAATGGCTCTCCATGTGCGTTTCATGTCACCCCTCCTCGTCCGGCAGCTGGCTCAGGGCCTTGCGGACCCGATCCGCCTGATAGTGATAAGTCTGCTTCACACGGGTCACCAGATCCTCGTCCTCCATCTCCTGCTGGGAGATGTCTCCGATGAGCCGCCCCTGCCGCAGCAGGACGGCACGGGACAGGAAAGTCTTGACCTCCTCCAGCAGATGGGTGGAGAGGATCACCGTCTCGTGGTCCGACAGCAGGCCCAGCATCACCCGGTAGAAGTCCTCCCGGTTGAAGAGGTCGCTGCCGGAGAAGGGCTCGTCCATGAGGATGTAGTCCGCCCCCTGTGACAGGGCCAGCGTCACCTCCAGCTGGTTCTTCATGCCGGTGGAAAAACTCCGCAGGGGCTTGTGCAGCGGCAGCTGAAAGAACTCCGTCAGCAGGCGGAACCGCCGATCGTTGAAGGCAGGGAAATGGGCCTGATAGAAGTCCCGATGATCCGCCGGGGACAGGGCCGGAAAGAAGGAGTGCTCGCAGGTGGCAAAGGACAGCCTGTGGATATTCCCCGGCCCGATGGTCTCGCCGTCCAGCGTCACAACGCCCTCGTGGCGCAGATAGCCCAAAATACACTTCATCATCGTGGTCTTTCCGGCGCCGTTCTCCCCCAACAGCCCCACGATCTGCCCCTGAGGGATGGTCAGCGACACATCCGACAGGGCCTCCTTGTCCCGATATTTCTTTGTTACATGAGAAATTTCCAGCATAACGGTTCCCTCCTTCAGCTCCATATTCCGAATAATCCGTGGCCTAGGGTCTGCGCCGGGGTAATGAGACGCCAAGCCGCCCAACACAGCACCGACAGCGCCGCCGCAGCCGCTATACAGGCCACCATCCACCGCAGCGGCACCGTCCACACCTGACGGCGCAGGGTGCGGCCGCCATCCGGCAGGCGCCGCATGAGATAGATGCTGCGCCCGCCCTGATAGTAGGAGGCGTACAGCACCGTGGCCGACAGCAGCGCCCCCAAGGCGAACAGGGCCATCAGCACCAGCGCAGGCTCCATGGTCTGCCAGAAGGGCAGCATTCTTGCCCCCGCCCGCACCACGGAGCGGTTTCGCACCGGGTCCCACTCCATCAAGCTCTGATAGGCGCTGCCATAGCGGCAGGCAAAAAGGATGCCGCCCCCAAAAACGGCCCCCAGCAGGGTACCACGGATGATGCCGGCCATACGCCCGGCCTCCACGTTGGGGGGCAGGGCCGCCGTCAGGCCCTCCCGCGAAAACCAACTACACTTCACGGCGCTCACCTCCTGTCAGAAGCAGGGTCAGCGTGCAGCCGGCCATGGCCAGCGCCGCCAGCAGGCAGATCATCCACGTGCCGTCGCTGAGCCATATGGTAAAGGTATAGAGGGTGACAATGGTGGTAGCTACCGGCCACAGGTTCAGCCGTCCCCGCCGCTGGCTCCGGATGAACAGGGCCGCCGCCAGTGCATTGGCCATCAGCAGCGCCGCATCTGTCACCCATACCGCCGCATCTGCCAGCGGCAGCAGGTGGTGCAGGAAGGAGTCGCTGTACACCAGCAGCATCAGGGATTGGGGGCCGACACCCCAGTTGGACTCCAGCCCCTGAAGCTTCAGCTGCATCCCCAGCAGCGCTGCCGTCGCCACCAGCGCCCACAGCACCAGCAGCATGGCGGCGTGGTACGCCGCCCACCACAGATCCACCAGCTCCTCCCGCAGGCGCAGGCGGCGGACCGTGTAGGCCGTCTGGCTGCCGAAGCCGCAGCCCCCCAGGCACAGCATGACCATCACCATCAGATAGCCCACGGCGGCAGCCAGCGGCGCCGCTCCCACACCGGCGGCACCGCCTGTGTGTTCGGGATTTGCCAGATACGTCAGCGCACCCACCGCCAGTGCCGTCAGTCCGGCGGCAATGAGTACCGGGACCATGCTGGCCCGTGCTGCCAGTCCCATCACCGAAAGCTGCTTGTTCATTCCGTCTCCTCCTCTGCATACAGTCTCTCAAACAGGCTCCAGGCACTCTGCCTGTCCAGCCCCATGCGCTTCATGCTGCGGACCATGGCACGCAGCTCCGTCTCGGTCAGTTCCTGTCGCAGCGCCGCCACCCGTCCGGCGTCGGCGTGGACGCAGCTCTTGGCTCCGGTATGGGATTCCACCAGTCCCTCCTCCTCCATCATGCGATAGGCCTTCTGTACCGTGTTGGGATTCACCGCCAGCAGCGCCGACAGCACCCGCCGGGAGGGCAGCTCCTCCCCGTCCCGGATGGTCCCGGCTGCGATCCCCTGCTTGACATAGCGGATGATCTGCTGGTAGATGGGTACGCCCTCCGCCTGCATAAAGGAATCAAACTGTATCATGGCATCGCCTCCTTCAACCGTATTACTCATATAGTACGCTTTCTAACCGTATTATAAGAGTAGTACGGTTTGCTGTCAAGCCCTCCGGTGAAATTTTTTGCCGCTCTTGCGCTTTGGGGGAATATCCGATATACTGGGAGAAACAGGGCGCAGCCCCTGTCCGTGAATCATACTGAGAGGACCATCGTCTATGGAAACGTATCTAATCCCCTGCCTGCTGGGGCTTGAAAAGCTGGTAAGCGACGAAGTGAAAAGACTGGGCCTGCAGGAGGTGCAGGCGGAGAACGGCCGCATCCTCTGCCGGGGAACGCTGGCGGATGCGGCACGGCTGAACCTGAACCTGCGGTGCGGCGCACGGGTGCTGCTGGTGCTGGGCCGCTTCCCGGCCCGCAGCTTCGAGGAGCTGTTTCAGGGGACCCGTGCCATTGCGTGGGAGGACTATCTGCCGGAGAACGCCGCCTTCCCGGTGAAGGGCTACTCCATTTCCTCCCAGCTGCACTCCGTGCCGGCCTGCCAGTCCATCATCAAGAAGGCCATGGTGGAGCGAATGAAGGCCCATTATCACCGGGAGCAGTTCCCGGAGGACGGTGTGAAGTATCAGGTGCGCTTCTCCCTGTTCAAGGACGAGGCGGCCCTGTGTCTGGATACCTCCGGTGAGGGGCTTTACAAGCGGGGCTACCGGGCCGTGGGCGTGGAGGCTCCCCTGCGGGAGACGCTGGCGGCGGCCATGGTACTGCTGTCCCGCTATCGGGGGAAGGATCCCCTCTGCGACCCCTTCTGCGGCTCCGGCACCATTCCCATCGAGGCGGCCCTCATTGCCAAAAACCGTGCGCCGGGACTGGACCGCAGCTTCGACGCCCAGAGGTGGGCGTTCCTTCCGGCCAAGGTGTGGATGGATGCGGCGGACGAGGCCATGGACAAGGAATTCCACGGCCACTACGACATCTGGGGCGGCGACATCGACCCCCGTGCCGTGGCCATTGCCAAGGACAATGCCCGCAAGGCGGGGGTGGAGGATATGATCCGCTTCGAGGTGGCGGACATGAGAGACTTCCGCCGGGACAGCACCTACGGCCAGTTGGTGACCAATCCCCCCTACGGCGAGCGGCTGATGGAGAAGCGGGAGGCCGAGGACCTGTACCGGGAGCTGGGACAGGTTTGGTGCCGACTGCCGGAGGGCTGGCGAACGCTGGTGCTCAGCAGCCATACGGAGTTCGAGCGGTCCTTTGGGCGGCCCGCCGTCAAGAAACGCAAGCTCTACAACGGCATGATCAAGTGCGACCTGTTCATGTACGGCAATGTGTAAGGGCTTCGTCAATATCCCACGGTTTTCCCCACAAGTTTTCAATTTGTTCATTCAATTTTCTACCCTGATGCTACAATAGCCTTTGTAACTTTTTCTTAAAGACCCGGGAGGCGTTTGCTATGAAGCACGTTTTCATCATCAATCCCACGGCGGGCAAGTCCGACAGCCGCCAAAAAATCTATGATATGGCGGAGAAGCTGCGGCAGGAGCACGGGCTGGAGGTGCAGTGCCTGCTGACCAAGAAGCAGGGCCACGCCACGGAGATCGCCCGCCGCCTGTGCCAGAGCGGTGAGGAACTGCGATTCTACGCCTGCGGCGGCGACGGCACCGTCAACGAGGTGGCCAACGGCATCATCGGCTACGACAATGCCGCCATGACCGTCATCCCCGTGGGAACCGGCAACGACTTCCTGAAAAACTTTGGCCCGGAGGATATGGAGAAATTCCGGGATGCCGAAAATCTGTGGGACGCTCCCCAATTCCCTATAGACGCCATCGACGTCAACGGCCGCATCGCCTTGACCATCGCCTGCTCCGGACTGGACGCACGGGTGGCCAAGGACGTACATAACTTCAGCGAGAGTCCCATTCTGGACGGCAAGAGCAGCTATATCGTGTCCCTGATGGTGAATTTCCTCTTCAAGGGCATCGGCTCCCACTGGACGGTGGAGCTGGACGGCGAGGCCGTGGAGGATGACTATGCCTTGGTAGCGGTGTGCAACGGCCGCTACTACGGCGGCGGCTTCATGCCGGTGGCGGAGGCCCGGATGGATGACGGCGTTCTGAACACGCTGGTGGTGAAGAAGGTCAGCCGCCTGACCTTTATAAAGTTCGTCAATCCCTACTCCAAGGGGCAATACTATAAGTTTCCCCATCTGGCCCGATGTTCCACCCCCAAGGTCATCCGCATCCGCTCGGAAAAGGCGGATATCGTGACCTGTCTCGACGGCGAGTGCATCACCTCCGACGATGTGACCATCCAGCTCTCCGACAAGCGGCTGAACTTCTTCGGCCCTACCGGATGCAGCTGCAACCGAACCGCTCGGAAGCCCCTAATTTAATATTTTGTGAACTTTTCAAAATTTTCCGTTTTCCCCCTTGCAAAACCGGAAAAGTGTGGTATGATAATCAGCGTTAGCACTCCTGAACAATGAGTGCTAACGCTGATTTCGTTTTTAATAAAAGATATAAGGAGGAACCAACCATGAAACTGACACCGCTTGCTGATCGTGTGGTGCTGAAGATGACGGAGGCGGAGGAGACTACCAAGGGCGGCATCATCCTCACCGGCTCCGCTAAGGAGAAGCCCTCTGTGGCCGAGGTCATTGCCGTTGGCCCTGGCGGCGTGGTGGACGGCAAGACCGTCACCATGAGCGTCAAGCCCGGTGACAAGGTCATCACCGACAAGTACGCCGGCACCAAGGTCACTCTGGAGGATGTGGAGTATATCATCGTCAAGCAGGGCGACATTCTGGCCATCGTCGAGTAAGACTTCTGCGCTGTCATTGTGAGACCGGTCCGCAGGCTGGTCGTGGCAATCCGTTCTCCCCGGCCTTATAGAAAGGGTATTACGGATTCCCACGGTCGCTTTGCTCCCTCGGAATGACATTTTTGTAAAATCATTATCTGCAATATAGGAGGCAATCATTATGTCCAAGATCATTAAGCGTGGCGACGAGGCCCGCAAGGCGCTGGAGTCCGGCGTCAATCAGCTGGCGGATACCGTAAAGGTCACTCTGGGCCCCAAGGGCCGCAATGTGGTGCTGGATAAGAAGTTCGGCACTCCCCTGATCACCAACGACGGCGTGTCCATCGCCAAGGAGATCGAACTGGACGATCCGTTTGAGAACATGGGCGCTCAGCTGGTGCGTGAGGTGTCCACCAAGACCAACGATGTGGCCGGCGACGGTACCACCACCGCCACCCTGCTGGCACAGGCCATGGTTCGTGAGGGCCTGAAGAATCTGGCCGCCGGCGCCAACCCCATCGTCATGAAGAAGGGTATGTCCAAGGCCGTGGAGGCCGCCGTAACCGCCATCCGTGCCCAGAGCCAGAAGGTCAACGGCACCGATGACATCGCCCGTGTGGGTACCGTCTCCTCCGGCGACGCCTTCATCGGCAAGCTCATTGCCGAGGCAATGGAGAAGGTCTCCTCCGACGGCGTGATTACCATCGAGGAGTCCAAGACCGCCGAGACCTACTCCGAGGTGGTGGAGGGCATGATGTTCGACCGTGGCTACATCACCCCCTACATGGTCACCGATACCGAGAAGATGGAGGCCGTCATCGACGACGCCTACATCCTCATCACCGATAAGAAGATCTCCGTCATCTCCGACATCCTGCCCCTGCTGGAGCAGCTGGTGCAGGCCGGCAAGAAGCTGTTCATCATCGCTGAGGATGTGGAGGGCGAGGCCCTGAGCACCCTGATCGTGAACCGTCTGCGTGGCACCCTGAACGTGGTGTGCGTCAAGGCCCCCGGCTTCGGTGACCGCCGCAAGGAGATGCTGCAGGATATCGCCGTCCTCACCGGCGGTCAGGTCATCAGCGAGGAGCTGGGTCTGACCCTGAAGGACGCCACCGTGGATATGCTGGGCCGTGCCCGTCAGGTGAAGGTCACCAAGGAGAACACCATCATCGTGGACGGCATGGGCGACAAGCAGGCTATTGCCGACCGTGTGGCTCAGATCCGCAACCAGATCGGCCTGACCACCAGCGAGTACGATAAGGAGAAGCTGCAGGAGCGTCTGGCCAAGATGGCCGGCGGCGTGGCTGTCATCAAGGTGGGCGCTGCTACCGAGACCGAGATGAAGGAGAAGAAGCTCCGCATCGAGGACGCTCTGAACGCCACCAAGGCCGCTGTGGAAGAGGGCATCGTGGCTGGCGGCGGCACCATCTACGTCAACGTCATCCCCGCTGTCACCGCCCTGCTGAACGAGGTGGAGGGTGATGAAAAGACCGGCGTGCAGATCGTGGCCAAGGCTCTGGAGGAGCCCATCCGCCAGATCGCTGCCAATGCCGGTCTGGACGGCTCCGTCATTCTGGAGAAGGTCCGTACCTCCGGCAAGAACGGCTACGGCTTCGACGCCTACAAGGAGGAGTACTGCGACATGATCGCCAGCGGCATCGTGGATCCCGCCAAGGTGACCCGCTCCGCTCTGGAGAATGCCGCCAGCGTCTCCGGCATGGTGCTGACCACCGAGTCTCTGGTGGCCGACAAGCCCCAGCCCCCCGCACCCGCTGCTCCCGCTCCCGAAATGGGCGGCATGGGCGGCATGTATTAAGACTCGCCGCAAAGCCTTGAAATTGCTTGATTTTTTGAGTGGGCAAAAGCGGATTTACGCCAAACTTACGCCAAAAATTCAAGCGCATGATCGGGTAACAGAAATCGGCACCTGCCTCAAAAAGCAGGTGCCGATTTTTTCTTATTTGCGTTTCTTTTTGCCTTTTCCGTGCGGCATCATCGATGGTCTTGCCTTTCTACGCTGGTTGATTGGACTTTTCAGGTACTTGGACAGCTTGAGTATTTCAATCAGCGAGACGAACTGCTCTTTGGAGAGCTTGTCATAATCAATGCCAAAATATTATAACGGAACGGAGACAGGCAAGGCCTGTCTCCGTTCCTTTATAAACGATAGCATCACAACAGCGGGGCCACCAGCTTCATAAGGCTGCCGCCCAGCTTATAGCCCAGCTTCTCATGGCGGATGGTTTCCGGCGTCACCCGGCGGCACTGCTCCAGCGTCCGCTGGAAATCCCGCTCCACGTCGCCCACGGTAGGGCCGCCGTAGAGATACGCCGCACACTCGAAGTGATGGTACAGGCTCCGGTAATCCAGATTGATGGTACCAACCACCGCCTTCACGTCGTCACTGGCAAAGATCTTGGCGTGGACAAAGCCCGGCGTATACTCGTACAGCTTCACCCCCGCTGCCGTCAGGTACTGATAGTGGGATTTCGCCAGGGCATAGGCGGCCTTTTTATCCGGGATGCCCGGCAGGATCAGCTTCACATCCACTCCACGTTGGGCAGCGAATTTCAGAGCCGTCTCCATCTCATTATCCAGAATGAGGTAGGGCGTCATGATATGTACATAGTCTTTGGCCCGGTTGAGAATGTCCATATAGACGCTCTCCCCCACCTTATAATCGTCCAGTGGACAATCGCAGTAGGGCATCACATAGCCCTCCGCCTCCACCGGCGGCGAGGGCAGCAGCGCCTCGTCCCAGCGGGGTTCCTTCTCCGTCAGGTTCCACATTTGCAGGAACATCAGGGTAAAGCTCTGCACCGCCTCTCCCCGCAGGAGGATGGCGGTATCCTTCCAGTGGCCGAAGCGCTCCTTGCGGTTGATGTACTCATCCGCCAGATTTACGCCGCCGGTGAAGGCCACCTTGCCGTCGATGACCAGGATTTTCCGGTGATCCCGGTAGTTATAGTGGGTGGAGAGGAAGGGCTGGATGGGGGCAAAGGCCTTGCAGCGGATGCCCAGCTTCTCCAGCCGCCGGGGATAGTCCCACGGTAGGGTGGATATCTCCAGCATCCCGTCGTACAGCACCCGCACGTCCACGCCCTGCGCCGCCTTGTCCGCCAAAATTTTCAGGATGCTGCCCCACATATACCCCTCATCGATGATGAAGTACTCCAGAAAGATGAACTTCTCCGCCTTTTGCAGCTCCTCCAGCAGCGCCGCAAACTTGTCCTCTCCCTGTGGGAAGAACTTCGTCTCCGTGTTGGCATACAGGGGAAAAGAGCCGCTGCGGTTGAGATAGCGGCACAGATCGTCGGTGCCGGAGGATTCGATCTCCGGGTCCCGCAGCACCTCCGGGTCCTGATGCAGCAGATCCCGGCTCTCGTCGATCCGCTGCTGCACCATCCGCTTCAGGGTACGATGGCCCACGTCCTTCTCCGTGAACCAGAGGAAAATACTGGCGGGAATGGGGATCACCGCCAGCAGGAACATCCACGTCAGCTTCCCCGTGGCGTCCATGTCGCTGTTAAAGAGATGGAAAAACATCAGCACGGTGAACACGCCCTGCACCGCCGCAAACCACTCGAAATCGTTGTTGAACCAGCGCCACATCATCCACAGAAGCACCAGCTCCAGAACCAGCAGCAGCGCCATGAGACCGAACCGGCTGAATACCACCCGCAGGATGCCCTTGCGACTCTTTTTCACCAGCCGCAGCACATTCTCCTGCTCCCGCTTTTTCTCGTTCAAATGCTCCACCCCTTCGTCGTTGGAAAAACTTACCTATTGCATATGGTATCATCTACCGTCTCCCCTGTCAAGAAAAGGGCAGACAGACACCCCGGAGGCTGGGCCTCCGGGGTGCGCGGTTACTCTTCGTTTTTTCCTTTTTCTTCTGCTGCTCCTCCAGCCGCCGGCCCACCTTCTTCATCAGTTCCAGACACAGCATGGAGCTGACGCCCAGCAGAGCCACCGCCAGAGCGATCTGATGCCGCATGGTCCCACCTCCTGTGTTTTATGAGGTACTTCCATTGTAGCAGATACCGCCGCTTCTGTCAAAGCCTCAGCCGATGTAGCCGGCCTCCCGCAGCAGGGTCTTGGCCCGCTCCTCGTTGGCATCGCTGACCAGCACCAGCGGGCCGGTGCAGCCCATAGCGGACTCGGCATAGATATCCTTGGCCCACAGCACCTGCACGGCGGCCTCGATGTCCATGACCTCGATGCCGGGGATACCTGCGGTGCAGGGCTCCTTGGCGGGAGCCTTCACCTCGGCCTTGGCTGCCGCCGGAGCGGAAGCCTCCCGCTTCTGGCGCAGGAGTTCCTCCAGCCCGGCCTTGTCGGCCAGCGCAAACTCCGCCTTGGCAATCTTCTGTGCACCGCCCCGCACCAGCTCGTCAGCAAAGGACAGGGCGTTGGCGATGAGGGGGGCGCCGGAAGCACGGGAGATGATGAGCACCAGCTTGTCATAGTCCCGGCCGATGCCGGGGCCATAGCCGTAGCCGGTGGACTCGAAGCTGCCGCCGGTGGTGAAGGAGCTGAGCATCTTGATGAGCACGTTGCCCGTCAGGGAGTCGCACACCATCACGTCGGGGGTCCCCTGAAGCACATCGTTGCCCCGCATCACGGCGCCGCCGTCGGCCCGGACGGACTCGGCAAAGCGGATGGGATAGCCCGCCTGCTGCAGCTGGCGCAGCGCCGTCTCGCAGGCCCGTGCACCGTCCACGTTGAGGATGCCCACGGTGGGCTCCTGGATCCCGCAGGCCTTAGCGGTAATGATGCCGTAAATGGTGTTGAGGATCATGCCCTCCAGACGGTTGGCGCTGGAGGTGCCGGTGGTGGTGGCCAGGAACATGGACTTACCACGGGCGGGCGTTACCACCCGTCCCACAGTGGACACGCCGATGGGGAAAGGGAAATGCATGGTGACGGCAGCGTCCGCCGCACCGCTCTCCAGCAGCTCCACCATCTTGCGGTGGCCCGCCTCCTCGTCCGCCACGGGGACGGTGGTCACGCCCTCCCCCTCCAGCGTGCCGATGTAGGACACGTCCAGCCCCACACGGGCGGCCATCACCGCCGCCTGCATGGAGTTCTCCTCCCCGTGCTCGCTGCCCATGCCGGTCAGCAGCAGGCGGGGACGGCGGCCGGAGCGGCCGGTCTCCAGATACTCCGCCACCTCACGGAAGGTCTCCACGATGGTCTGATTTACGTTCTTCATGCTTACTCCCCCATCTGCGCTGCCAGCGTCTCGGCAAAGCCACGCATGGCGTCTGCGATCATGTGACGGATCTGGGTATCGTCCACGGCGGGAGCGGCTTCCTCCTTGCCGGGGTTGGCCTCGATGACGAAGGAAACGCCGTCAAAGAGGTTGGTGAGGCGGCCCAGGAACAGAGAACCCTTACCAATGACCATGACACGCTTGATATCGCCGGCCAGCAATGCCTCCCGTGCAAAGCCCACATAGGGAACACCGGAGGGAATATGGCCCTGGGTGGGAGCGAAGCCGGTGAGACCGTGCTCCACGGTGAAGTTGGCCAGCTCAGCCCGCTGCAGCTCGCCCCGCTTTACGGCCAGAGCGCCGATCATCTTGTAGTTGGCCAGCGGCACATCGCCGGCACCGGCGGGCTTGGTGATGTCGGGGTTCTGCATCTCCGGGGAATACTTGTCGATATCGGTGATCTTCAGGCCGTTGCGATCCAGCGGATCGGTGACCAGAGAGGTGATGACGGCCTGCGGGGCAGAACCGGTGCCCACGCTGTGGCGGCCCAGCATATTCAGGTTGATAAAGGGGTTCACGCCGTCGTCCTGCGTGATGACCACGGCAAAGCCGCCGATCATATCCTCCAGAGCGGGCAGGCCCTTCTTCACGTGGTCCTTGCCATTCATGCCCAGCTTGGCGGTGCAGCCGCCGGCGGTGACCACCACGGTGTGGTAAGCGCCGCTGGCCACCAGAGCCGCCGCCTCGATCATGGCGTGGGCGGGGGCAGCGCAGAAGGCACGGCAGTCGGAGCCGGAGGCGTTGTTCAGCCCGGCGATCTCCGCAGCGGACTTGGCGAAGTTGCCGCCGCCACGCTGGTTGATATCGCCGCAGGCCTCCTCGGCACAGTCGATGACGTACTCCACCTGATTGCGATCGATGCCAGTGACGTGGATCACGTTCAGCAGTGCCAGCACGGAGGATGCCTTGGACACCAGATTCTCGTGCATGACGTGGGCGGAAAGGTTGGCGTCAATATCGTGGGCCCGCTTCACGCAGCCCACCAGCTGGCCCAGATGATACAGTCCCTCGGCGCCCTCTTCCTCTACCAGCCGCTGGATCTCCTCCAGCGAATTGCCGTTTTTCAAGCGGTCCAGCACGCTCTGCTCCATGACGGGGTTGGCGGCCAGCGCCTCCCGGTTGGCAGCCACGAATTCGGCCTCCAGTTCCACCAGATCGAACACGTCGCAGGCCTGCATCAGCAGCAGGAACTCGTTCTGGGGCATCATCTGGCCGAACTTGCCGTACCGCTCGTGGCAGTCGCACTCCTTGTCGCACCAGGGCTGGGCCACTGCCGCCAGTTCATCCGGGGTCTTGTTGCCAATGTAGACCTGATTGGGCCAATAGGCCACCGCCTGCTCGAAGCTGCGGATGTGGCTGGGCAGCTCCTTGAGATACTCGCTGTCGGGGTTGACGATACGCTCTGTTGTCTGGGTAGTGCCGTTGTGCAGCACCATATCGGGGGTATGAGCCAGAACATAGCCGGCTCCACGGATGACACTTTTCATAGGTCAGATCACCTTTCGTATGTATGGGGGTGTAAAATCCCTGAGTTGTATACAATTTTATATATAGAATAGAGAGGGATGGCGGTGTGCCATCCCTCTCTGGGTGAGACCATTAGTCTTTGAAGGCACAATACTGTTCACGGATACTGGTCATTTCGCTGACGATATCGTCAACGTCCAGCACCATCTCCATCATACCGACCTGCTCATCATAGACAGCTTCATCAAACTCTGCCTTGACTTCCGGCTCACATACATGATAAACCCTGAGTCCCAACGAGACTCCTGCCAAAGGACCTGCAAAAGTGGGGTCACCGTTCGTTACGGTCTCGGCTGCCAAACCGGCACCCTCGCCCTCGGCAGCACCCAGCAGAACCACAATGTTTTCTGCTCCGTACTGCTCCACGAACTCCTTGACTCTCTTCTGATTCTCCAGATCCATAGCACCTGCGGCCGTTCAGACGAAGCACTCGGTAGAGGAGAACACGACTTCGGCGCCAGCGCTCTCGGCACAGGCCGCAATGGCCATACCGGGGACACCGTCACGGTCACCGATGACGATGGCCTTTCTGCCCTTGAGAATACTCATTTCTATTTTCCTCCTTCCTTTCAGATTTCTATTCCATGCCCATGGGGCGGGAACACAAAGGAATGAGCTTTTCAGCAATGCTTGAGGATCATTGCCTCGATGCTCTCGGCGGTGGCATCATCCTTCACCACAGAGTCGATCATCTGGCCGTTCTCATAGATGGCCATGACCGGCAGACCCAGCACCTTCTGGCTGATGGCCAGACGGCGGGCCTTGGTGGTGTTCAGGGAGCAGAACTTCATCTTGTCACCGTACTTCTCGGCATACTCGTGTACATAGGGCATCAGCGCAGCGCAGGGCACGCAGCCGTCGCCGTAAAAGTCCACGAAAACCTTACCCTCTGCCTTGAGAACTTCCGCCTCGAAATTTTCCTTGGTCAGATCCAGCATAGTAATGAACTCCTTTCAAAAATCACTTCTGAGCGCTGATATACTTGTAGCACTGCATGGCGGCAATGGCGCCGTCGGCGCAGGCCGTCACCACCTGACGCAGGGGGGTCACCCGCACGTCGCCGGCGGCAAACACGCCGGGGACGTTGGTGCGCATACACTCGTCGGTCTTGATGTAGCCGCCCTCCATGTCCAGAACGCCGTCGAACATCCCGGTGGTCTTTTTGCCGGTGAAGCCGAACAGCCCGAAGAAGCCGTCCTCCTCATCGGCGTGGAGCACCGTCTCCTCGCCGGTCTTGGTATTCTTCAGGACGATCTCGCTGAGCAGCTCGTCGCCGCCCACGTCCTCCACCTCCTCGTTGCACAGGACGTGGATCTTGGGCTCGGCATCCAGACGCTCCTTCAGCATGGGGGACACCGTCAGGGCCGGACCTTTGTGGATCATGGTGACCTTTCTGGCGTAGCCTGCCAAATACAGGGACTCCTCGGCGGCGATGCCGTTGCCGCCCACCACGTAGATCTCGAAGTCCTCAAAGAAGTTGGCGTCGCACACGGCGCAGTAGCTGATGCCCTTGCCCACATACTTGGCCTCGTTCTTGCAGCCGATGGAGCGGGTCATGGCACCGGTGCAGACGATAACGGTCTTGCCCAGATACTCGCCCTTGCTGCCCACGAACTTCTTCACGGGGCCGCTGAAGTCGCAGGCGGTGATGGTATCGCTGACACGCTCGCAGCCGAACTTCTTGCACTGCTCGGTCATGGGAGCCACCAGCTCCTGACCGGTCATGCCGTCCACCTTGGACTGGCCGGGATAGTTTTCGATGTCATGGGTCACGGCGATCTGGCCGCCGTCGATGCCCTTTTCCAGGATCAGCACGCTCAGGCGGCTGCGGCCTGCGTACAGACCGGCAGCCAGCCCCGCAGGGCCTGCGCCCAGAATGACTACATCATAAATCTTGTTGTCCATAGTAATGGCTCCTGTCAATCAGTAAATACGGCGTTGCTCTCGCCGGACACGGATCCGCCGCCCTCGGTCAGCAGGTTCAAAGCGCCCATGACGATCTCACGACGGCGGTTCATCTCCTTCTCAGGAGGCAGGTTGGGATCGCCGGTGGGATAGGGGATGGCCTGAGCGCCGAAAATACGGGCCGCACCGACGGTCTTGGAAATGGGGGTAACTGTGCAGATATGAGTGGCGGGGATACCAGCCTTCTCCAGCTGCTTCACGATCGTTGCACCGCAACGTGTACAGGTACCTCAGGTACTGGTCAGAATGACGCCATTGACCCCGGCGGACACAAGCCGCTCAGCGATCTCCTGGCCCATTCTGGTGGAGTCAGCAACGGAGGTGGAGTTACCGGTGGTAGAGATCAGCGCCGGATACACACTGCCGATGATGCCTTCCTTCTCCAGCATTTTCAGCATATCATAAGGGGCGACCCGGTTGGGGTCGTTGTTGGCGTACACAGGGTCGAAGCCGGCGTGGACGGACTCCCACTTGCCGCTCTCCAGCGTGTCGCCCTCCACGGGGTACTCCTTCCAGAACTTGGCGGTAGCCGCCACCATGTGGTCGGGGTTGCCCATGGGGACCATGCCGCCGGTGGTGCAGAGGGCGATCTTGGCCTTGCTGAGGTCGGCAATGGGGGCAGAGGGCTCCACCTTCTCATAGGTGGAGATCTCCAGCTCGGTCTTGTAGGGCTCGCCCTTGACCTTGGCCAGCAGCATATCCACGGCACGCTCGGCACCGTTCTTCTCCCGGAAGATGTTCACACGCTTGCCCTTGGCATAGTACTGCTCGTCCTCCGGCGTGCCGATGGGCTCACCCGTCAGCAGCTTTCTGGCAAAGCCGGCCATCAGGGGTACGGCCTTGCGGATACCGGCGGCGGACTTAGCCACCCGCAGGATGTACACGTCCTTCTTGAACATATCCACGGCGGGGTTTTCCTCGTACAGGCCGGTGATGGCCTCCACCCCCGCCTGCTCCTTGGCTGTCTTGCACACGTCGCCGCAGGCGATGCCGAAGCGGCCGGCGTTAAAGGCAGGACCGGCAATGATGAGGTCGGGCTGATACTTCTTGATCTGCTCCAGCAGGAAGGCCCGGCCGGTCTCCATGTTCTCGGCATAGAAGTTATCGCCGCAGACGATCGTGGCCACGATCTCGGCAATATCCTTCAGAGGGGCACCGAAGGTATTGGCGGAACCATGCATCCCCTCAAAGACCTGAGGCTCTGCATACGCCATATCCTCGCCGCCGATCTGACCGAAGAACTGGTTGGTATAGAACAAAATTTTCTTCATTCTTTCCCTCTCCTTCGTCAAACAGTGGTGGCGGACAGGTAGGTGTTACCCTGCAGATTATGTCCGCCCATGATACCGTGGATCTCCAGCAGCAGCGTGCCGTCGGGCTTGATGGAATCCACATTGCCGCCGGTGACACGCTCCACCTCCTTCAGCTCGCCCAGAACACGGTCCATCTTGGGCAGCAGGATGGTGGCATTGGAGTTGCCGGTGGACACGATGGCGTTGGCCTCGGTGACCACATCCGGCAGAGACTCGGACATACCGTCGGTACCGGCGTCCTCGTTGGTGATGATAACGGTCTTGACGCCCCGCTTCTCCAGACCCCGGCAAACGTGCATCAGGTCGGTGGTGGGGTTGCCGAAGCCCTCCTGAGAGATGATGGCGGCGTCGGCGCCGAACTCCTCGGTGGCGATGCGGACGCTCATCATGATGTCCCGCTGCTTCTCCTTCAGGGTGACCATCAGGGGGTTCAGAATGATGCCCACGAAGTTCAGCTCCTTGCCGTGCTTGGCCCACAGGGCCTTGATGACGGCGTTGTTCAGGTGGTGATAGGTCGTGGTCTTGGAGCCGGGGGACACGCAGTTGCCGCTGATGATCGCACCGTCAAAGAACTCCGTGGGAGAGACAACGGTGGGTACCAGCTGCTTGGTATCCCGGCCGTAGAAGTAAGTATCGTGCAGCAGGCCCTGTGCCATGCAGTTGCACACATACACCACCTTGGGCAGGTCAGGATACTGGTTGGCACGCTCGGCGGCGGTGGGCCAGTGGTAGAACTCGGAATCATAGCTCTCCGCCTTCACAGCCACCTCACCCAGCCAGCGGGCCGCCTTCAGCCCGGCCATGCGGACGACCTCCTCATGCTCGTGCTGATCCACATCCTCCCGCTTGGTCAGGTGCAGCACCACGTTGTTCAGCTTGGAGAAGAGCGTGTACTGGGCGGCGGGGCCGCTCATGTCGATGAGGCCCTCCTGAAAGCCCACGATGGGGCCCGTGGTCACCACGGCGCAGCCCTTGAGTACATAGGTCACGCCGGAGCCTGCCTCCGGCACGTCGGAGCCGAACACACCGGGGAAGATCTCTCCCTCCGGCTTGTAACGGGGCTCCACCACATCCTTCACCGGAAGGATACGGCAGGATTCGCCCGGCTTGGCAAGATCTACCTTCACGGCCGTCACACGGGGGTCCTCCAGAATGAGCTTCTTCAGCCCTTCCACGTCCACCGTCAGCACGCCGTCCTTCAGGTCGTTCTTGTCACCCAGGACGACATCTTTTACTTGAACATTTCTCAGTTCCAGATCCATGATCGATGTGTCCTCCTATCTATGGTCGTTGCTTTTTCACAATCGCATCTGCCTATAATATACCCCATCAAAACCAAAAAATCAATCATTTTTATCAAAATTATGTAAAAATTTTTAAATAAAATTTTGTATACAATTTAGCGGCGAATTTTGTCCTCTTTTCGTTCAAGAAATCGCCCTATTCCCACTGTATCGTGTGTTTTTCCACATGGATCCGCCTGCCACCCCCGCCGGGTCGCCCTGCTCACCGGCCCTCCCTTCGCCGCTGCCGCCGCACAGGGCCACCTTCCTTGTCCCGGTTTCTCCGTTTCTTTCATTATCGTTTTTTTAGATATTACCTCTTACGGTTCCGACGGCATATGCCGGGATGCCATCCACGGCAAAAATAAACCGCCCCGGACACATAGGCGTCCGGGGCGGTTCTGCGTTTTTCATATGCCTCTCTCAGAAGGCGAAGGTATTCCTCACCAGAGAGCAGTCGATCATCTGATAGTCCTCCAGAATACGCCGGGGCATCTTCGCCCGATCCGGCGGCGTGAAGGTATCGATGCGGGTGATGGCCTCCGACATGATGAGGCACTCCTCCTCGTCCGGAGTCTGGGGCCGATCCGACAGTACCACCGTGCGATAGGGCGTCTCGTGGGGTCGCAGACTGCCGTACAGCGGGTGGTTGCACAGCCGGTGGCCTATATACACCAGGTCTCTGGCCCGCACCAGAATCTCCCGATAGGTATCCTCCGGGTACAGGCGAACCTCCCCCTGCCCGGCGAACTCCTTCGCCGCCATGGGGTTGTTGGTAACGATCAGATACATGGCGCACCTCCTGCTCCGTCATAGGCCGTCCTCCGGGCGGTCGGGTAAAGGGATGCCCCAACGCTGTGCGTTGGGGCGTTTCTGGCGGAAGTATGTGGGAATCGAACCCACCAGGGCGGCTGTTCACCACCTACACTGGTTTTGAAGACCAGGGGGCACACCAGAACCCATCTACTCCCATATCCCGGTTGTATACAGGAGTTTAGCACAGGTCACAGGGTAAAATCAAGCTTTTTCGATAAATTCTCTGCAAAATTGGAAAATCCGATTCTCGTGGCCGAAATTTATCCGCTTTGTCGCCGCTCACAGGGAGCCGATGACCTCCCGGTGGTCGCCCACCATTTTGGTCACCTTGGTCTTGTCGAAAAATTCCAGAATGGCCAGCGCATATTTCCGGGAGGTTCCCAGCAGGTCCCGGTACTCCGCCAGCGTAAAGACGGGGTGGCCCTCAAAGAAATCACGGGTCAGGGCGCAGACCTCCTCATAGACATCCTTGTGGTAAAACAGCTGGGGTGTCAGCATCACCAGCTCGCCGCAGGACACCAGATTCTCCAGCACCTTTTTGCAGTCGTCCCGCTCGTTGGTTGGGAAGGAGGCGTAGAGATCGTCCACAAAGGGTACCTCCCGACCGGACTTACGGTAGCTGTCCAGCAGCTTTTGCCGCAGGGCCGTCTGGCGCTTGGTGAGCACCACCCGGAAGTCCGGCAGGGCGCAGCGGTCGGCAATGGCAGTGACGGTGCCGCCCCGGAGCATGGCGGTAAGGATGGCGTCGGCCTCCTTCAGCTCTGCTCCCCGGAGGGCCTTCTGCCGCAGGGCCGCTACCTTCATGCCCGCATGGAGGGGGTTGGCCTTGTGATACTCCGCCAGCACCTGCTCCACCGACTGGCAGGCCTTCCGGTACAGGGGGGCCGCCAGATAGCGTCGGGGCAGAATCTCCAGCAGATCGCCGCTGTTCACCAGATCCTCCAGCGCCCGCACCATCTCCTCCTCCGGCATACTCTGGCGCTGGGCCAGGGTCTGGGCCGTGGGCAGGGCGTAGCCATACTCCTCCACCAGCTGCTGCAGCTGGGCGCCGGCGGAACCGCCCTCCCGGATGGTCAAGGCGCGGATCACCTCCGGCTGATGCCGCTTATGCCGGGGCGGGCAGTCATCCAGGATGACGCCGCCGCCGATGGTCTCCATGGGGGAGTAGAACCGGATAACGAAGCGGTCCCCCCGCTTCACCGCCACCGGCTCCGTAAAGCGCAGTTGGGCAAAGCCGGACTGGCCCGGCTCCAGCGTATCCTGCTCCAGCAGCACCACCTTGGCGATGTGGGCGGCAGCCCCGTGGTAGAAGTGTACCGGGGAGCCGTTCTCGATGATGCGGTGGGAATCCTTCAGATCGGTCAGGCGCACGTCCAGCATCCGGGACAGGCGCAGGGTATCAGGCTTGCATAGGGTATCGCCACGGGCCACGGCGTCCCGCCGCAGACCCGCCAGATTCACCGCCACCCGCTGCCCGGCGTAAGCCTGCTCCACCGAGTGGTTGTGGACCTGCAGGGTGCGGACCTTGGCCCGCTGGCCGGAGGGCATCAGCTCCACCGGGTCGCCTACGGAGAGGTTGCCCTCGATCATGGTGCCGGTGACCACGGTGCCGAAGCCGTCCTTGGAGAACACCCGATCCACCGGCAGGCGGAAGGGGATCTGCTCGTTGCGGACGGCCACCCGGCTCACCCGCTGCTGAAGCTCCTTTTTCAGTTCCGGGATGCCCTGACCGGTATAAGCGGACACCGGCAGGACAGGTTTGCCCTCTAAAAATGTCCCCTTGACGTGGGCGGCGATGTCCTCCCGGACAATTTCCACCCACTCCTCGTCCACCATATCGATCTTGGTGATGACCACCACACCGTCCCGGATGCCCAACAGGGTCAGAATATCCAGATGCTCCACGGTCTGGGGCATGAAGCCCTCGTCCGCCGCCACCACCAGCATGGCAAGATCGATGCCGCCGGCACCGGCCAGCATATTCTTGATGAATTTCTCGTGGCCCGGCACGTCGATGATACCGGCCTGCGTATGGTCGTCAAACTCGATATGAGCAAAGCCCAGCTCGATGGTGATGCCCCGTTTTTTCTCCTCAATAAGGCGGTCAGTGTCGATACCGGTCAGGGCCTTGATGAGCATGGTCTTGCCGTGATCCACATGACCGGCGGTGCCGATGATGACGTGCTTCATGCCAGCACCTCCGCTGCCGTGTCAGCGATATACTCCATGTCCTCCGGGAAGATGGTCCGCACGTCCAGCAGCAGCCGGCCCTCGGTGATGCGGCCGATGACGGGCTTTTCCCGGCAGCGCAGAGCCTGCTCCGCCTGATTGGGGGACAGCTTGTCCGCCGGAAGGGCCACAGCAAAGGTGGGCAGCAGCTGGGTGGGGACGGAGCCGCCGCCCACCGGCCCGGACTGGGCCACTACCTCCGCCGCCACGCCCCGTTCCTTCAGCAGAGCGCACAGCTGGGCCGCAGAGGCCCGCAGATCCTCCCCGGAGACGGCCAGCATGGCCAGCGTGGGGATCTCCTGCTCCGCCCGGTGCAGGTCCTGATAGGTGGTGAGGGTGGCCCACAGGGCGGCAATGGTCATTTTATCCACCCGGATGGCACGGGCCAGCGGGTGGCGCTTCATCCGGTCGATGTACGGCTTCTTTCCCAAAATGATACCGGCCTGCGGCCCGCCCAGCAGCTTATCACCGCTGAAGCTCACCACATCCACCCCGGCCCGGATGCTGTTTTGCACCGTGGGCTCGTCGTGGATGCCGTAGTGCTCCAGATCCACCAGTGAGCCGCTGCCCAGATCCTCCACCACCGGCAGGCCGGTGCGGCAGCCCAGGGCCACGATGTCGCTCAGGGGCAGGGACTCGGTAAAGCCCACGATGCGGTAGTTGCTGGTATGCACCTTCAGCAGCGCACGGGTCTGCTCCCCGATGGCCCGCTCATAGTCAGAGAGGTGGGTCTTATTGGTGGTGCCTACCTCCCGGAGATGGCAGCCGCACAGCTCCATGATATCCGGCACCCGGAAGGAGCCGCCGATCTCCACCAGTTCCCCGCGGGAGGTGATGACCTCGCCCCCCTGGGCCAGGGTGCTGAGGATCAGCATGACGGCGGCGGCGTTATTGTTGACCACCATGGCGCTCTCGGCGCCGGTGAGACGGCACAACAGCTTTTCCACATGGTCGTGGCGGCTTCCCCGATGGCCCGCCTCCACGTTATACTCCAGCGTGGAATAGCCCCGTGCGATGTCGTATACGGCGTCCGCCGCCCGGTCGGACAGGCAGCCACGGCCCAGATTGGTATGGAGAATGACGCCGGTGGCGTTGATGACCGGCCGCAGAGACGGCAGGGACTCCCGTGCCGCCACCCGGCAGATCCGGTCGCCCAACTCCTCCAGCGTGGGGAGGGTCGTCACCTCGCCGCTGAGGATGGCGGAGCGCAGCTGCTCCAGCACGGTACGGATCCACTCCGTCACGGAGGAGGAAGCGTAGTGCTCCCGCAGGTCGGACACCTCCGGCAGATCATATAGCTCGGTCACTTTGGGGATGGCTCGCAGCAGCTCATTCATACGGTTTGCTCCTTTTGTTCGGCAGCCGCCTGTCGGCGGGCGGTGTAGATGGAATGGAGGATATTGACGCAGTAGATGCCCGCCAGCACCAGCGCCGTGGCCAGCCCCTGCAGCAGGGAGAAGGGCTCATGGAGGAACACCACGCCGCTGACCACAGAGATCACGGTGGTCAGGCCGGAGAAGGCAGAGGTGCGGGTGGGGCCGATGATGGTGACGGAGCGGTTGGTCAGCAGAAAGGCCAGCGTGGTGCAGCCGATGCCCAGATACAGGCAGGAGGTCAGAAAGCTGCCGCTGGTAAAGGGCAGGGTCAGATACTCCGTCACTGTACCGTGGACACCGTTATACACCAAGGCGCAGACGGTGAAGAACACCGCCCCCGTCAGGCACATGAAATAGGTCTTCTCCACGGGGGTATAGGCCGTCAGCTGGCGGTTGTGGATGAAATAAATGACGTCGCTGAACACCGCCCCGAACAGCAGCACATAGCCCAAGGGGTTGAAGGTGGGGCTGGTCCCCTTCAGCAAAGTGATGATGACGATGCCCACAGTGGACAGCAGGACGCCGCCCACCTGAAATTTACTGGGCATCTCGTGGAGGAACAGCGCCGAGGCCAGCACCGTGAAGATGGGGATGCAGGCGATGATGGTGCCGCTCTCGGAGGCAGAGGTCAACTCGATGCCATACGTCTCGAAGATGAAGTAGGCCGCCGGAAGGTACAGGGTCATCCGCAGCAGCGGCCACGGCTTCTTGGTCTTATAGTCGATATGGACAACGCCCAGCAGGGCGCACAGGGACATGGCCACAGCGCCCATGAGAAAGCGCCAGCTCAAAAGGGAAAATGCCGGCACCGTACCCACGATGCGCTTGGTGAACATAAAGCTCAGGCCGAACAGCATGGAGCTGCAGCAGGAGCCCAGCATGGCGCTGATCTCACGCCAACTCATTTTACCCACAGGGATCATCCTCTTCCATATCGTTTTTTTGCAGAGAAGGGCTTCTATCTTTGGTATACACGATTTTAACATATCTTTTTGATAAAACAAGCCCCTGCAGAAAAGAATCTCGTTGCATAATGGGAAAAAGCTGTGTATAATACAGGGAAATACCGAAAATCACCACGGGGCCGACCCAAAGTCCGGCCAAAGAAAGGACGAAACGCTATGGATCCCAGAAAATTGATGGAGCGTCTGAAGGGCGCTGCGGCTCTGACGGAGCAGGATGTGGGGGAATTTTCCCACTTCAAGGGGAAGATGATGAAAATCAGCGTCCACAACTATGCCGTGGAGGACTGGGGCAGCCTGTCCCTGCTGGAGTCCCGTGGCATGGCGGGGCTGATGCGGCGGGATATGCTGGTCATCAACTCCTGCGTGAAGGATATCCCGGTGCTGGTGATCCAGTACATGGGGCTGTTTGGCCGCCGGATGCTGCAGGTCCATGTGTTGGACGTGATGAAGGACAAGACCGCCGCCGGACGCTTTGCGTCCTTGGGAAGGATGGCGGAGCAGTCCGGCACCGCCGTGCAGGAAACGCCGGTGGAGTGGTATACCCCCATGCAGCTGCCCGGCAGCGTCACCGTCACCGGCAAGAGCGGTCAGCTGGAGCAGTTGGCCGGGGACGTGGCCGTCAGCTATCTGGCCGCCGCCGCTCAGGTGCGCCAGACCGGCGCCGTGGAGGGCCGGTATCTGCGGCTGCGGAAGCTCATGAGCCAGCTGTTTGATCACGGCGGCTTCGGCTACGACGCCATCCGGGTATGTCTGCAGCAGCAGAACACCGAGGAACTGTACAGCCGCTGGCTGTTCGGTCTGGGGGAGGCTCCCGTGTCCGGCAGCGGCGAACAGAGCGATGCCGCCGCAGCGCCTGCACAAACCTCGGATGAAGAAAAAAACACGCCTCAGGAGCCGGAGACGACCTCCGAGGGCAGTGAGGCTCCGGAGGAGAACGGCTGAGCCCGGCAGCGGCAAATCATGGAAAAAAGCAGCGGAACGGCCCGTCTTTTCCGCTGCTTTTCTTGCGAACCGATCGCTTTCGCGGATGTATACAGGACGCTATTTGAAAGATTTCTTCAAAATTTTTATTAAGATTCATAAAAACAGTGGATTCTTCTGGAGAGTTGCTGTATAATAGTGTGGTTAAAATACCTATGTTCTGCGTTTTTGTCCCTCCGGGATACACACAGACAGGGAGATGAGGGATTGAAGTTATGAAGAAGGCAAAACCGCAGGATATCGTATACCAGTACGTGAAGAATCAGATCATAGGCAAATCCATGTTCCCCGGCAACCGCATCATCGAGGACGACATCATCCGGGAGACCGGCACCAGCCGCACCTCCATCCGTCCGGCGCTGCTGCGGCTGAAATACGAGGGACTGGTGGAGATGATCCCCAACCGGGGGGCCTTTGTGGCCAAGCCCAGCGAGGAGGATCTGCGGCAGGTATATCGGGTCCGTGAGGTGCTGGAGTGTGGGATGATGGAGGACGCCATCCGCAACCGCACCGAGACCCAGCTGCGGGCCATGGAGAAGAGTCTCAAGGATCAGGAGGTGCTGACCCAGCACTACTCCCGGCAGGAGTATGTGACCATGAACCACGTCTTCCACTGGCTGGTGGTGGAGGCCTCCGCCAACAAGTACTACGAGAAGTATCTCAACGAGCTGTACAACAAGATCAACACCTACATGATCTTTTACGATCAGTCCAGCGACAACAACTCCATCGTCAGCCACACCATGATCTATGAGGCCCTGCGGGATCGGGATCTGGAGAAGGGGCTGGCGGGCATTCGGGAGGATATCCAGATCGCCTGGGAGGATATGCGGAAAATCAATGTCCCTCTGTAAAAAAAGCGCCGGGACACCTGCGGCGTCCCGGCGGGGTATGCGGTTTCAGGCGGCCTTGACAGGCTCCCGCTTGACAGGCTCCCGATGGGGCAGTTGGACATAAAAGATGGTCAGCAGCATGATGCCGCAGCCCACCCACTCCCGGACGGACAGCGTCTCGTGGAGGATGATGACGCCGCCCACGGCGCTGAACACCGCTTCCATGCTCATGAGCAGGGCCGCCACCGAGGCGGGGGTGAACCGCTGGGCGTAGATCTGGATGGTGTAGGTAACGCCTACCCCCAGCACGCCGGCAAACAGCAGCGGCACCACGGCCGCCGTCAGGTCGGCCAGCGTCAGGCTCTCGGTGAAGAGGGCCACCAGTCCCGACAGGGTACCGGTGCAGAGGAACTCCACCACCATGAAGGGCAGGGCGTCCACATGGGGCGAAAACCGGCTCCACATCAGGATATGCAGGGCGAAGCACAGGGTGCTGGCCATGATGGCGGCATCGTTCACGTCCAGTGAGAAGCCGTCGGAGATGCACAACAGATACAGGCCCACTATGGCCATGGCGATGCCGATCCATACCCGGCGGGAGGTCTTTTTCCGGAACAGCAGCAGGTCCAGCACCGGCACCAGTGCGATGTAGGCGGATTCGATGAAGCCGGCCTTGGTGGCGTCGGCCACATGGAGACCGATCTGCACCAGCACCGCACCGCCCCAGTTGGCAAGGCTGGCTCCCAAGGACGCCAGCCAGAAGCGCCTGCCGTGCCACCGCTCCACCTCCTCGTCAGCCTCCAGAGCGGCGAGGGCCTTGCGGCGACGCATATAGAAAAACAAGGGCAGCAGGGATAAAACGCCCAGATAGTACCGCAGGGAGATGAAGGTGAAGGCTCCCAGATGCTGGGATGCCTGCTTCTGGAAGATGAAATTCATGCCCCAGATGACTGCGCACAGAACCAGCGCACAGTTTGCCAGAAAGGTCTTGTTTTTCATAGTGGTCCACTTCTTTCTTTTTGATCGAATGACAGTTTTTTGATATAGGCCACGGGCCAAAAATAGGGAATGGGAGAGAGCAGAGAATGAAACAGGGGAATCCGGCGGATATCGTCTACGATTACATCAAAAATCAGATCGTCACCAAGGCCATCTATCCCGGCACCCGCATCGTGGAAGAGGATCTGGTGCGGGAAACCGGTGTCAGCCGGACTCCGGTGCGCTCGGCGCTGATGCGGCTGGCCTATGACGGTCTCATCCAGCAGCAGCCCAACCGGGGCGCCGTGGTGGCAAAGCCCTCCGCCACGGATCTGCGGCAGGTGTATGAGGCACGGGCTGTGCTGGAGGTGGGAGCCTTCCGGGCCGCCGTCCATCGCCGCAGTGATGAGAGCGTCCTTCAGATGGAGCAGAACCTGCAAAAGCAGCAGGATTTGACGAACCTCTTTAACATGACGGAGTATGTCCGGCTGAATCGGGAGTTCCATTGGATCATCACCATGGAGGCCCAGAACGCCTACTATGAGAAGTATCTCAACGAATTGCAGAACAAGGTTGCCACCTACCTGCTGTTCTGGGACAGCTCCACCACCAACAGTCTGTCGCTGGATCTCCACCTTCGCATCTTCGAGGCGTTCCGGGACCGGGACGAGCAGAAGGGCGTGCTGGCCCTGATGGAGGACCTGCAGCTGGCGGGGGAATGTGTCCGGGAATCCCAACAGCTGTGATGATAGCACACCCTTTGCCGTAAAGCAAGCATAAAGATATTGCCCTGCACCACATTTTATGGTGCAGGGCAATTTGTTTTGTCCGGCGGACGAAGTCCTGTACCGTCGGGCGGTTTCCGTCGCATTCTCACGACCGTTTAACGGTTTATTTATTCTTGTGTCACAGTTGTGAACGATACCTTAACTTGACCTTGCGTTCGATATTGTATACAATACTCTCAACAAAAGATGTTTCGATCTTTGAACCATCTATTGTGAAATTGACGAGAGCTTTGCTTCCCGAAAGTGAGGTAACAAAAAATGGTCATCGGAGTATTGAAGGAAATCAAGGGCAATGAATACCGTGTGGCGGCCGTACCCGCCACCGTGCATGAGATCGTGCGTCACGGTCACACCGTGTACGTGGAAACCGGCGCCGGCGTGGGCAGCGGGTTCAGCGATGCGCAGTATGAGGCTGCCGGCGCTATCATCGCCGACACCAACACCGTCTGGGAGAAGGCCGACCTGTACTACAAGGTCAAGGAACTGTTCCCCCAGGAGTTCAAGTGGATGAACAAGGGCAAGATCCTCTTCACCTACATCCACTCCAACGCTCACCCCGACGAGACGGACACCCTGCTGGGCAGCCACGTCTCCGCCGTGGCCTATGAGGATGTGCAGGACGAGGAGGGCAAGTTCCCCCTGCTGCGCCCCATGAGCGAGCTGGCCGGTAAGGGCGGCTTCCTGGCGGCCCTGCACTTTGCCCAGTCCGTCAACGGCGGCCCCGGCAAGCTGCTGGCCAACGTCACCGGTGTGGAGACCCCCATCATCACCATGCTGGGCTGCGGTGTGGTAGGTACCGGCGCTGCTGAGCTGGCTGCCGCCTTCGGCAACGAGGTACGTATTCTGGATGTCAACATGAACACCATGCTGGCTGCCAAGAAGACCTCCCCCGCCAACATCACCTACATGATCTCCAACCGCTCCAATCTGGAGAAGTGCCTGCGGGAGTCCGATGTCATCATCAACGGCATCCTGTGGGCCAAGGACCGCAAGGATCACATCGTCTATCGTGAGGACCTGAAGCTGATGAAGCCCGGTGCCATGATCGTGGACGTGGCCTGCGACGAGAACGGCGCCATTGAGACCTGCCGGGATACCACCCATGATGATCCCATCTACTTCGTGGACGGTGTGATGCACTACTGCGTGGATAACATTCCCTCCGCCTTCTCCCAGACCGCTTCTGTGACGCTGGCCAACGCCACCCTGCCCTATCTGCTGCAGATGGCGGATAAGGGCTTTAAGAAGGCCATGGAGGATAACCGCCTGCTGCGTCTGGGCATGACCTGCTACGACGGCAAGCTGACCCTGAAGGAGACGGCTCTGAAGCAGAACCGTGAGTGGACCGACGCCGACGAGCTGGTCAAGGTCTGGTAAAACGCCATTCCCTCTATTTGATAACCTGTTTCCATTACTCCTCATCACACGGGGTGCTCCGGCGTCAGATTCCTGACGCCGGAGCAGGGAACCCCCGCAGAGTGGAAGTCCCCCCGGCCGAGGCGAATGGAGACCTGTTATATTTCTATACCATCGCTGTCAGGCGTGTTTGCCCTTGTTCATCGGTGGTACTACGCAAGCAACACAAGCAGTAACACGAAAAAGAGAAACAACCTGAAAACTTGAGGAGGTAAATATGGATAATTATGGTATCCTTTCTCTGGCTCCTGCTCTGATCGCCGTTATCTTGGCGTTCATTACGAGAGAAGCCCTGTTCTCCATCCTGTGCGGTGTTCTGGTGGGTCTGCTCATCACCGGTCAGGACCTGCTGTTCGGCTTCACCGGCATCATCCAGAGTGCTCTGGGCAATGCCGATTTCATCTGGGTCATCGGTATCGAGGTGTTCATCGGTATCATGGTGGCCTTCTTCCAGAAGTCCGGCGCCATTGAGGCCGTGGCCAACAAGCTCAATGAGAAGCTTCACATCACGCCCCGCATTGCTCAGATCATGGGCGCTGCGCTGGGTATTCTGGTGTTCTTCTCCGACTACTTCTCCCCCCTGTTCGTGGGTAACGTGATGCGTCCTATCACCGATAAGGCCAAGGTCTCCCGTGAGAAGCTGGCCTGGCTGTGCGACTGCACCTCCGCTCCCGTCTGCATCACCCTTCCCTTCACCGCTTGGGGCGTGTATGTAGCCGGTCTGGTGGTGGGTTTCGGCACCTTCGCCACGGCGGACGCTGGCCAGGCCGCCGTCATCCACTCCATCCCCTTCCAGCTGTACGGCATCCTGACCATCGTCATGATCCTGCTGGTGGCTCTGGGCTTCCTGCCTGACTACGGCCCCATGAAGAAGGCCGAGGAGCGTGCCCGCACCACCGGCAAGGTGGTGGCCGACGGCGACACCCCCATGCTGTCCCGTGAGCTGGACACCATCAAGCCCAAGGAGGGCTTCAAGTCCAACATCATTCTGCACTTCCTGATCCCCGCTCTGATCGTTATCGCCGTGACCATCGGCACCTATGTCATCATGGGCTCCGCCAAGACGCTGGAGGCCTTCGTGCTGGCCGTTACCTATCAGGCCATCGTGCTGCTGATCCAGAAGGCCTTCGACATCCGTGAGATGATCCAGGTGGCCACCGAGGGCATCAAGTCCGTGGTCAGCGCTATGCTGATCCTGTCTCTGGCCTACTGCATCAACGCCATCTCCAAGACGCTAGGTACTGCCAACTTCGTCATCAGCGTCACCGAGAGCTGGATGACTCCCGCCACCCTGCTGGCCATGACCTTCGCTGTCTGCGCCTTCATCTCCTTCTTCACCGGCACCAGCTGGGGCGTGTACGCCATCATGATCCCCATTGCCATGCCTCTGGCCTTCAATATGGCCGGCGGCGTGGAAGGCAGTCTGGTCTATGCGGAGATCGCAGCCGTCATGGGCGGCGGTGCCTTCGGTGACCACTGCTCCCCCCTGTCTGACACCACCATCCTGTCCTCTCTGGGCGCAGGCTCCGACCACGTGGATCACGTCAAGACTCAGTTGCCCTACGCTCTGTCAGTGGCTGTGCTGTGCCTGATCGGCTACATCATCATCGGTATCTGCCTGTAAAACATACCTTGGCTGCTTGTGCGTTTGTTTGAAAGAGAAAATCCATCCATTCCATATCCAAAAGACAGGGGGCCTCTGGAAACAGAGGCCCCCTGTCTTTTGGACGGAGGAGGCACCATTTGTCTGTCCGGCAACATATTCCGCTGGAGTACCGGGGCATATAAAAAGCGCTCCCTCCACCGATGTGGAGGGAGCGCTTTTGCTTATTACTTAATACAGCTTCACGATGCTCAGGGCCATAGCCACATGACCGATCATGGAGTTGAAGTCGAACACCGGAATGTCCAGCTCCTCCCGGATGCGGCGGGCGAAGGGGGGCAGGTCGGTGCATTCCAGTACGATGGCACCGATCTCCGGGTGATCCTTGACGCCCTGACGGGCCACGTTCAGGATCTCTTCGGTGACGAGGTCCATATCGAAGCTGTCGTCGGGGTGGTCGAAGATCTTGCTCCACTCCGGGGCGTTCTCCAGACCCATGACGATGGGGTGCATCTCCTCGGTGATGCCGCAGGCCCGCAAGTGCTTTTCGGACAGGCTGGAAGCGCTGGCGGTGATAACGCCCACGGCTCGGTCACGGCCCACCAGTGCCTGTGCAAAGGGTACCTGCAGCAAAGAGGAGGTGAACACCGGGATATCCACGGCGTTGGCCAGTGCCTCCTGGAAGATGGCATTGAAGCCGCAGCTGGTGGTGATGGCCCGAACGCCCTCCTTCTCCAGCTCCTTGGCCAGCTGGATCATATCCTCCAGCAGCTTCTGGCTGGGATGCAGGATCACGGTGTCGGTGTTGGCGCCCTTCACCTCCACCAGCTTCACCGGGAAGGGGTAGGATGCCGGATTGGTGCTGTTGCCGGGCAACTGTTCCAGCTGCATGAGGCCCTGAGGCACATGGCCGGATTCCCAGCGGAGAATTGCGATCTTTTCCATAATATTCCTCCTGTTGGCCTGTGACCGACTCCTACCGGCAGGCCATCCGAGTATGTCACCGCAGACGATCCACGGTTTATCCATATAGTACAGCAAAGCAGGGAAAAAAGCAATATTAAATCTTACTATTGTATACAACGTCTAAATTTAATGATGAATTTCAGTCAAGTTTACAAAATGTTCAAAATCCACATTTTTAATGTTGACTTCGGGTTTAAAGATGTATACAATCTTAACAACAGCTATCGTATTGTTTGCGCTTACTTAGCTGTTATCGATTTCGTCGCTTTATTTTTGAAAGTGAGGTAACAAAAATGGTCATCGGAGTATTGAAGGAAATCAAGGGCAATGAATACCGTGTGGCGGCCGTACCCGCCACCGTGCATGAGATCGTGCGTCACGGTCACACCGTGTACGTGGAAACCGGCGCCGGCGTGGGCAGCGGGTTCAGCGATGCGCAGTATGAGGCTGCCGGCGCTATCATCGCCGACACCAACACCGTCTGGGAGAAGGCCGACCTGTACTACAAGGTCAAGGAACTGTTCCCCCAGGAGTTCAAGTGGATGAACAAGGGCAAGATCCTCTTCACCTACATCCACTCCAACGCTCACCCCGACGAGACGGACACCCTGCTGGGCAGCCACGTCTCCGCCGTGGCCTATGAGGATGTGCAGGACGAGGAGGGCAAGTTCCCCCTGCTGCGCCCCATGAGCGAGCTGGCCGGTAAGGGCGGCTTCCTGGCGGCCCTGCACTTTGCCCAGTCCGTCAACGGCGGCCCCGGCAAGCTGCTGGCCAACGTCACCGGTGTGGAGACCCCCATCATCACCATGCTGGGCTGCGGTGTGGTAGGTACCGGCGCTGCTGAGCTGGCTGCCGCCTTCGGCAACGAGGTACGTATTCTGGATGTCAACATGAACACCATGCTGGCTGCCAAGAAGACCTCCCCCGCCAACATCACCTACATGATCTCCAACCGCTCCAATCTGGAGAAGTGCCTGCGGGAGTCCGATGTCATCATCAACGGCATCCTGTGGGCCAAGGACCGCAAGGATCACATCGTCTATCGTGAGGACCTGAAGCTGATGAAGCCCGGTGCCATGATCGTGGACGTGGCCTGCGACGAGAACGGCGCCATTGAGACCTGCCGGGATACCACCCATGATGATCCCATCTACTTCGTGGACGGTGTGATGCACTACTGCGTGGATAACATTCCCTCCGCCTTCTCCCAGACCGCTTCTGTGACGCTGGCCAACGCCACCCTGCCCTATCTGCTGCAGATGGCGGATAAGGGCTTTAAGAAGGCCATGGAGGATAACCGCCTGCTGCGTCTGGGCATGACCTGCTACGACGGCAAGCTGACCCTGAAGGAGACGGCTCTGAAGCAGAACCGTGAGTGGACCGACGCCGACGAGCTGGTCAAGGTCTGGTAAAACGCCATTCCCTCTATTTGATAACCTGTTTCCATTACTCCTCATCACACGGGGTGCTCCGGCGTCAGATTCCTGACGCCGGAGCAGGGAACCCCCGCAGAGTGGAAGTCCCCCCGGCCGAGGCGAATGGAGACCTGTTATATTTCTATACCATCGCTGTCAGGCGTGTTTGCCCTTGTTCATCGGTGGTACTACGCAAGCAACACAAGCAGTAACACGAAAAAGAGAAACAACCTGAAAACTTGAGGAGGTAAATATGGATAATTATGGTATCCTTTCTCTGGCTCCTGCTCTGATCGCCGTTATCTTGGCGTTCATTACGAGAGAAGCCCTGTTCTCCATCCTGTGCGGTGTTCTGGTGGGTCTGCTCATCACCGGTCAGGACCTGCTGTTCGGCTTCACCGGCATCATCCAGAGTGCTCTGGGCAATGCCGATTTCATCTGGGTCATCGGTATCGAGGTGTTCATCGGTATCATGGTGGCCTTCTTCCAGAAGTCCGGCGCCATTGAGGCCGTGGCCAACAAGCTCAATGAGAAGCTTCACATCACGCCCCGCATTGCTCAGATCATGGGCGCTGCGCTGGGTATTCTGGTGTTCTTCTCCGACTACTTCTCCCCCCTGTTCGTGGGTAACGTGATGCGTCCTATCACCGATAAGGCCAAGGTCTCCCGTGAGAAGCTGGCCTGGCTGTGCGACTGCACCTCCGCTCCCGTCTGCATCACCCTTCCCTTCACCGCTTGGGGCGTGTATGTAGCCGGTCTGGTGGTGGGTTTCGGCACCTTCGCCACGGCGGACGCTGGCCAGGCCGCCGTCATCCACTCCATCCCCTTCCAGCTGTACGGCATCCTGACCATCGTCATGATCCTGCTGGTGGCTCTGGGCTTCCTGCCTGACTACGGCCCCATGAAGAAGGCCGAGGAGCGTGCCCGCACCACCGGCAAGGTGGTGGCCGACGGCGACACCCCCATGCTGTCCCGTGAGCTGGACACCATCAAGCCCAAGGAGGGCTTCAAGTCCAACATCATTCTGCACTTCCTGATCCCCGCTCTGATCGTTATCGCCGTGACCATCGGCACCTATGTCATCATGGGCTCCGCCAAGACGCTGGAGGCCTTCGTGCTGGCCGTTACCTATCAGGCCATCGTGCTGCTGATCCAGAAGGCCTTCAACATCCGTGAGATGGTCCAAGTGGCCACCGAGGGCATCAAGTCCGTGGTCAGCGCCATCCTGATCCTGTCCCTGGCCTACTGCATCAACGCCATCTCCAAGACGCTGGGCACCTCCAGCTACGTCATCAGCGTCACCGAGAGCTGGATGACCCCCGTGACCCTGCTGGCTCTGACCTTCGCTGTCTGTGCCTTCATGGCTTTCTTCACCGGCACCAGCTGGGGCGTGTACGCCATCATGATCCCCATCGTGATGCCTCTGGCCTTCAATATGACCGGCGGTGAGGCCAACAATCTGGTGTACGCCACCATCGCTGCTGTCATGGGCGGCGGCTGCTTCGGTGACCACTGCTCCCCCCTGTCCGACACCACCATCCTGTCCTCTCTGGGCGCAGGCTCCGACCATCTGGCTCACACCAAGACCCAGCTGCCCTACGCTCTGACCGTGGCTGTCATCACCTGCATCGGCTACACCATCATCGGCTTCTGCCTGAAGTAAGTATCCGATCGCTCACTGCTTGTGTGTTTGTAGAAGAGACCGCCGGGTCACTATTCCCGGCATGACTACCTATCATACCGAAATCCCCCCTGTTTCACAGGGGGGATTTTGCCCTATCCTAAATTCTGCGGCCAAGGGCCGAAAGGAGTCCTCACCATGGAACGGATGCCCAGTATTTTTAACGACGTGCTCTCCCCGGTGACGCCGGGGCCGTCCTCCTCCAACACCTGCGGCCCCTACCGCATCGCACGGCTGGCCCGTGCTCTGCTGGGGGAGATGCCCCGCCACATCACCGTCCGCATGGCCCGCCGGGGCGGGTACTACGACACCTTTTACAGTATGCACAGCCACGAGGCCATTCTGGCGGCGCTGCTGGGGCAGGAGCTGCTGCGCTGCGATCTGAGCACCATGTGCCGTCAGGCCGACGAGGCTGGGCTTTGCTACGACTTCCAATTTGTAGATGACCTGCCGGTAAGGCCCTCGGAGCTGGCGGAGATGGATCTCTCCGGCGACCGCCGCACCATCCGGCTGACAGGGGTGTCGCTGGGCGGCGGCGAGATCGAAATCACCCGCCTCAACGGCAGCGACATCCTGCTGCGGGGCAAGCGCCGGGAGACGGTGTGTCTCGGCCCGGAGGGCGCCCGTGTGGTGCCAGAGGATACCGCAGCCGGGCCCGGCCAGTGGCTGGCCCGACTGGAGCCTCTGTTCCCCTTCCCCCAGCAGGAGGGAGCCGTCCCCTTCCGCACGGCGCAAGAGATGTTTGCCTTTGCCCGTGACACCGGGCGTCCGCTGTGGCGGGTGGCCTTCGACTATGAAAGTGCCCTCACCGGCGCCACGGAGGCGGAGCTGCGGGCCTACGCCCGGCAGGTGCTGGATATCTGCCGCCATGCACGGCAGCAGGGCGTCCGTCCGGATAACCACTTCCTCGGTATCACCGATGCCCGTGCCGCTCGCTATAAGGCTCTGCGGGAGGGACGGAAGCTCATCGATCTGGGGGCCGCCGATGAGGCGTGTCTGGATGCCATGAGCATCATGGAATTCAGCAATGCCCACGGCACCATCGTCTGTATGCCCACTGGCGGGGCCTCCGGCATCGTCCCGGCGGCGGTATACCGCATCGGAGAACGGCTGGGCAAGACCGAGACGGAGCAGGAGAACGCCCTGCTGGTGGCGGGGCTCATCGGGGCCTTCTACTATCCCACCCACTACACTGGGGCCATCGGCTGTCAGGCGGAGATCGGCGTGGCGGTGTCCATGGCCAGCGCCGCCCTGTGCAGCATGATGACCGACGATCCCGATACCATCCACTGCGCCGCCTCGCTGGGCGGACAGGTACTGATGGGGCTGCTCTGCAACCCCATCGAGGGCTATGTGCAGGTCCCCTGCATCGTGCGGAACATGGCCGCCGTACCAACCGCCGTCACCTGTGCCAATGCGGCGCTGGCCGGGATGGATCACATCGTGCCGCTGGATGACGTGGTGGCCCTGATGCTGGCGGTGGGCGAAAAGATCCGTCCCTGCGATGAGGCGGGGACGTACATCCTGAAAAAGGAGGAAGAATAAATGGCTCGACAGACATTGGCGCAGGAGATCACCCAATATCTGACGGAGCAAGGCGCTGTGCGGGTGGGCTTTGCCGACCTCCACGGCGTGACGGGGGCGGCGCTTCCCTACGGCATCACGGCGCTGGTGGCGCTGCCCCGTGAGATCGTGGGTCCGCTGGCAGATCAGCCCCATCGGGCCTACTACGATGCCTATCAGGCCATCAATGTACGGCTGGGCGCTATGGCGGAGGGCTGTGCCGCCCTGCTGCGGGCCTATGGCTATCAGGCCACGGCCAACACGGAGGAGCATCTGCCCACCGGCGCTGAGGATCGCTCTCCTCTGCCTCACAAGGCGGTGGCCTGCCGGGCGGGACTGGGCTGGATCGGGAAAAATAACCTCCTGACCACCCCCGACTTCGGTGGAGCCGTGCGGTTGTGTACTGTGGTAACGGATGCCCCGCTGCCTACGGCGGAGCCCATTCTCTCCAGCCGTTGCGGCAGCTGCCGAGTGTGCGTGGACGCCTGCCCCTCCTCCGCTCTGTACGGCACCCTGTGGCACACGGGGCTGGACCGGGACGACCTGTTCGACCACCTGCTGTGTGAGCGCACCGCAAAGGAGCGAACAGGCCGCTCCTTCGGCATCCCCATTGCCATCTGCGGCAAGTGCTTCGCCGTGTGTCCCTACACCCAGCGATATCTGAAAAACGAATGAAAAAAGGTCTCCGGACGACTGAGCCGTCCGGAGACCTTTTTATGGATGGGCTCGTCCCCTGCTGCCGCTTATGCCTGCCGCTCTATGCAGCGCTGGTACACATCCCACAGGTCGTCGCTCATTTCGTAGACCATGCGCCCCATGCGGATGCCCTCCGGCGTGCGGCCATAGCGGCACACGGCCAAATACTCGTCCCCCTCGTTGCAGCGGGCATAGGCCAGCATGGTATTGCCATCCTTCCGGGTCCACTCCCCCAAGGTCAGGGGCTGGCCGCAGTAGGGGCAGGTCAGGGCCGTCAGCTGCGGATCCGCTTGTGCCGCAGGCAGATCCGGGTACGGTAGACCGCCTACCCGGCCCGCCAGCCGGTCTGGGCCGTAGTCGATGTAGCGCAGGCAATACTCCTCCATGCAGCGCTCCAGATCCATGCTGCCGCAGACCCGGACGGTATTGCGGGCATCGTTGAGGGCGTCGTGGGCCCGATCCGGCTTCAGCCGCAGCAGCTCCATGGCTCGCTCCAGTGAGCATTGACGGTCATCCCGCATAATCTCATGGCCGAAGATGCGCTGGAGATCGTAGCCGTCGGGGAGGGTGGCGTCCAGTCCGTGCATCAGGAGGTTGTCCATCAGCACCGGCAGATCATCCGGCCCCCAGGTACACAGACAGCAGTCCTCGCCGCACCAGTCCCGGAAGGCGGCATAGGCCGCCGGGAAGTCGGGGGCCTTTTCCAGCTCCTGGGGCCGTATCTTGGTGAGCTGCACCACATGGCCGTTCATGGACGGATAGAACACTGGCCGCACGAAGCTTTTGAACTCCGACACCTCTTCAAACCGGCTGTTCAGCTTCAGCGCCCCGATTTCGATGATCTCCGAATCGAAGCGGAATGGCTGGGTGATGGTCTCCTGCCCCGGCATGGGCTGGTTCCACTCCAGATCCAGCACGATATAGGAAAACTCCTCCATACTTTCTCCCCCGTCTTGAGCGGTCATCTCTTTCGGCCGCCGCCTCTTTTAAGGTCTGCTTCTTTTGATACGAGTATACCACGCTCCCCCGCCCCCGGCAAGCACAAAAGGGATATCCCGTGGGGATATCCCTTTTCTGGTATACAACGGTCAGTGGGTCATGGCCATGAGTGTGCGGACGTTCTCCAGCTGTTCCAGAGCCATGATGGCATCGGCCAGAGCCCTGGCCCGTTCCGGCGTCAGCTTCGCCGCCGTGCAGATGAAGAATTTTTTCCGCAGCTCCTCGTCCGGAATTGGGTCGCTGAGATGCCCCACCGGGAAGGCCCGCTCCTTGATAAAGGTGCGGCCATCCTTACAGCGGATGGTAACGAAGGCCGGACCCACACCGGCATCGCTGGGCAGATCGTCGTACCTCGGTTCGTGGTACAGCTCCGTGCGGCGGATGATGTTCTGCACCTCCGGCAGCCGGATAGTCTCCCGGTTATAATTCTCTGGTGCATTGGCCCGGTCCGTGAGATACAGGCCGATCTGGAATCCTACGCTGAACTTGGCCTCCTCGCCGTCCGCCGGGTCCGGCGTCACCAACTCCCGCAGAGCGGAGATGCCCAGTCCAACCCGGATGCTCTCGATCTCCGCCGCCGACAGCTGATTTATCCGGATCAGCTCCATGATGGCGTCCACCGGCCGGTGGGTGCTGGAGCAGGAGGGCCAGCGCTTCAGAGTGAACCCCGGCGCACAGATGTCCCAGTCGTGGCCCATAGAGGCCATGATGCGATGGAACTCGTCCCCTTCCTCCCGCAGGTCTGCGTACTCGTAGAGGAAGCCCTCCTTTCCCTCCAGCGCCACTGTGGAGGAGGTAAAACCGGCCTGTGCCAGTCGGGCGGCTCGATAACCGTCCTCGGCGCACTTGCCGATGTGGATGGATTTGGTCTGGGTGCCGAAATTTTCCCGCAGGCCGGAGGCCATGGAGGCGGCAATGCCCAGTGCATGGCTGGTCTGCTCTTGGCTCAGACCCAGCAGATACGCACAGCCTGCGGCAGCGCCTATCCCTGCGGTAACGCTGCTGCAATGCCAGCCCTTGGCGTGGAGCCGCTTGGCGCAGATACGCCCCAGCTTGCACGTCACCTCCGTGGCAATGAGGAAGCCCTCCAGCAGCCGCCGCCCGGAACAGCCGGTCTCTTCGCCTATCGCCAGCAGTGCCGGCAGCACCGCCACGGTGGGGTGTCCCAAATTGGAGGAGGACGTGTCATCCAGCTCCAGCTCATGGCCGGAGATTCCGTTGACAAAGGCGGCATCCCGGCCGCATAATTTTTCGCTGCGGCCCGGCACCGTGCAGCAGCCGTCCTCCGTCACGGTGAGGGCCTGCCGCACCGCCGCCGTCTCGCTGCCGGCGATCATAGCCCCCATGGTGTCCAGAATGGACCGGCGGGCCAGATAAAGTGCCTGCTGCGTAAAAGGCGCCGGTTCCGCCACAAAGCGGGCGATCATCCGCTGCAGCTCCATGTTACGCCTCCTCCGCCAGCTTTCCGGCCATGGCGTAGAGGGCCTCCCGCTTTTCGTCCAGATAGGCTCGCTTGCTGCGCCAATCCGCCTCAAAGCGCTCCACGGCTCCATGGCCCTTGTCGATCATCTCCTGTACACGGGCGGGACTGGGGCCTCCGATGACCTGACGGCGGGTCACGTTCTCCACGGGGTCCAGCGCATGGTGAATTTCCTGCTCCGTCATATGCAGCTCCATCCCCAGCGCCTCCTGCGCCGCACGGGCCACAAAGGCACTGTCAATGGCGTGGATGGATACCTTCTCCTGCTGGGCCATCGTGACCACCCGACCGGTGATCTTCTTGGCCGCCGAGAAGGAGAGATCGTGGTGCTGCACCATGGCATCCGCCAAATCGGTCACAGTGGAGAAGCCATCCGCCGTGACCTGCAGGGCACGGGCCTTGTCCACCTCCAGCGTGCGGACGATCCCCTCCAGCAGATAGGCGCTGTCAATCATCCGCTGCACGATTTCGTAGTACAGGCTCACCACAAAGCCCGGCTCCCGGCCGTTGCCCTGCGGATAGGCCTTCATGGCCGCCAGCATGGACATCAGGGCCCCGTAGGTCCACTCTCCGGAATAGCGCAGCGTCTCCAGCGCCACGGGGTTGCGCTTTTGCGGCATGATGGTGCTGTACGAGCAGTAGGGAGCGGCCAGCCGGGAGATGCCCACCTCATTGATGTTCCACAGCAGCAGACTCTCGGTCATACGACCCATGTTGTTGGCAAAGATAGCCATGGCACAGGCCGGCTCATAGGCAAAGTCCAGCGCAGCGGTGGCATCCATGGAATTTTCCAGAAATCCGTCAAAGCCCAGCAGCTCCGCCACACGCTCCCGATTCACCGGGAAACTGGTGGTGGCCACGGCAGCGCCACCCATGGTACTCAGGTTCACACGGGCATAGCTCTCCAGCAGGCGCTCCATATCACGGGAGAACATCTGGAAGCAGCTGGTGTAGAAGTGGCCCAGCGTAATGGGCTGCGCCTGCTGGGAGTGGTGGGTGTAGGCAGGGGTCACCGTCTCCTTGTGTTCCTGCGCCATCACCAGCAGCGTCTTCAGCAGCAGCGTTATCGCCTCGCACAGGTCCAGAATGGTGCGCCGGGCATGCATCCGCTCAATGGTGGAATTCATGTCGTTGCGGGAACGGCCCGTGTGGACCCGCCCGCCTACCTGAATCCCCAGCTCGTCGATGAGCCACTCCTCCACATTGGAGTAAAGGTCCGTCAGGCCGGGACGGAAGGGGATCTTATCCGGCCCCATTTCCTTCAGCTTCAGCAGGGCCTTCAAGATCGCCGCTGCGTCCTGCCGAGTGATGATCTTCTGCTCCGCCAGCATGATAACATGGGCGAAGTGGTTTTCCAGCTGACTATCAAAGGCACGGATATCCTCGGCAATGGTATCTGCCGCATGGCGGTCCAGAATCACGGTGTCCCGCCCGGCATAGGGCTTGCAATAATCCATATTCACAGTTGCTCCACCTCCTTACGCAATTTTCTTGCCGAACAGCCTGGTAGCCAGCAGGAACAGCACCACCAGAATCGCCAGCGCCACCGGCAGGGCGATGCCCGCCGCCATCTGGGTCACACCCACGATGAGATAGGCGATGAAACTGGCCACCGCCGCCAGTAGAGCATAGGGGATCTGGGTGCGGACGTGGTCAATATGGTTGCAGCCGCCGGCCATAGAGGACATGACGGTGGTATCGGAGATGGGGGCGCAGTGATCGCCAAACAGGGAGCCGGAGAGCACGGCGGCAATGGTGATGGCCTCAGACACACCGAAGCCGTAGGCCATATTGATGCCCAGCGGCAGCAGGATAGCCATGGTGCCCCAGCTGGTGCCGGTGGCAAAGGAGATGACAGCACCGATGATAAACAGCAGAGCGGGAACCAACGCCGGGGACAGGAAGCCGATGGTGCAGTCCACCACGAACTGGGAGGTGCCCAGCGCCGTGCAGACGGAGCCAACGCCCCAAGCGGCGATGATGATCGCCAGAATACCGGCCATCTTCTTGATGCCGCTGACCCACGTATCCACCACCTCAGTGAAGGTCATGATCTTCTTGACGATGACCATGATGGCAAGCACGATGGTCGCCAGCATATAGCCAGAGGTCAGTGCAATACGGATCTTGGAGCCGGGGATATTCTGGCCGGGGAAGCCCCAGCCGATGAACATGACGAAAATGGTGACGAACATCACCAGCAGGGGGATGATCATCTCCCACGCCGTGGCCTTGTTGGCGTTCTCGGACTGGACGATGGACTTGTCGGCCTCCAGCTCAGCGGCGGTGGGACCATTCTCCAGTACGTAGGTCTCGAATTTGGCCATGGGGCCGAAGTCCCGCTTACTCAGTGCGATGAGGGGGACCAGCACCAGCGCCAGCAGCGCATAGAACTGGTAGGGGATGGCCTGTACAAAGGCACTGGCATCGCTGGTCTGGATGCCCAGATTTTCAAACTCCGTGGCGATGATGCCCATGATGTACACGCCCCAGCCGGTAATGGGGACCAGGATGCACACCGGGGAGGAGGTGGAGTCCAGAATGTAGGCCAGCTTGGCACGGGAAATCCGCAGCCGGTCGAAGATGGGGCGGAAGATGGGCCCCAGGATCAGGCTGTTGCCGGAGTCGGAGAAGAAGATCGCCAGTCCGCCCAGCCAAGCCGTGGTCTGGGCCGTGCTGCGGCGGTGGACCTTGTTGGCTATGGCCGCCGCAAAGGCTTTGGCTCCTCCCGTAGCCTCGATGAGTGCCACGAAGCCACCCACAAAGGACATCATGATGATGGTCTGTGCGTTGGATGAGCCGGTCATGTCCACAAACAGGTGATCGCTGAACATGACCTGCATGGCATTCCAGGGGTTCCAGCCAGCAGTGATGAGACAGCCTACAAACAGGCTGGCCATCAGAGAAATGATGACGTTCTTCGTCCAGAATGCGAGGACGACCGCCAGTATTGCCGGGATCAGTGACAATACGCCATAGGATACGATTTCTTCGGTCATGTGTGATTTCCTCCTTCGTAATTTTACACAGGGAGCACTCCCTTCTCCATAGTTTTAAGCAAGCCCCATGCCAAAACCGCCGATATTCCCTTTGCCGAATACGACATATTTTCCCGTCTCGTTTCGTCACTATGCCCCAAGGGTCTCCCCCACGGGAGGGGCCGTTTTCACTCCACCGCAGGCAGCGCCCTCCGCTGCCATGCACTCCTTGCCGAATGACGGATTTCCGTCGCTGCTTTCCCGCTATTTTTCTGCACTTCAGTCAGGAGCTCCTGTCACCGCCGGCCCACAGGCGGTCTGCAGGACGCCTCTCCCCTTTCCGGCAGTTTTTGCTGTCTCCGCCGCTTATTTCGGTAATTCCGTCCTTCTTTTGCCGGATTTATGCGTTAATTTTGCACAGTCTATACAAAGAAAACGCAGGAACAAACCGGCCGGTCTGTCCCTGCGCTCTTCCAGCGACGGATATCCGTCTTCAATATGACGAATTACCGTCGTTTGATATCGTATTTTTCCAGCTTATACTGCAGGCTGGTGCGTGGGATCCGCAGCCGGGCCGCTGCGTCCACGATCTTCCAGTTGCTGGCCTTCATGGCCGCTAAAATCAGCTTCTTCTCGTAGGCGGCCAATGCCTCGTTGAGGGACACCGCCTCCCGTGGGCTATGCTCCGGGGTATCCTCCTCCAACTCATCCACCTCGCTGAGGTAGATCGGCAGATGCTCCAGCTCCACCGTCTGGCCGTCCTCTACCACATTCATGGCAGATTCGATGACGTGCTCCAGCTCCCGGACATTGCCTCGCCAGCTGCGGTTCATGAGGAAGGCTGTCACCTCCGGCGCCACGCCCGCTACCTGTTTGCCCATTTCGGCGCTGTATTTCTCCACAAATGCCGCCGCCAGAAGGGGGATATCGTCCAGTCTCCGCCGCAAGGGCGGGATCTGGATGCTGATGGTATTGATCCGGTACAGAATATCCTCCCGCATCTGGCCGCTGGCCACCACCTCGCTGATCGGCCGGTTGGTGGATGCGATGATGCGTACATCCAGCGGGATCGGCTTGGAGGCTCCCAACGGTGTCACCGATTTCTCCTGCAGCACCCGCAGCAGCTTCGCCTGAAGCAGCAACGGCATGGAGTTGATCTCATCGAGATAGATGGTGCCGCCGTTGGCCTCGGCAAACATCCCCTTTTTGTTCTCCGCCCCGGTAAATGCCCCCTTCTGGGAACCGAACAGCAGTCCCTCCAGAATACTCTCCGGCAGGGCGGCACAGTTCACCGCCACAAAGGGCTGATCCTTGCGGCTGCCGGCATTGTGCAGCGCCGAGACGATGAGTTCCTTTCCCGTGCCCGTCTCGCCGTACACCAGCACCGAGGAGCGGCTGTCCGCCACCTTGGCAATGGTGCGCTTGATCTCCAGCATCTTGCTGTTCTGGGTGACGATATCCTCCAGCGTCCACTTGGCCTCGGTGCCGGAGCGGCGCTTGGGCGTCGGCCGGGCCGCCGGAGCCGTCCGCTCCCCCTCATAGTGGGTCACATCCCGTGACAGCTCCACGGCCCCAATGATCTTTCCCCGGCTGATGATAGGAAAGGTCACGTTGCTGGTCACGGATTTCTTGCCGGAGTGGTTGATGGTACACTGATTCTCCCGGTACAGCAACTCGCCCTTCTGCAGGGTCTGCAATAAGGTGCTGTCGCTGTGGCTCAGGGACGGAAACACCTCCAGCAGGTTGCGGTTGAGACACCACTCGTTATCCGCAGCATTCTCCGCATCGCTATATCGGGGATTGTAGCGCTCCTTCACAGTGATCTTGCCAGTGGCGTCGATCATGGTGACAGAATCAATGTAGCTGAAGTTCTCCTGCAGCCAGCGCAGGCGCTCGTCATGATACCTCATCCCATCCGTCCTTTCCGCCTGCCGGAGCATCAATCGAAATAGAAGCCCTCCCGCAGGTCGTCGTTGTCTGCAAACACAAATTTGTGGAAGCCCGTGATGCGGGCCTGTCCGGTGATCTCCGTGAGATACTCCGTGCGGCCGTTCTTCTCCTCGACGCCCTTCACCACGCCGATAAAGGGTGCATCCACGATACCCTCGTGGACAAAAGGCTCATCGATGGCCAGTTTCCCGTTAGCGCACAGCCACGCCACCTTGGCGCTGGTGCCGGTGCCGCCGGGGGAGCGGTCCGGAGAGCCATACCCAGAGCTGTGGACCACCCGCAGGTCCGCCTCCTTGGACTTAGGTTCATCATACCACTGAACCAGCGTCACGGCAATGCCTTTCTCTGCAATGACCTCCCGGATACGGGCGGAATAATGCTTGATGCGCTCCATATAGGAGGGCTGTATCTTGATGCCGAACCGGGCCGCCGGTACGATAGCAAACACGTTGCCGCCGTAGGCCAGATTCACCGGCACATCCTTCACATCATCCACGTCGATCCGCAGTTCGTTTTCAATGACGTAGCTGTTGACGTTGCGGACGGTGGTGCTGTACACATAGTCCTCCTTGAAATTGTTCTTGATCCACACCAGACCCGCCGGGGTCTCGATGGCGTAGCGGTCCCGATGGGCCTTGGGCACCAGCCCGATTTCCTGCAGGGCAGTCCCTACGCCGATGCTGGCATGGCCGCACATATCCAGATACTGCACGTCGTCCATGTAGAAGATGCCGAAATCCGCCTCCGGCATGGTGGGCGGCACCACCGCAGCGCACAGCATCCCCGCATGGCCTCTGGGCTCGTAGGTCAGCCGTGTGCGGATATAGTCATAGTGTTCCTTGAAATAGTCCCGCTTCTCCCGGACAGAATTTCCCTCCAGCTTGGGGATGCCGCTGAGAATGATCCGGGTCGGTTCGCCGCCGGTATGGGTGTCCACAGTCTCGATCATTTCCTGAAAACGCATAGTGTTTCCCTCCTGTTTTGTCCGGTATGCTCCGGTTTTCTGTCAAATTGTAATAGCAACTCCCATGCCATGTCCCTCCGCAGGGCATAAAAAAGCCGCCCCGGCGGGCGGCTTTTTTCAGCGAATGATGGTATTCCCCCGGCTGTCGATGCCTACGATAGCGTAGAAATTCTCCACCTCCAGCCGGCAAATCGCCTCCGGTCCCAGATCCTCGTAGCACACGGGTGTTTTTTTCTTGACGGCCTCCGCCAGCAGCGCCGCAGCGCCGCCGATGGTGATAAAGTACACGGCTCCGTGCTCCCGGATGGCCTGCACCACCTCTGCAGAACGGCGGCCCTTCCCGATCATGCCCTTCAGTCCCAGCGCCAGCAGCGGCGGCGTGTAGGGATCCATTCGATAGCTGGTGGTGGGGCCGGCGGAGCCAATGACCTCACCGGGCTTCGCCGGGGAGGGCCCCACATAGTAAATGGTCTCCCCCGCCAGTTCCACCGGCAGAGGCTTTCCCTCCTGCAAGCAGCGGCACAGCCGCTGATGGGCGGCGTCCCGTGCCGTATACAGCGGGCCGCTGAGCAGCACCTCGTCCCCCGCCTGCAAGGCCGCAATGTCCGCTTCCGTCAGCGGCAATCGGATATGCTTCATGCGCTCCCTCCTTTACAGCACCGCATGGGCGTGACGATAGGCGTGGCAGCAGAGGTTCACCGCCACCGGCAGTCCGGCAATGTGGGTGGGGTACGTCTCGATGTGTACCGCCAGTGCCGTAGTCCTTCCGCCTAAGCCCGCCGGGCCAATGTCCATGCGGTTGATCTCGTCCAGCAGCTCCCGCTCCATGGCGGCGTAAGCCGGATCCGGATGCTGGCTTCCCACCGGCCGCATCAGGGCAAATTTGGACAGCTGGGCACACTTATCGAAAGTTCCTCCGATGCCCACGCCCACTATGATCGGCGGACAGGGGTTGGGCCCCGCCTTTTCCACCGCAGACAGGATGAACTCCCGGACACCCTTTTCTCCGTCGGCGGGCTTGAGCATCTTGATGGTGCTCATATTCTCGCTGCCGAAGCCCTTGGGCGCAAAGAAGAGCTCCAGCCTGTCTCCCGGCACCATCTCATAGTAGATCACCGCCGGGGTATTATCTCCGGTGTTCTCCCGATGAAATACCGGGTCCCGCACCACGGATTTTCTGAGATAGCCCTCCCGGTAGCCCTGCGCCATGCCCTGCTGGAGCGCTTCCTCCAGCGGCTGACCCACGATATGGAGCTCCTGCCCCAGCCGCACCCGAAATACCGCCATGCCCGTATCCTGACACAGGGGCATGGCCCGCCGGGCGGCGATTTCATCATTGCGGATGAGCTTGTCCAGAATACTCCGGGCCAAGGGCTTCTCCTCCCGGTCCCGTCCCTGCCGCAGGCTCTCCATCACGTCTGCACCGATGCAGCAGTTGGCCTGCACCACCATATCCGCCACCGTCTGGCAGATCAGCGCCGTATCCAGCTCTCTCATGGCTCAGTGCTCCACATGGGCCTTCACGGCCTCGGCCACTACATCCGCCACGCCCATGTCGAAGGTGCTGGGAATGATGCACTCCCGGCTCAGCTCCTCCGGGGAGACCCGCCCGGCGATAGCATAGGCGGCGGCGATCATCATTTCCTCCGTGATCCGTGAGGCACGGGCCGCCAACGCTCCCTTGAAGATTCCGGGGAATACCAACAGGTTGTTGATCTGATTGGGGAAATCCGACCGACCGGTGGCCACCACCTTGGCCCCCGCCGCCAACGCCAGCTCCGGCATAATCTCCGGAACCGGGTTTGACAGGGCGAACACCATCGCCTGCGGTGACATGGAGCGCACCATCTCCTGCGTGACGATGCCGGGACCGGAGACACCGATGAACAGATCGGCTCCCTCCATGACCTCCGCCAGACTGCCCTTTCGCATGGCCCGGTTAGTGACCTTCGCCATGGCCGTCTTGGCCCCGTTCAGGCCCTCCCGGCCCTCCCAAATGGCCCCCTGCCGGTCGCAGAGGGTGATATCCCGCACCCCCGCCTTCATCAGCAGCTTGCAGATGGAGATGCCCGCAGCACCGGCGCCGCTGATGACCGTCTGCACCTGCGGCAGCTCCAGTCCCAGACACTTGGCCCCGTTGATGAGAGCCGCAAGCACCACCACCGCCGTTCCGTGCTGATCGTCGTGGAACACGGGAATGTCCAGTGTTTCGATGAGCCGCTCCTCGATCTCGAAGCACCGGGGCGCCGAAATATCCTCCAGATTGATACCGCCGAAGCCCGGTGCTATCAGCTGCACCGCCCGCACGATCTCCTCCGGGTCCTTGGTGTTCAGGCAGATGGGGTAGGCATCTACGCCGCCGAAGCGCTTAAAGAGACACGCCTTCCCCTCCATCACCGGCAGAGCCGCCTCCGGCCCGATATCCCCCAGACCCAGCACCGCCGTTCCGTCGGTGACGATGGCCACAGCGTTTCCCTTGCCCGTATATCGGTATACCTGCTCCCGATCCTGTGCGATCTCCAGGCACGGCTCCGCTACCCCCGGCGTATACGCCAGAGACAGATCATGCTTGGTCTCGATGTCCACCTTCAGCGACACCGCCAGCTTCCCCCGATGCACCTCGTGCAGCTGCAGGGTCTCCTCTTTCAGCGTACTCATATGGTCTCCTCCTTATGTCGTGATGGTCCTGTGCGGCACCTTCAAAATGGTGCCGTATCTATGATTTTATATAGCAACTTCCATGCCACTTTGCTATCTCTGTCCTCGCCATATAGCAGAAAAGCCGCCCGCAGCGGCTTTTCTGCTATATGGCGGCAAGTTTTCCGGCTTTCCCCCTCACCGGTCGTCCCGGACGTCTGTGATCTCCCCCACAAAGAGCATGTGCGGCTGCCAGCCGCCCTGAAAGTCCGGGTACACCTGCGGCGCAGCGGCGTAATACGCCTGAATTTCCGGGGCCAGATCATCTCTGGAGAATTGGTGCTGATACAGCTTCTTACAGAGGAAGGTCAGATTCGCCTCCCGGAAGGTCACGCCCTGCCCCATGACCACAGGCGTCAGCCCGGCAGCGGCAATCTTATCGCCGTCCCGGCCGGAGTGGGAGCCGATATAACTCAGCGCCTTTCGGCAGCTCTCCGGGTAAAAGCTCACCGTGAAAATGTCGCTGTCCCTTAAAAACTCACTGGTGTAGCGGGCCGGATGGACATAGACCGTAACGATGGGGCAGCTATGTCCCGCATGGCCCCAGATATTTCCTAGGCTTCCCCAGCTGACGGTACAGCTGTTGTAATGCGCCATGGACCCGGCGGTAACGATGGCCCACTGCTTATCAAACAGCTCAAAAATCTTGTATTCCTTCGCCTTGAATCCCTCCATGGGACACCTCCTACATCTTCTTGTGCTCCGCCCACACCGGTCTATTGTCCCTCCATCCCTGCAAGCTTCAGGAACTTCTTGTCGCTCTGGATGCCCTGGGTCAGGAATTTTCCGTCCCGAAACAGGACATAGGTGGTCACCGGCGACGGCACATTCTGCGCCTGCTCCCTGCTGGTGACATGGATGACCTTCAAGGGAATATGATGCGCCTTGGCCGCCTCCACCACTCTCGGCACCCAGTAGTAGGTGAAGGGACACTGATCCGTGTAATAGAGCACAAAGCCGCTCTCCTCCACAATGGGCTGTTTGGCGCAGTCCTTGAATTTCGGCGGCTCTGTACAGGGAACAAGAGGCAGATACAGCAATTCGATCCCGCATGCAGAGGTATCCGCCGTTGTGAAGCCCTTGTGCGCCAGGTACTTCGGGTCGGAGAGAAACTCACGCTTCCGTCCTTGGGCGGACAGGGTGCACAGACCCTTTCGCCCCTGCGCCTTGGCATCCCGGATGCACTCCGCCAGCAGGTCATTGGAGTAGCCGTGGCCTTTCATGGAGCCGGAAACCCACAGGCAGTTAATGTAGAGGTATCCCTCCGCTTGAATGGGAAGCCATGCGTACTCCGCCGGGATATATTCGATGAAGCACTTGCCCCGCTCCCGGCTCCGGTAAAAGACAAGTTCCTCCGCAAACCGCTGCCTGAGCCATTCCTTCTTGACAAGGCTCTGTTTGCCGGACATGGCGCAGCAGATGTGCTCTCCATCGATGTTGTCCTCGGTGATCCGAATATAATCCATGGAAGCCCTCCTTTGCCTGCGGAGAATTTTCTCCGTCGCACTTTTTAATAGGGTGCCGGATAACGGTTCTTCGCTTTTCCGGTGCCACCTTCCGTGGGTCGGAGAGATAGATCTCGTGGTGGAGCCTTGTCTCGCTGAAATTACTGACATAGCCTTTCTCCGCCAGAAACTCGTCAGCGGCACAATTTCAGCGTCATTAATCCCCACGAAAAAGATCACATAAAAAACAAGCTCTTATTCCTCGGATACACCCGTACCACCGTGACGGTCCTACCCCGCCATGAGCTCTGTCCGTAGGCCTTAATGCTCATATGAGCTCTTCTTCCTATCTTTAGGGTATCATAAACCTCTCAGCGGAACAAGAACAAAACAAGAAAAATTTCCCGTCATAGCTGCAAGTTGGCCATCATAGGCAAAGAAAATTCCTGCCGACTTTCATCGGCAGGAATTTCGTTTTTGGCAGGGGCAGAAAGATTCGAACTCTCGACACGCGGTTTTGGAGACCGCTGCTCTACCAGCTGAGCTATACCCCTGTGTGGTGGGCCTTCGGGGACTCGAACCCGGGACCGGACGGTTATGAGCCGTCTGCTCTAACCAACTGAGCTAAAGGCCCAAGTCTACGCTGGCTTTCTGAGTAAAAGAAATGAGCCGCCACCTTTTCGGATGGCGGCTCACCCTTCGTGGCTCCCCCTGTTGGGCTCGAACCAACAACCCTTCGGTTAACAGCCGAATGCTCTACCATTGAGCTAAGGAGGAGTGTTGGCGCTACCTATCTTCCCGGGCCGTCTCCAGCCAAGTATTGTCAGCAGAA
>ENA-OUQS01000206-OUQS01000206.1-human-metagenome-genome-assembly--contig:-NODE-206-length-80247-cov-19.450569_pt1 | contig 80247 bp, 79 predicted proteins | sample MGYA00248463_ERZ548848 | MGnify/ENA primary metagenome ERZ548848 (study PRJEB26491, sample SAMN04978192) | human metagenome | host: Homo sapiens | study: EMG produced TPA metagenomics assembly of the... | reverse complement strand
GAGCAAAGGACTGAAAATCCTTGTGTCCCCGGTTCGATTCCTGGTGGTACCACTTAAGAAACAAGCGAAACAAAGCAAGTCCCTGAATTCTTTCTGAATTCGGGGATTTTCGTTTTCAGGGTTGCGCGTCTTTTGCCGTTTGACCTGAGGACGGGGGCTTGAAACTCATCCGAGCAGCTGTTGGAATCGATTGAACAGTTGTTTGAACCGATATTCGGCCGGTTAATGGGGTGAATGGCTCATGGCCCGCATGGTCGTTTCCGTTTTTGATTGTTTTTCGGTTAAGTCGTTCATAATCTGATGTGGACGGATATTGAATCATGCAAGTGCAGGGAAGTCGGTCTTTTTGAAACCGCCGGATAAGATTGTTTGTGCGTGTGGGTTTGATAATCAATTGGTTGTGCGGCCGTTGAAAGGTTGGATTCATGCGTGTTTCCGAAGAATAGGCGTATTCGCTTCGTATCTTTGCTGACAAGCAATACTTCCTTCTATGTCTGCATCAAAGTTTTCCGTGCGTCACAAAATGTTGGATGCCTTTTCGCTGCCGGAGCTGCTGGTCGTGCTGGTTATCATCGGCATTCTGGTGCTTATCGCGCTTCCTAACCTGATGCCGCTCATTTCGCGTGCCAAGGCTGCCGAAGCCCAGCAGCAGCTGACGTTCCTGCACACGCTTCAGCGGAGCAATTTCTACACCTATTCGCGTTATTCGTCCTCGCTCGAAGAGCTGGGCTTCGAACAGCAGAAGCTCGTCTCGGACGGCGGTCATGCGAATTACCTGATCGAGATCGTCGAAGCCTCGGAACACGGTTTCCGGGCCACGGCCACCGCTGTCGTCGATTTCGACGGTGACGGGATTTACAACGTCTGGGAGATCGATCAGGACAAGGAGCTGAAGGAAACCGTTAAAGACTGACTCCGATGCCGTGTCTCTGGCTCTATCTGTTGCTGTTGGTTCCGGCCGTTCCGCTCGCATACGACGATTTCCGTATGCGGCAGGTAGCCCTCGTGTGGCTGGCTGTGCTCGGAACAGGGTGCTTCGGCGTGATGTGGGTTGTATCGGGAATCGGTACGGCGTTGTCCTGCTTCGTGGCAAATATGTGTCTGCTTGCTGGTTTCGCTGTGGCTATGGCGCTCTATCAGCTGGCGTGCCGCCGGCCGTTCCGGGATTTTTTCATCTGTTCTTTCGGCGCGGGCGATGCCGTGATGATGGCGGCCGTCGCTCCGCTGTTCGGCCCTGCGGCTTATGTCCGCTTTCTGCTCGCCGCGACTCTCGTCGCGCTGGGATGGTGGGCCGTCAGACGTCCGGCGACCGTTCCGCTGGCCGGATTCATGGCGCTGACGCTTTCGGTGTATGTCGTCTTTAAAACCGCCGGACTATGGAACTGATCCGCACGATTCCGACCGAGGTCGTCCAATTGCTGACCACCGCCGAAGCCGCCGAATACCGGCTTGTGCCGTTCCGCTGCGAGGGTACGGAGGTGTGCTGTTACGGGGTTGCGGAGCGGGATTATGCCGATGCCGTCGCTGAACTGGAAGTTCTCTACGGATGGAGGGTGCGCGTTGAACCGATTGCCGAGGAGGAACTGCTGCGTCTGCAGGCGCAGTATTACCGGCCCGATGCGGCGGCGAAAAAGTTGTCCGCAGCTCCGGCGGCTTCCCGCCTGACCGACATCGCTTCGGGGCAGGGATTCCTGACCGCGCTGATTGGCGAGGCGTTCCGCGACTATGCCAGCGACATTCATATCGAACCTTATGAGGAGCGCTGCCGCATCAGGTTGCGCATCGATGGCAGGCTCGCCGAACGCTATGTCGTCGAACGCCCGCAGTACGCGCCGCTTGTGAACCAGATCAAGATTCTCGCAAACCTCGACATCTCCGAGAAACGGCTTCCGCAGGACGGCCGCATCCTTTACGACCGCGACGGCAACAAGTTCGACGTGCGCGTTTCTACATTGCCTACGATCTACGGCGAAAAGGTCGTATTGCGCCTTCTGACGCGCCATGTCGAACTGCTGGAACTTAAAAACCTCGGTTTCTCGGAGCGGCAGTACGACGATTACTGCCAGGCCATCGCCCGTCCGTTCGGCATGGTGCTGATCTGCGGTCCGACGGGTTCGGGCAAGAGTACGACGCTGTACGCCACCCTTCGGCGGCTGAACAAAACCTCGGACAATATTCTTACGATCGAAGACCCGATCGAGTACACCCTCGAAGGGGTGAATCAGGTCCAGCTCAAGGAGGAGATCGGCCTTTCGTTCACCAGCGCCCTGCGCACCTTTCTGCGGCAGGACCCCGACATCATCATGCTGGGCGAAATCCGCGATGGTCCGACGGCGCAGATGGCCGTGCGTTCGTCGCTGACGGGCCATCTGCTGTTCTCGACGATCCATACCAATACGGCATGGGGCGCCGTGGCGCGTTTGGCTGATATGGACGTGCATCCCTATCTGGTCGCCAATACGCTGGTGATGACCGTCGCCCAGCGGCTCGTGCGCCTGCTCTGCCCGCACTGCAAACGGGAGGTCGGGACGACGGACGAAGTCCGCCGCCTGCTGCCGGGCGCGGATTTCCGTGCGCACTTCGAGCCGGTCGGCTGCGAACAGTGCTTCTATACGGGTTACAGCGGCCGCCGCGCGGTGTATGAGGTGATTCCGATGGACGACGAACTCTCGGCCGCGGCCCGCGGCGGACAGGCTGACGTCGCGCCGCTGCTGACCCGGCGGGGTATCCTGTCGCTGCGGGACGCCGTCGTCGGCCTGTTCCTGCGGGGTGAAACCTCGCTCGACGAACTGATACCGTTACTGAACTATTAGCCTATGAAACGTCTTTGCCTGCTGTTCTGCCTATTCTGCCTGCCGTTCGCGTGTCCGGCTCAGGAGACGGCTGCCTCCGGCGAACCGGGAGCGCAGTCCCGCCGTGCCGATTCCCCGTCCTCCATTGCGGCCGATTTGGATTCGGCCCGTTTCGCCGGGATCGACCGCAAGCTGGAGACGCTCGTGGAGCGGGATTCGACCTTTGCCCGTACGGTCGATGTAACGGCGGGACGCCTGCCCCTTACCGAGCTGCTGCGCAACATCGCCCGTGCGAGCGGCGTGAACCTGAGCGTGCGGAGCGTCGAAAACATTCCGGTCTCGTGCAACTTCACCCGGACGCGTGTGGACGATCTGGTGCGTTTCCTCTGCCGCGAATACCGGCTCGACGTCGAGACTACGGGTAATATCGTTTCGGTTTTCCCTGCGGCCGCCGCACCCCGGCCGCAGCCCGATCCCGAAATTTTCTACAACGCCACCGACACGACGCTGTTCTACGACCTGAACGGCGAGCGGCTGATCGACGTGACGAAGAAGATCACGACCTTTTCGGGGCGCAATATCATCGTTCCCCAGCCTTTGTACGACTGTAAGGTTTCGGGATACGTTCGTGCCATGCCCTTCGACGGGGCCTTGCAGACGCTGGCGGCGGTAAACGGGCTGGTCGCCGAAAAAGACGCTTCGGAGGTCTGGATGGTCTACCGCGAACCGGCGGAGCAGCAGGAGAGCGGCAGGACCGGTCCGTCGTATGTCCGCCGGCGGCAGTTTTCAGAAAACGAACTGCACGTCGATTCGCTCGGCCGCATCACGGCCCATATCGCCCGCGGGCAGGTGCAGGACATCATCCTCGACTTGTGCGGGCAGCTCGGCCTGAACTATTACTTCCAATCGCCCGTCAGCCTGACCACCGGCGTATGGATCGACGATACGGATTTCGAAACGCTGCTTGCCGTGCTGCTCAAAGGGTCGCAGTTCTCCTATTACTGCGAGCGGGGAATCTATGTTTTCGGCGCGGCGCAGGGCGACGGGCTGGCTTCGGCGACGGTCGTGCCGCTGGCTTACCGCGCCGTGGCCAAGGTCGAGGAGGTCGTGCCCGCCGCGCTGAAGCAGGGCGTCGAGATCAAAACCTTTCCCGATCTGAACAGCCTGATCCTTTCGGGCGACCGCCGCGACGTGGCGCGGGTCGAGACATTCCTGCGGTCGGTGGACAAGCCCGTGCCGCTGATCACGATGGAGATCATCATCGCCGACGTGCAGCGGAGCAACATCCGCGAAATGGGTATCGGCGGCGGGGTAGGGACGTCGCCCGTGCAGACTTCGGGAACGCTGGGACCGGGTCTCGACATGACCTACAGTGCGGGTGCCGTCAACAACCTGCTCCGGCGCATTCAGGGCACGGTGAATCTCGGACGGGTCAGCCCGAATTTCTACCTGAGCCTGCAGGCCCTCGAAGAGAACGGCACGGTGCGCCTGCAATCCACGCCCAAGCTCTCGACGCTCAACGGCCACGAAGCGACGCTCACCAGCGGCGAGACGCAGTACTACAAGGAGGTGCAGAACAATTATTACGGCACGCAGAATCCGATTTCGTCGGAGTCCTACCAATGGAAATCGGTCGATGCGAATCTGTCGGTCAAAGTCACGCCCTACGTCTCGACCGACCGGCAGATCACGCTCGAAATCGAATTCGAACAGACCGAGTTCACGGGCCGCGAGCAGGAAAACGCCCCTCCGGGAACCGCCACGCGCAGTTTCAAGTCGATTGTCAAGGTGCGGAACGAGGAGATGGTGCTGCTGGGCGGTTTGGACCGCAACAGCATGGAAAAGTCTTCACGCGGGATTCCCTTTCTGGCCCGCGTGCCGATCATCAAGTGGTTCTTCGGCAAGGAGAAGCGCAACAAGGTCGAGCGTACGCTCAACGTGTTTATCAAACCGACGGTAATCGAATGAGACTCCTGCCCCGCATACTCGGCCGCATCGCTTTTGTGCGCATGGAATTCACGTCTGTGGACGGATGCCGCAGCGATGTGTACGTATGGCGTCGCGGCGGCTTGGAGCCGGGAGACTGGTCGGCGGCGAAAGGGTGTCTTGCGGCGGTCGTCGTCTGCGGCCACGGCGTGGTGACCAAACCCGACGATGCCGAGATAACGGTCCGCGTCAGGGCCGATGCCGGGACTTTCCTGTGGAGTTCGGCGAATGGCCGGACCTCGTTCGTCCGCCGTGAACGGCTGCAAAACCTGACGGACGAATTTGCGGCGCATCGTATCGTGCCGGTGCGCGTTTTCTGCACCGATGCCGCCGGGGATTTCGGAACGGTGGCTGAGGAGTTCGCCCGGCAGTTGTATGATGGCCTGCGTTGGCGGTCGCTGGGCCGGCTGACGCATGAATCGTCGGCCGCGGCGCAGACGCTAGTGCGTCGCGCCGCGTTCCCGGTGCTGGGGGTGTGGCTGGCGCTGCTGGCCGCCAACGCGGTTTTTTCGCCGCGGTTCAACGCCCGGCGGCAAATGATGCGTACCGAACTCGCGGCGCAGGAGCGGGCCGCTTCGGGATCGGCTTCGGCGGACGCCCGGCAGCGGAAACTGCTGGCGGAATTTTCTGAAGCTCCGGGCGTTTCACGGGCTCTCTTCTGTGACCATATCGCCCGCGCCGTGCCCGACCGGGTCGTGCTGACGGCATTGGACGTTGAACCTCTGGTCAAACGCTTCGAAGCCGGGAAACCGCTGCAGCGGCTCGAAAACCGGGTCGTCGTCTGCGGCACGGCACCCGCTGCGGCCGACGTCTCGGCCTTTGTCCAACGACTTTCTCAGACGGGATACGGCCGCGATGTGCGGCTTGTGAACTTAGAAAAGGAACGCGACGGCGACCGTTTGACGTTCCGCATCGAGACCGCCTTATGACACTGCCGTACAGATACCGGGGCGTCGTACTGCTGAGCCTGATTGTCCTCGTGCTGCCGTGGGCAGCGTGGCGCTTCGCCCTGCGCGACACGTTCGGCGCATGGCGCGACTGCCGGCGGCTCTCCGCGCAGCTTGCGGCGACGCCTGCGGCGGAGAGCAGGGGGCCGGCCGCCGCAGGCGTGCAGGGGGCCGAACTGATTCTTTCGGGAGGGTTGCTCGATACCGTCCGGCTGGCCGCGGCGCATGCCGCGGTGCAGGTCGCGGGTTACGAGCCGCTCGTGACACTCCGGCAGGACGGGTTGGCGGTGCATACCGCGCGGCTAACCCTCACAGGCGGCTGTACGGCGCTCCTGCGTGTGGTCGCCGAACTGGAACGCGCGCTTCCCCGGTGCCGTCTGCGTTCGATGGAGTGGCGCACGGCGACCGACCGCCGCACGCGCCGCCTGCAATTGATCCTGACGCTCTATATCCAGCAAATCGTATTGAAAGAATAACGCCATGAAAACACTGACTATCTTTTTTCTTATGCTTCTCGCCGCGGGCTGCGAGCTTCTCGAAGAGGATATTTCGGATAGGAAAGTTCCGGTCATCGCTCCTGCCGACCGAGTTTCGACGGCGGCCGGAACCGTCGATTTCCGCTGGACGGCCGTCGAATATGCCGCGGGGTATGAATTTACGGTCGTCTCGCCGTCGTTCTCTGCTGCAGGCCGCGTGGTGGCCGACACGGTGATCTATGCCGATACGCTCGTCCGCCGTTTCGGATGCCGCCTGACGCTCGCGGAGGGCGAATACGAGTGGAGCGTCGCCGGATTCAACGGTGGCTACAGGACCCGCGCCGAAGTCCGCAGTCTGACCGTCCTTCCGGCAGGAAACCCGGAACAGCCTGAAAAACCTTGACGATCCGGCCTCTATATATTCCGAACCCTTTGCACCGATCCCATGAAATCCCGTTGGACGACATACCTCTTGCTGGTTGTGGTTGCGGCCGTGTGGGGGATTGTAGCGTGGAAAATCTTTGCGCCCGCGGACAACATGGCCCCGGCCCCTCGGTCCGAACCGTCGGTTCCCGTCGTGCAGACCGCTCCGGCCGACACGCTGCTGCTCGACTATCCCGATCCGTTCCTGAAAGGCGCGGCGCGGTCCGCAGCCGCCGTCCCCTCTGTCATCCGCGGCCTGCCTGCCCCCAAGCCCGTTCTGCCCAAACGCGAGCGGGTGCGGATCGTTCACCTCGGAACGGTGCGCTCCGCCGGAAAACGGCTCTATATCCTCACGGTCGGCGAGGAGCAGTACGAACTTTCCCCCGGCGAATCGGCCGGCGAATTCCTGTTCACGGACTGCGACCGCGATTCGCTCTACCTGCGCAGGGCGGGCGTTACCTACGGCGTGAAATTATGCGACTGAAATGAAATCTCCGGGACCATATCTTCGGGGCAGTGTCCTGCCCACGGTCGTCGTCGTTTCGGTGCTTATGCTCACCGGCATGCTCGGCCTGTATGCCTTGTGGGAGTCTGAAACGCTGCTTTTCGCCCGCAGCTGCCGCCTGCGCCAAGCCCGCGCCGACGTCGAATCGGCCTATGCGCTTTACAGCTTGCACCCCGACCGCGAAGAGCTGGCGCATCCCGGAGGATACCGGCTCTACGACTCCCTCTCTTTGTCGCGCGTGCTGGTCGAAGTCCGTCCGTGGGGGCTTTATGATGCCGTTACAGTAGCTACGTCCGATTCTCTGCTGTGCGTCTGCCGCCTGCTGGGCGCCCGGCCCGAAGCCGGAAATACGCTCTGTTATGCGGACGGCCGTTCGGCCGTGACGCTGGCCGGTCGGACCGAGCTTCGGGGCGTGCTCAGCCTGCCGCAGAACGGACTTGCCTACGGCCGCGTCGGTGCCGATTTTTTCCGGGGGCGAGAAATTCCCCGCATGGCGGTCCGCCGCTCCGCAGGGACGATTCCCGCGCCGACAGGGGAGGCCGAAGCCCGTATCGGGGCGCTTTTTGCGAATGCGCCGCAGACGCTCGACGACGCTTTGCCCGACAGTCTGCTATGCCCATTCCTGCGGGACTCCATGGTTTTCCGGCTCGGCGATGCCGAGATCGGCGGATGTCTGCTCCGGGGACGAATCGTACTCTACGGCGACGAACTGCGCATCGACTCCGCGTGCCGGATCGGGCATCTGCTGATCTGCGCCCGCAAAATTACCGTCGGCAGCGGCGCGCGTATCACCGCGCAGCTGTTCGCCCGCGATACAATCGTCGTCGAAGCGCGTGCCGTGCTGGAATATCCGTCGGGAATTTATGCCGGACAGTATGCCGGGATCGGCGACCGCGCCGAGGTGAACGGCTATGCGATCGTCCGCGATACGGTGCGCCGCAAAAAGGTGACGGCTTCCTACCGCCAGTCCCGCACGGCACGGCTTCGCGGCCTGCTTTGGGTGGACGGCGTCGCGCAGGTGCAGGGTGTCGTTTCGGGATGCGCGGTGTTGCGGCAGGCGGTCTATTTTTCGCCGCAGGGCTATTATAAGGATATGCTTTACGACGTCGCGCTGCTCGAAAATCCCGTCACGGCCCGGCCGCTCTGGCTGGCATCGGAGCGGAGGAAGGAGGCGGCATGCGTCCAATGACCGGACTGTTTGCCCTCAGCCTGCGCCGCAGGCTGAGGGCCGCTTCGCTGCTGGAGGCGGTCGTGGCGGCAGTACTGTTCCTGACGCTTTTCGCGGCTGTCATGGAGCTGATTCCGCGTCTTACGGTGCGCGGCGACGACGCCCTGCTGGTCGCCGAAGCGGAATACCGCGTCGGGCGGACTTTCGAAAAATACGGCACCGGGCTGTGGCCCTGCGGCCAATATGCCGAGACGTATGGTTGGGGTGCGGTGACGGTGCACGTGGAGAGATACCGGGACTTTGCCGATTTGCAGCTCGTCACTGTCTCGGCCCGCATTTCTGGAAGCGGCAGACGGATCGTGCATAAACAACTCGTCGAATGGGTGCGGGAGTGAAATATGCCGGGGACGTATCGCTTCGTTCGCGGCCGGGGCCGTCGGGCGCGGGGGCGTGTTTCTGCCGGGGAAGGGTCGGCAGCGGGCGATATGCCGCCGGCGCGATCTCCTTTTCCGCCGGACGGGACCGGAACCGGAAGGGGCGGAAAGATCCGCGGTTTCGCACTTTTCGCGCCTCGACGCTGGCCGAAACTTTGGTGATGATGCTCGTTGCGGGAATCGTCTTCCTGACGGTGATGGACGGGCTGACGCTTTTCAGCCGTCTGCAGGCGCAGCGTATGGAGGCCCTGACGGCGGCAGGCCGCCGGATCGACGGGTATTACCGTGTCGTATGGCTGATCTCCCGTGCCGACAGCATTCGGTCCTGTGCACCCGCACAGCTGGAGTTGTACTGCGGGGACAGCCGGTCGGAATTGTCGCTCCGCGACTCGGCGCTGGTCTTTTCCTGCGGGGATTTCCGCGACACGCTGCTGCGGGGTGTCGGAACGCTGCGGCTGGAAACCTGCGAAAGCGTTCCCTGCACATTAATCGGGGCCGCATGCGGCAGTTCGGCCGGCACGATATTCGGCGCCGCGTCCGGCATCGCTCCCGATAATGCGTTCGGCACGGTTCCCGGCACCGCGTCCGACTCCGTGACGATCGTTTTCGCAGGTGGGTTTGCGGCGAAATTCCCGGTCCGGTCTGCGGCCCGGAAGTACGATGACGCATTGGAAAAAATAGAGGAGAGCCATGTTTACGAAGAGTAAAATGACCGATGCCCGGCGCGAAGTGTTTTACGCCGAGCTGCACGCCCTGCTGACCGCCGGGCTGGATTTTTCGCATGCCTTCGCGCTGTTGATCGAGGGCGAACGGGAGGTGCGGATGAAAGCGTTGCTTGAACGCCTTTACGGCGAGGTGGTCGGAGGAGCCGCCTTGTGGCAGGCCATGGAGCGGAGCGGGGTGTTCCGTGCCCTCGATTGTGGCGTGGTCCGTATCGGCGAGCAGACGGGGCGCCTGCCCGATACGCTCGACTTCCTGCGCGACTACTACCGCAAACGCGCCGCTCAGCGGCGGATGGTCTCTTCGGCGGTGAGCTATCCGCTGGTGATTCTCTGCACGGCGGTCGCCGTCGTCGCTTTCATGCTGGCCGTGATCGTGCCGATGTTCGAGCAGGTCTACGCCCGCATGGGCGGCCAGCTCCCCGCCCTCACACGCTGGATTATCGGTCTTTCGAAATCTTTTCCCGCCTATGCCGCAGTTACGGCGCTGATAGGAGTATCCGCATACGTCGCTTTATACCTGAACCGCAACAGAAAGGAGGTGCGGGCATGGACGGCCGGACTGCTGCTGCGTCTGCCCGTAGCGGGTGCGATCGTCCGCAAGGATCAGCAGGCCCGATTCTGCAAGCTGCTTTACCTGCTAATCTCTTCGGGCGTGCCCCTGCTCGTCGGCGTAGAGATGCTCGCCGGCGTGATTGGGTTCTATCCCTACCGGCAGTCGTTCGGCGTCATCTGCCGCGGGTTGGAGCAGGGCGATTCCTTCTCGGCCGGCGTAGCGAAATTCCCCGCCCTGTACGACCGCAAGCTTACGGCCTTGATCCGCGTGGGCGAAGAGACCAACCGCCTGCCGGAGATGCTCCGCCGTCAGGGCGAAGTGCTCACCGAAGAACTCGAATTCCGGATCAAGCGCATGGGGGCGCTGCTCGAACCTGCCCTGATCCTTCTGGTCGGCCTTCTGGTCGCCGTAATCCTCATCTCGATGTATATGCCCATGTTCCGTCTGGGCGGGATCATGGGCTGAAATGCCGGGAAAGCGTGAACCGCGGGGAGGCATGATGGGAAAAGCGCAGTGAATCCGGTCCCGGCGCATATGACGGGGATTTCGGCGAAAAAGCGCCCGGCAATGAAAAAGGCAGGTTTCTCAGACCTGCCTTTTCGCGTTTGCGATCGTATGCTTTTTTCGACTTGTGGACGGCCCGGAACCTTGCCGGACGGCCGTGCCGTGCAATTTCCTCCTCGCGGCTCGCCTTGCGGTGGGCCTTGAGGTAATCCTGCTGGGTGATCTTTTGTTTTTTCATGTTACACTGCGTTTTTGACGGGCTGGGTGCACCATCCGCGGGGGTAAAGGTAGCGAATTCGTCCGGATCGGCAAAATCGGCAAAAAAACTTATCTTTGCCGACGATGAATTTCAACCGTTACATATCGGCCGCCGAATTCGCGCCGCTTGCCGAGCTGTTCCGCAGGGAGGGTGAAAGCCTCTCCGTCCCCAAGGACGGCTGTTTTTCGTTCCAGCAGGTCCGCAACCGCCGCAGCGGATTGGTCGAGGAGGGCGCTTTCCGCTATGTGCACGCCACGGAAGCGGGCGAGCGACATGTCGTCGGGTACGCTTTCGCCGGGGAGTTCGTCGGCGACTATATCTCGATGCGCAACGACGCCCCCGCGTGGGTGAGTATCGAAGCGATGTGCGACAGCAGAGTGCTGACGCTGACGGGCGAACGGCTCGAAAAATTCTACCGGACCGACGCTGCACACGAGCGGTTGGGCCGCACCGTCGCCGAGCATATGCTGGCCGAGATTTACGAACGGCTGCTGCAATCGTACGTCTCGACTCCGCAGGAGCGTTACGAATCGCTGCTGGCACGCTGTCCCGGCCTGCTCGAACTGGTCCCGCTCCGGGAGCTGGCCTCGTTTCTCGGCGTGCGTCCCGAAACGCTGAGCCGCATTCGCCGCCGGGTGCGGTGATTTCTTGATTCGGATCAAGTGTTTTCCGCTTTCCGCGTCCTATCTTTGCGCATATGAAACGAGCTATTGTCATCGGTGCCACTTCCGGCATCGGCCGCGGCCTTGCGGAGTGCTTTGCGGCGCAGGGATATGCCGTGGGGCTGGTCGGCCGCCGGGAAAATCTGTTGAAGGAGATCGCGCAGGCCGATCCTGCTGCATACCGCTTTGCCGTCGCCGACGTGACACGGCCCGCCGAGACAGTCGCCGCGCTGGAACGTCTGGTCCGGGAGCTGGGCGGCATGGATTTGTGCGTCGTCAGCGCCGGGACGGGCGATCTGAATCCCTCGCTGGATTTCGCGCTGGAAGAGACGGCCATCCTTACCAATGTGCTGGGCTGGACGGCGGTCGCAGACTGGGCCTACAACCGTTTCGAGCGGCAGGGCGGCGGACATCTGGTCATCGTCTCGTCGGTCGGCGGACTGCGCGGCGGGGGAGCGGCTCCGGCCTACAACGCCTCGAAAGCCTATCAGATCAACTACGCCGAGGGACTGCGGCAGCGCGCCGCGAAATCCAGACTCCCGCTTTACGTCACCGACGTCCGTCCGGGCTTCGTCGATACGGCGATGGCCAAGGGTGACGGTCTGTTCTGGGTGATGCCGGTCGAAAAAGCCGTCCGGCAGATCGTGCGGGCGGTCTGCCGCCGCAGACGGGTTGCGGTTGTCACCCGCCGCTGGCGCATCGCGGCGTGGCTGCTCCGGCACATGCCCGACGGAATTTACCTCAAAATGTAATGTGTATGAACGGATGGTTTATTGTGGCGGGGACGCTGCTTACCGCGGCGTTTTTCGTCCATGTCGTTTCGGGGAACCGCTTCTATACGGCAGCCTGTCCCGGCCGGAACGCCGCCGCGGACAAAGCCTACGAAGCGTGGCTGATGGGACGGTGCGGCGTCCAGATGATTACGGCGGATCTGGCCCTCGGAGCGGTATTCCTGCTGCTGCTCGGCTTCGGAGCCATTTCCCGCAATTTCCAGCTGGAACTCTTCCTGCTGCTGACTTACGGAGGCTGGTTCCTGCTTTGGCTGGTGTCGCTGGGCTATGAACGCGCGGCGAAGACCCGTTACCTGCGCCTCTGCCATTGGGCGCTGTTTCTGACGGTCGCCCTGCTGGTCCTGCTCGGCATGTAGCGGAGGTACGCCCGGCGTCTCTCCGGCAGATTGTCCCGGTTGGAACGGCTGTTTTTTGCTGGCCCGCCTATTCCCGAAGGGCCGCTATAGAGTCGTGAGCGATTTCACGCCGGCGTTGTATTCGCCGATGATTTGCCGGACGATTTCGCCTGCCGGCGGCAGGTCGCGGATCAGCGACGCGATCTGTCCGATCTCCAGCTCCCCGTCTGCGAGATCGCCCTCGAAAATGCCCCGCTTCGAACGCCCGCGGCCTAGCAGCTCCTTCAGTTCTTCGGCCGAGGCGCCCCGGTTTTCGGCGGTTTCGACTGCCGTGTAGAAGTCGTTGCGGATCAGGCGCGTCGGCCCGATCTTCTTCAGCGCCAGCATCGTGCCGCCCTCTTCCAGCCCGATGCAGAGCCGTTTGAAGGCGTCGCTGGCCGAACTCTCTTCGGACAGCGCGAAGCGGGTGCCCATCTGAATGCCCTCGGCTCCCAGCGCGAACGCCGCCAGCATGCCCCGGCCCGTGGCGATGCCGCCCGCCGCGATCAGCGGAATCGTAATCGCTGCGCGCACCTGCGGAACCAGCGCCATCGTCGCCGTCTCCTCGCGGCCGTTGTGCCCGCCCGCTTCGAATCCCTCGGCGACGACCGCATCGACACCCGCTTCCTGACTTTTCAGGGCGAATTTCGTGCTCGACACCACGTGCGCGACCTTGCAGCCTGCGGCATGCAGTTGTCCGGTCCATGTCTTCGGGCTTCCCGCCGAGGTGAATACCGCCGGGACCCGCTCCTCCATGACGACCTGCATGATCTGCTCCGCGTAGCGGTACATCAGGGGGACGTTCACGCCGAACGGTTTGCCGGTCGCCGCGCGGCATTTGCGGATGTGTTCGCGCAGCAGGTCGGGCGTCATCGAGCCTGCGCCGATCAGGCCCAGTCCGCCCGCGTCGCTTACGGCCGCCGCGAGCCGCCAGCCGCTGCACCAGATCATGCCGCCCGCGATGATCGGGTAGCGAATGCCGAAGAGTGTGGTTATTCTGTTTTCCATGCTTACGGAAGTTTAGTCGTTGCAAAAGTAGCCAAATTATCGGGAGTCCGGCAGGGCGTTTCTGCTAAATACCCGGTTTTTTGCTTGCCCGGTCCCGGAAAAATTCCCATCTTTGCCTTCCGTTTTACGCAAACAATACCGAAAATGCTCTATACCGAAGAATCCCGGATCGGCGCGCTGGCCGTGCATATCGTGGGCAACAAAGCAAAAGACGAGCCGCTGATGGTCTCGCCGTCGCTCTCCGACCAGCTCTCCGACGCGCCCCTGATGCAGACGCTGCTGGCCTATTTCATGGGCGGTTTCAAGTCCGAGGAGTATTTCAACCTCTACCACGACACCGACCTGACCTGCAACGAGGTCTGGAATTTCACCTGCAGGATCTTCGACGACCCCGAATCGTTTTACGACCATTCGGTCAGCCTTGCCAGACATCTCTATGAAACCGGCATGCACCCCCAGATCAAGAGCGGGGAGTTCTATGTCGTCTACTTCACCGACTGCCGTTTCGGAGGCGAGACGGTCGATGCCGTCGGGCTGTTCAAGTCCGAGACGCGCGACACGTTCCTCGACGTCGAGGAGCAGGCGTCGGGGCTGCATATCGCCGCGCATCAGGGGATCAACGTCAATAAGCTGGACAAGGGGTGTGTCGTTTTCAACACCGAGCGCGAAGCGGGTTTCGCGGTCTGCGTCGTGGACAACACCAACCGCGCCGAAGCACGCTATTGGATCGACGATTTCCTGCACGTGCGCCAGCGTCAGGACAATTACCACAATACCCACAACGCGATGGCCATGTGCAAGAAGTACGTGACCAAGCATCTCCCGAACGAATTCGAGGTGTCGAAAGCCGATCAGGCCGAGATGCTCAACGAGACGATGAAATACTTCAAGGAGCAGGACAGTTTTTCGCTGGACGACTTTTCGGAGAAGGTGATCCGCCAGCCCGAAGTCATGGAGAGCTTTTCGCGCTACAAGCAGGAGTACGAGCAGGACCGCGACATCCGCATCGAGGACGAATTCGCCATCTCCGAATCGGCGGTTAAGAAACAGGCCCGTTCCTACAAGAGCGTCATCAAGCTCGACCGCAACTTCCACATCTACGTCCACGGCAACCGCAGTCTGCTCGAACAGGGCGAGGACGAGAAGGGCAAGTTCTACAAGGTCTATTACGAAGAGGAGGAGTAGCGGCGCCTTCGGTTCTCTTCGGTCGATCGGCGGCCCGCAGCGATGCGGCCCGCTTTTTTGTGTCAGGACCTTTTGCCGGCGTTTTTCGGTGTTGCGCGGGGCGGCTGTTCCCTGAGTGGCTGGCGTCCCCGGTGTCTCTGGCGTCTCCGGTGTCTTCGGTGTTCCCGGCGTCCCCGGTGTTTCCGGTGAAATTCGCAGCGACTTCTCCCGTTTCTCCCGTTTCTCCCGTTTCCCTCCCGCGCCCCGTATTATACTTTTTTCATTCCCCGTCTGCTATCCCCCGTCCGCCGTTTTTCCGCTCGCCGATAGCCGCTCCTCTCCGTATTGTCCCGGAAAAATTGCCCCTCCCCGATCCGAAACCGCACCGAAAACCCGGCCCTGCGTTGATTTTGCCCCGTTTTGCTTGCTTTATTCCATTATTTTTTGTAATATGAATTTATTATCCGTGCGTGTTGTGACTGCACGCACGGTACCGGCCGTGCTGCGGAACCGGATGTTTTCCGAAGAATCTGTATTATGGCCGCTGGGGGTTGTGATAATTGTAGCTTGCGACGGGAAGTATTTTGCCGTCGTATCGATCGTTTTGGGATGTGACGCCGCCTCGGCTGCCGGATTCTTTCTATCTCCGATATTCCGAAACGGCGCGATTGTGGTGTGAACGGGTGTGAGTTCCCGGCTTGCCCGCGATTGAGCTTCGAAACGGGGCACTTCTTTTGTAAGCTACAAGTGTGTAGTAAAAAATCAGGCTATTATTCCGGTAATTTGCGCTATGAAAAAGCAGAGGCGAAATGACTTTTTTATTGGGCAGGTTGTTGCCGGGCTGAGAGCGGCCCGGTTGGAACGCAAGCTGACTCAGGAGAACGTACGCTTCGATACCGATCTGAATATCGCACGGATCGAAAGCGGGCGGCACAGTATTTCGCTGACTACGATCGCCGATTTATGTGACTATTATAAGATTTCTCCGGCGGATTTGTTCCGGAACATTGCGACGCATCCCTGACTTCACACAGAAAGAACCGGTCTTAAGGCCGGTTCTTTCGCTTATGCTTCGAAGGGTTTCTCGAAAGCCAGCCTTTCACCGCTTCCGTAGACGATTTTGCCGCAGTAGGCGAATCCCAGCCGTTCGAGCATCCGCAGCATGTAGCGGTTGTCGAAATTGGTGTCCACCCTGAAACTGCCGACGCCCCGTTCGCGGGCCAGCGCTTCGGTGCGGCGCATGAACTCCGCCGCCACGCCGCGGCCCTTCTCCCCGTCGGCCACCGCCAGCCGGTGCAGGACGACGTAGTCGCCCCCGGTCAGCCACGCCCCGTCTATTGCCCCGTAGGCCGGTTCGCCGTCGAAAACCACCGCCCCGTATGCGATGACGGCGCCGGATGCCCTCCCTTTGTCGCACTTCTGCGGCGTTCCAGCAGCTGCGGGTTCCTCCGCCGTGCCGGACTTCTCGAACACATACCCGTACCCGCGCGCTATGTCGTTGTCGATGTCGGTCCGTGCGGGGTAGCCGTCCTGCCATTGCAGGCTCCCCAGCGCCCGCATCTGGGCCTGCGCCTGCCGGATGATCTCCATGATGCGCTCCGCATCGGCAGGCTCGGCCTTCCGGTATTTCAGATCTTCGTTCATGGCGGCAAATATAGGATAATTGCCGGAATTGGAAAAGACTTTTTTTCAGTCCGAAGGGGTGTGCCGCCGTACGGTGAATATATTTTCGTATTTTTGCCGGAAACAGAATCATGCCGATATGAAGAGATTCGTTATAGCCTGCGTCTGCCTGCTCGCCGCCTGCGCGGTTCCCAAGGGATTCACCGATAAGGAATGTGAAGTGATTGCCTCGCAGAGCGGGGCGGTCATGCGCTTGTGCCGGATCGGCGACCGTGCCGATTCGCTGTTTCTGCGGCGGAAGGCCGCGCCGCTGGGGGCTGAGGAGTTGAAGTCGGAATATTTCCGCCGGCTGAAGCAGGGCATGCTGCTCACCGTGCGGGATACTGCCGACGAAGGTGTCGGAATCGCCGCGCCGCAGGTCGGCGTTTCGCGCCGGCTGATCGCCGTGCAGCGTTTCGACAAGCCCGGCGAACCGTTCGAATGCTATGTCAATCCCGAAATCGTCGGTCGCTCGGCGGCCCGTACCGCCGGCAGGGAGGGGTGTCTCTCCGTCCCCGAAACGTCGGGGACGGTCCTGCGTGCTGACCGCATCGTGCTCCGCTATCTGGATGAAACGACCATGCGGCCGGTGACGGATACTGTCGAGGGATTTACCGCCGTGATTTTCCAGCACGAAATTGACCACCTCGACGGGGTGCTGTTCATCGACAGGATGCAGCGCGGGAATTAGTCCATTCCGACGCGGAAAGCGGGAAAACCCTACCGAAGGTTTTCCCGCTTTACCTTATGCGAATGCGAAGCGTCTGCTACGCAGCAGATAGACGAGCAGCAGTGTTTCGAGCGCTTCCGCGACGGGTACCGCGAGCCAGATGCCCGTCACGCCCGCCATGTGCGGCATGACCAGAAAGCAGAACGTCATCAGCACGATGCCGCGCAGAACGGTGAGTCCCGTTGCGAGCCGTCCCCGTTCGATGCTCTGATAGTAGCCGATCGTCACGACGTTGATCCCGAAGAAGGGATAGCCCGCCGCGAACCACGGCAGTCCCTGCACGGCGATGGCATACGCCGGGGCGTCGGGCGTCAGGAACAGCCCGACGATCCACGGACTGCATAGCCACGTGAATCCGAACGCCGCCGCGCCGCACAGCGCCGCCGTGCCGAGCGCCATTCGCAGCGCTTTCCGGCCGCGCCGCATCAGCCCTGCGCCGTAGTTGTAGCTGATGATCGGCTGTGCCGACTGGATGATGCCGTTGTAGACCATGAAGATGATCGGGAAGATGTAGCAGGCGATGCTGTACGCCGCCACGCCGTCCTTGCCGACGTAATGGATAAAGGTGTAGTTGCCGACGATCATCAGGCACGAAATGGCCAGCTCGCTCAGCAGCGCCGGGAATCCGATATAGCTCATGTACCAGAGGTTGCGCACCGTGAGCCGCATGCTTTTGCCGCTTATCTTGAGCTTCACGAACCGGAGCGTCCGGCTGCGGCGGAACATGTACCAAAGCATCACGCCCGAACCGACGACGTAACCGATGCCCGTGGCGACGGCGGCGCCCGCCAGCCCCCATTCGAATACGAAGATGAAGAGGTAGTCGAGTACGATGTTGATGCACGCCGCCATGATGTTGCAGGCCATGGCGAATCCCGGCGCCCCGTCGAGCCGCACGATGAACATCAGGATGTTGAAGACGGCCAGCGGCGCCAAAAACAGCGTGAACCATACGAGGTATTCGCGCGCCGGGACCATCAGTTCGCCGGGGGTGCCCAGCAGCAGGAGCAGCGGTTCGTGCCAATGGATCAGCAGGGCGATCAGCAGGGCGATCAGCAGCGCCGGAAGCACCAGCGACTGCGTGATGTTGATCTCCGCCACGCGTCGTTTGCCCTGCGCGAGGTTGATCGACGCCACGACCGAGCCGCCCATGCCGAACATCAGTCCCAGCCCCGTGCCGAGCGTGAAGAGCGGCGCGACGATATTGACCGAGGCGAGGGCGTCGCTGCCGATGCCCCGCCCAACGAAGATGCCGTCGGTGATGACGAACACGGCCGAGAAGACCATGCCCATGACCGTGGGAAAGAGGAAGCGCCGGAAAAGTTTTCCGACGTCCGAACTGCTGAAATCGATACTGTCTCGTTGCATATTCCTTACTTTTTTCGAAGTGGTGCAAAAGTAAGGCTTTCGGCGCGGGGAAAAGTTACCTTATGATAATTTCGTCATTTGATTTCGGCCCGGATGCGGCTCAGGCTTTGGGGCGTGACGAAGAGGTAAGCCGCGAGGTCTTTCAGCGCGATGCGCTGCAATAATTGGGGATATTCGCGCAGTACGCGCTTGTACTGCTCGCTCTTGTCGCGCCATGCGAAGTCGGCGAAATACTCCTCGTGCCGGCGCAGCTGCTCTTCGGCCATGCGGCGGCCCCAGTCGGCCAGTTCGGCGTCCGCCGCGAAGAGCCTGTCGATCTCCTCGCGCGGCAGGCGCACGAGCGTCGTCGGCTCCATGGTCTCGATCGTGTGGCCCGAAATGCCGCCGGGCCATGCTCCGAGCGTCGATGAGGTCGGATCGCCCTCGAACGCGAAGGAGAGGATCACGCACTTGTCCTCGCGCATGACGTAGGAGCGCGCCGAACCTTCCGTCACGAAGCGGATCTCCTGATCGCGCTGTCCCTCCTCGACGATGATCTCCTTGCGGGCGTGGACGCTTTGCGACGCATGCCGCATCAGCACTCCGGCGGCCCGCTCCGAAAGCCCGTAACGGCCGCGCAGTATTTCGGTGAATTCCATGCCGCGAAGTTACGTATTTTTCCCGTACTTATGAAATGCGCCGTCCGCTCCCGGCCTGCCGGTCTGTCATGTCGTATTTGCAGATTTTGTGACAATTCGTGACATTTTTGCATTTATTCGGCGCTGGCACAGGATTTGACCCTCTACGGATGAAACCGCTCCGAGAGGGGGCGATAAAAAGGAAAACAGTTAAACCGAATAAAACCAAGGAGGACAAAATTATGACACCTGCAAGAACGAATCAGAACTGGCTGCCGGGAATTTTCAACGAGATTCTGGGCGACAACTGGCTGGCCGAGCGCCGCAGCACTACGGCTCCCGCCGTCAACATCATCGACGGTGAAAACGAATACAAGGTTGAGGTCGCCGCTCCGGGTATGACCAAGGAGGACTTCAAGGTTCACATCAACGAAGACAACGAGCTGGTGATCTCGCTGGAGAAGAAGACCGAGAACAAGGAGGAGGACGCCAAGCGCAAAGGCACCTACCTGCGCCGCGAATTCTCCTACACGCAGTTCCAGCAGAGCCTGCTGCTGCCCGACAATATCGAGCGCGAGAATATTTCGGCCAAGGTCGAAAACGGTGTGATGACCATCGACATTCCCAAGAAGAAGATCGAGGAGACTGCCGCCGCCACGCGCCAGATCGAGGTTAAATAGGGGCTTGCGCAGCCTGAAGATAAGCAGAGCGTCCATAAGGGCGCTCTGCTTTCGTTTTGCCGTCGGCGTTCGGCTTTGCGGTGTGCGTTCGGCTTTGCGGTGTGCGTCCGGCTTTGCGGTGTGCGTCCGGCTTTGCGGTGTGCGTCCGGTTTTACGGCGTGCGTCCGGCTTTTCGGCGTGCGGCCGAACCGTCGGCTCTCCGGCTGGGGCGATGTTTTTTTGCCGGAACGTATGAACGGTCCCGTTCCGTTTTTTTGCAACTGTTCTGCGGTGCTCCGGGACTTGCATTTCCGTCGCCGTTTTTTTATCTTTGCCGTATGACGACCGAACTTTGTGCCTATTCCATTGAAGCGTGCGAGACCGCCCGCCGTGCGGGTGTCGCGCGCGTCGAACTCTGCGCCTCGCCCTACGAGGGCGGCACGACCCCTTCGGCCGCGGCCATCCGTATGGCGCGCCGCATCGAAGGCTTGCAGCTCAGTGTGATGATCCGTCCCCGCGGCGGGGATTTCCTCTATGACGACGCCGAATTCCGGCAGATGCTCGAAGAGGTGCGCTTCGCCCGCGAATGCGGCGCCGACGGCGTGGTCTTCGGCTTGCTGACGCCCGACGGACGGGTCGATACGGCGCGTACGGCGGCCCTCGTGGCCGAAGCCGGGCCGATGCAGACTACCTTCCACCGGGCGTTCGACATGACGTGCGACCTTTCCGATGCGCTGGAGGAGGTCGTCCGCGCCGGATGCACCCGCATCCTGACCTCCGGCGGCCGCAATACGGCGTCCGAAGGCATCGGCGACCTTCGCGCGCTCGTCGTACGGGCTGCGGGCCGCATCGAGATCATGGCCGGCAGCGGCGTGAATCCGTCGAACGTGCGGCAACTGGCCGCGACGGGTGTCGATGCCCTCCATTTCAGCGCGCGCGGCATGCGGCCGAGCGGCATGGCATACCGCAATCCCCAGATTTCGATGGGCGGCTGTCCCGGCGTGCCGGAGTACGCTTCGCCCTGCGCCGACGAACGGACCATCCGACAAATCCTGAACGAATTAAACCGATGAAACGCATTTTCCTCCTGCTTCTGGGACTTTCCCTCTGCGCCTGCGGCCGTTACGGCTGCGGCGTTCCCGCCGAATACGAACCTCTGCTCGACGCAGCGCTGGCCGACTGTCCGCGCGCCGACAGCCTGCGGCAGCTGCTGCGCGAAACTCCGCGTGACCGGCGCGCGGGGATGGCTTTCCTTGTAGCCTATATGCCGCAGGGCGACCGCGATACGATGCGGCTCGACCTGCTGCGCGAAAATGTCGAGTATGCCTACCGTGCGCGGGAAACCTACCCGTGGACGCGCGCACTGCCCGATTCGGTCTTCCTGAACGACGTGCTTCCCTATGCCGTCGTGGACGAGGTGCGCGACAGCTGGCGGCCCGACTTTTACGTCCGCTTCGCCCGCCGTGCGGCCGGAGCCGCGGACGTCCGCGCCGCCATCGACTCGATCAACCGGCATATTGCCGCCGATGTCGCCGTAGAATACAACACCGCCCGCGAAAAGACCAATCAGAATCCCTCTGAGTCGATGCGTCAGCATATGGCCTCCTGCACGGGCCTTTCGGTCCTGCTGGTCGATGCCCTGCGCGCCGCGGGCATTCCCGCGCGCTTCGCCGGAACTCCCGCATGGCACGACGATCGGGGCAACCACAGCTGGGTCGAGGTGTGGATCGACGGCCGCTGGCATTTCACGGAGTATTATTTTCCGGGAAGACTCGATTACGCATGGTTCTTCGCCGATGCGGGACAGGCCTCGCCCGACGACCGTGCGCACGGCATTTTCGCCGTTTCGTTCCGGCCTGCGGGTGATTGGTTTCCGATGGTGTGGAGCGAGGATTCGCGCGAGGTCCACGGCGTGAACGTCACGCAGCGTTACCGCGACCTCTATGCCGCCTATGCCGATGACCTCGCCGAGCGGGGACGGCATGCGACCGTGACCTTCATGATGTACGACAAGGCGGCGCATGCCGGGCGTTCCGATGCGCGCGTGGCGGCCAACGTCGATGTTTTCTGCGGTTCGGAGCAGATGGGCGGCGGCCGTACGGCCGGTCCCCGGCAGGACATGAACGACGCCCTGCGCTTCCTGCTCGAAAAGGGAAGAACCTATACCTTCCGTTATGAAAACTCCCGCGGCGAAGCGGCGCAGGTGACCGCCGAAGTGGGCGACGCTCCGCTGACCGTTACCGGCTATATGGAATAGCGGCCGGAAGCGGGGCGTGTGCCGGGGCCGGGCGCCAACCGATGTGTTTCCGACACAACAAGACGGCAGAGATTTTCGCTCTGCCGTCTTGTTATTATACCCGGTGTTTCCGCGGAAGCGTCCCTCGGCAGCTGCGTTTCGGCCCGCATCCGCTGGGCACTACCCGCCGGCTCCGGTTATTTTCCTTCGTCCCCGGTTGGCTCTGGTTCGAAATCGACATCGACCCGGTCGGTCTGCAGGTTCGGGATCGGCACGATCCGCTGCGGCGTTTCGCCCAGCGACAGATGGAGGATAGGGTAGGGCCTGCCCGACGGATCGGTCGCGTCGCGCCCCGTGACGCGGAATCCCAGCCGGGCGTAAAATCCTGCCGCCTGCACGTTCTGCTCGTTGACATCGACCCGTCTTATGCCGCGTTCGCGGACGAGATATTCCACCAGTTGCCGGCCCACTCCTTTGCCGCGCGCTTGCGGCGCAACGAAGAGCATTTCGAGCATATCGCCGTCGATACCTGCGAACGCAGCGAATCCCCCGAACATCCCGTTCTCGTCCAAGCCCTCCGGTCGGCGGGATTCTCCTGTCTTGCCGGATGTCCGGAACTCGTGCCGGCTCTCCTGTCCTGCGGATGTTCCGGTTTCAGGCGCCTTGCTGCCCGGCTTCCGGATGACGTGTAATTCCACACCCCGGAGCGCTTCCTGCCGGACCATTTGCCGGAAAAACACGATATCCTCCGGCGCGAGAAAGTCGTGCGTCGCCCGCACCGAGGCTTCCCAAAGGTCGGTCAGGGCGTCCAGTTCCCCTGCCGACGGGTTTTTCAGTCGTTCTATTGTCATATTACATAATTGTTACGGGTGGTTTGCGCCGGGCGAAGTTGCGCGACAGAACGGCGGCGAAAGGTGTTTCGAACGTGCGTGCGCCGAACGCGCAGCCTTTGACGCATGCACAGCAGCGGATGCAGCGCGTCGGGTCGGTGTGCAGTTCGTCGCCGCGCGCGATCGCCTGCGTGGGACAGAGCGCGACGCAGCGGCCGCATTGGGTGCACCGTGCGGCGTCGCCCGCGGGGAGCAGTACGGCCGGAGTGCGTTTCTGCCGCCTGCGGTACCCCAGCACGAAACGGATGAACCGCAGTTTTGACAACAGCGGCGTATGCGGCTCGCGGAGTTTTGCGGCGTCGATCGGGCCGGTCTCTCCGTGCGCAAGCTTTCGGCCGATGCGCGCTCCGAAAGCGGCCGCTTCGGCGAGGTCCTGCGTATCGGGACGTCCTTCGGCGATCGGCGTGCCGGGCGTGCTGTACGAGTGTTCGCCCACGAAAGCCCCGGCCGCCACGGGAACGAATCCCCGCTCGGCGACGAACGCCGCCAGTTGTGCGACCGCCGTCCCGAAAGCCCGGTTGCCGTAGACCGCCAGCACTACGGCCGGCGTTCCCTCGCCGCGAATCTCCTGCAGCCTTTCCAATGCCGCAGGCGCCACGCGGCCCCCGTATACCGGCACGGCGAATACCGCCGCGGCATCGGCCGGCAGCACGGGCGGTTTTCCCGCCGCATGCGTCAGGTCGATTGTCGTGAACGCCTTTGCCGCGCTGCCTGCGGCGGCATTTGTACCGGCGTCCGCTCCGGCCGCCGCATTTGCCGCTGCATTGCAGCTCCCGCCGTGCCGGGCCACTCCCTGCGCAACCGCCGCGGCGATTTTTTTCGAAGTTCCCGTCGGTGAAAAGACGACGGTGTAGACTGCTGTCGGATTCATAGGCTCCATGTTGTGTGTTGCGCAAAGGTACGAAAAATCGCCAGCCCGCAGGTATCCGGCAGCGGAATTGCATTCCTGATTTTGGAAAATATTTTTTATATTTGCATGTAAACCTCTAAATTTCAGAAACGATGACTGTGAAGATTATTACCTGTGCAGCTTTGCTGCTCGCGGCATGCGGCGGCGCGCAGCCGGCCAAGGAGGAGGCCAAGACCCCCGAAACCGTGACCGAAGTGAAGCACGGCGCGGAGATCGCCCTTCTCAAACCCGATTCCAAGGCGGGCATGACCGTAAACGAAGCGCTTGAAAACCGCCGTTCATGGCGTGAATACGCTCCTGAGGCGCTTTCGCTCGAAGAGCTTTCGGGCGTCATGTGGGCCGCAGGGGGCGTCAACCGTCCTGCCGACGGCCGTCTGACGGCTCCTTCGGCGCTGGCGCTCTATCCGGTCCGCGTCTATGCCTTTTTCGCCGAAGGCGTCTACAGCTACGACGCCAAGGCGCGGAAACTCGTGCGCGTCGCCGAAGGCGACCTGCGCAGGCTGGCCGGCGCACAGGATTTCGTCTATGCCGCACCGCTGAATCTGGTCTATATCGCCGATATGTCGGCCTACGAAGGAAAGAATATTCCGGCCGAACATGTCCGCTACCTCTGCGGGCAGGACGCCGCCGGATATGCCGAGAATGTGAACCTCTATACGGCAGGTCACGGGCTGAAGTCGATCACGCGCGGCAGCGCCCCCGAAACCGAACTGCTCAAGGCACTCGGTCTCGATCCCGGACGCTATTTTATGGCGTTGGCGCAGACGGTCGGCAAATAGCCGGGCGGCGAAACCCGAATCGGAGGAGCGGCTTTGAACCGCTCCTTTTTCATCCCCGTACGGCCGGAACAGCCGGATTTCTACCGAGAGAGGGCTTGAGACCGCTTTTGACTGAATATCCCGCCGCTGATTGCAACCGGGATTATTTCTCAGACCGGCGGGGACGTGCCAATATACGGCCCTGCCGGCAGTTTTTTACCGGATGGAGTGTCGGGCTGCGGATTTCCGGGTTTTTTGTTACCTTTGTTTGCGAAATCAAAATCGCCTGACTTTTATGATGAAACTTCAATCCCGAAACCACGGTCTCGACCTGTTGCGTGTGCTGGCCTGTTACATGGTGCTTCAGGTGCACGCCGGAGAATTCTACTATATTGCCGACGGCGGTTTGGTCGCCGCGGGCGGCGAGCCTGTCTGGGCCTGCTGGCTCAACTCGTTGTGCCGCACCGCCGTGCCGCTGTTCGTCATGTTGTCGGGATTTTTCCTGCTTCCGGTGCGGGAGCGCACGCGCGACTTTTTCGCCCGGCGTTTCGTGCGCGTGGTGGTGCCGTTTCTGGTGTGGTGCGTGCTCTACGCAATCTACCAGTTCCTGACGGGACGGACCGATGCCGCCGGTGCGTTGCTCGGCGTCTGCCGCATCCCGGTCAATTTCGGCGTCGAGATCGGACACCTCTGGTTCGTCTACATGCTGCTGGGACTCTACCTGTTCGCCCCGGTTGTCTCGCCGTGGATCGAGACGGCTTCGCGCCGCGCCATGGAGGGTTATCTCGCGCTTTGGGCCTTTACTTTATGCATCCCCTATGTTCACCTCGTTTTCCCGGAGCTGCTCGGCGAATGTTTCTGGAACGACACGCCGATACTCTACTATTTTTCGGGATTCCTCGGCTACATGGTGCTGGCCGCCTACCTGCGCCGCTACCACGCCGCGCCGCGCGCATGGCATAAGTGGGGCGGGGCGCTGCTGGTCGTCGCGGGGTATTTCGCGACGGCATGGATTTTCGACGCACGGCTGGCGACGCAGCAGCTCGTCGCGGACCTCGAACTTTCGTGGGGCTTCGGGACGATCAACGTGGCTGCGATGTCGGTCGGGCTGTTCCTGCTGCTGAAAGACGTCAGGCCGGGGGCGGGCCGCTTTACGGGCGTCGTTACCGACATTTCGAGACTCAGCTACGGCATCTACCTGATACACATCATGCTGCTCAACTTCTTCCACGGCTGGCTCGATCCGCTGGTCGCTTCGGCCGGGATCAAGATCCCCGTATTGGCTCTCTGCACCTTCGTCTCGTCCTATGCGGTCGTAAAGCTGATTTCGCTGCTGCCCGGCAGCAAATACGTCGTAGGGTAGCTACAACCCGTACTCCGCGGCGTAACGCCATAGCGGTGCGGCCATCAGTGCCTGCCGGATGCCGCCGGTCGTGAGCAGTTCTCGCACCTCGGCGGCCGTGAACAGATGCACGCGGATATCCTCCGTGGCGTCGAGATGCTGGGCGCCGAGGCGCTCCACGCCCGTCGCCAAGTAGCAGTACGTCAGGTTGCTCTGCGTGGCGGGATTCGGGGCCACGACCAGCAGTTCGCGCCATTCGCCGCCGCCGTAACCGGTCTCCTCGGCCAGTTCGCGCTGCGCCGCGGCCAGCATCGACGCATCGTCCGGCTCGGCTACGCCCGCCGGGATTTCGTAATTCGTTTCGCCCAGCCCGTGACGATACTGGTCGATGAATACGAATTTACCCTCTTTGGTTATGGCGATCACGTTCACCCAGTCGGGGTACTCGAAGACGTAATAGTCGGGTATGCTGCGCCCGTCGGGCAGTTCGATACTTTCGTGGCGTACGGTGAACCACGGTTTGCGGGCGAGGTACTCGCTCTTCACGACTTTCCATGCGCGGCTTTTCGGATTTTCCATATCGGCGTCTGTTTTGATGCCGCAAAAATAGCGAAAAATAGTTATCTTTGTATGATCTCTAAAAACGAGCCAATATGTTTTCCCCGAACGAACGAGCGAAAATCATCGCCCTTATCAACCGCGAAGTTGTGCCCGCCATCGGCTGTACCGAACCGATCGCCGTGGCTTTGTGTACGGCGCGCGCCGCCGAACTGCTCGACGCGCAGCCCGAAAAGATCGAGGTGCGCCTGAGCGCCAATATCCTCAAGAATGCGATGGGCGTGGGCATTCCCGGCACGGGAATGATCGGCCTGCCGATCGCCGTGGCGCTGGGTGCGCTGGTCGGCCGTTCGGAATATCAACTGGAGGTCCTGCGCGACGTGACGCCCGAAGCCGTCGGGCGGGGCGCCCATTATATCGACGAAAAGCGCGTCTGCATCTCGCTGAAGGAGGATATCTCCGAAAAACTCTATATCGAGGTCGAAGCCTCGGCCGGAGAACGCCGCGCCGTGGCGGTGATCGCGGGCGGACATACCGCCTTCGTCTATCTCGAACGCGACGGCGAGGTGCTGCTCGACAAACGCACGGCATCCGTCGCCGAAGAGGAGGCGGGCGAGGTGCCCCTGACCCTGCGCCGCGTCTGGGATTTCGCCATGACGGCGCCGCTCGATGAACTGCGCTTCATCCTCGAAACCCGCCGCGTGAACAAAGCCGCCGCCGAGCGGGCCTTCGCCGGGGAGTTCGGGCACTGCGTCGGCCGCACGCTGCGCTGCGAGCGGGAGCGGCAGGTGATGGGCGACAGCATCTTCTCGCGCATCCTCTCCTACACCTCCGCGGCCTGCGACGCCCGCATGGCCGGGGCCATGATCCCCGTGATGAGCAATTCGGGCAGCGGCAATCAGGGCATCGCCGCGACGCTTCCCGTGGTGGTCTATGCCGACGAAACCGCGGCCGACGAGGAACATACGATCCGTGCGCTGGTGCTGAGCCACCTCACAGTGATCTATATCAAACAGAGTCTCGGCCGTCTGTCTGCCTTGTGCGGCTGCGTCGTGGCGGCGACGGGATCGAGCTGCGGCATCACCTACCTGATGGGCGGCGCCTACGAGCAGGTCGCCGCGGCGGTCAAGAACATGATCGCCAACCTCACCGGCATGATCTGCGACGGTGCCAAGCCCAGTTGTTCGATGAAACTCACGAGCGGCGTCTCGACCGCCGTGCTCTCGGCCATGATGGCGATGGACGGTCACTGCGTGACGCCCGTCGAGGGAATTATCGAGGAGGACGTCGACAAGTGCATCCGCAACCTGACGGCCATCGGCCGCGACGGCATGAACGAGACCGACCGGCTCGTGCTGGGAATTATGACACATAAATGTTAAAATACCGACCAATGAACAGACTTGCATTGAAACTGAGGTTCTGCGCGGCGTTCCTGCTGCTCGGCTTGTGGGGAGCGGACGCCCAGACGGCCCGCGAACAGATTGCGGCCGTTCCCGAACGCGCGGGCGGAATCTACCATTCATACGAATACCGGCCCGCTGCGGCGGCTCCGGTGCCCGACGGGTACACGCCGTTTTACATCAGCCATTACGGCCGTCACGGCAGCCGCTGGCACGCTTCCGAAAGCGTCTATGCCGGGCCGCTGAAAATCCTGCGCAAAGCCGCCGAAGCCGGTGCGCTGACGCCGCTGGGTCGTGATGTGCTGGGCCGCGTCGAGATCATCGCGGCCGACGCCGACAAACGTTACGGCGACCTTTCGCCGCGCGGCGTCGCCGAACACCGGGGCATCGCCGAGCGCATGTACAAGGCTTATCCCGAAGTTTTCTCTACGGCCGACGGCCGCGAATGCCGTATCGAGAGCCGTTCGACTCTCGTGCCGCGCTGCATCCTCAGCATGGCGGCTTTCAACGAGCGGCTCAAGGAGTTGAATCCCGCGATCCGGACCACGCGCGAGTCGAGCGCGCGCTACATGCCTTATATGGGCAACAACAAGGGACTCGACGCCCAGCGCGACCGGACCCTGAAAACGGCCGACAGCGTGCGCGCCGCGCGCCTGATTCCCGACCGGCTGATGAAGTCGCTTTTCTCCGATCCCGAATTCGTCAAACGCGAGGTCAAAAAGCCCCGCAAACTGATGGAGCAGCTGCTTTTGCAGGCCGCGATCATGCAGGACGTCGATTATCTGGGCATTTCGCTGTACGACCTTTTCACCGGGGAGGAGATATATGCCGCATGGGAGGACGAGAACTTCCGCCGTTATGTGATGTTCGGTCCTTCGAAGCGTTTCGGCGATCCGATCATCGCCGACGCCAAACCCCTGCTGCGCAACATCGTCGAGACGGCCGAAGAGGTGATAGGCGGCGGAAAGGAGCTGGCTGCGTCGCTGCGCTTCGGCCACGACGTGAATGTCATCCCGCTGTTGGCGCTGTTGGGCGTCGAGGGCGCTTCAGCCCGTGTTTCGACGCCCGAAGAGGCCGCCGAAGTGTGGCAGGTACACCGCGTTTCACCCATGGCGGCCAACGTGCAGTTCATCTTCTTCCGCAACCCTGCGGGCGACGTTCTGGTGCGCATCCTGCACAACGAGCGCGACGCCGGACTGCCCCTCGGCGGCGGTCCCTATTACCGCTGGGAAACCTTCCGGGATTACTGCAAATCGCTGTACGAATAACGCCCGGCTTGCTGCCGGCCGGAGCGGCGTCAACGAAAATGCGCGGACTTCGCAAGAGTCCGCGCATTTTATTTTGTTGTTCACCTGCTGGGGGCTGACTTTTCACGGCCTAACCCGTTTTTCTTGGTTCTGTCCGCAGGCGTTCCCTGCCGGTCCGGCTTTCGCGTATGGCGGCCGGGCTTTGTCCTTGTCCTTGTCCTTGTCCTTGTCCTTGTCCTTGTCCTTGTCCTTGTCGTTTCGGTTACCCGATTTCTTTTTCGGGGAATTTATCCGGGTGGGAATTTTTTCCGGGAGACTTTCTGCCCCCCCCCGGAGACTTTCCGGGAGACTTTTTTCGGACTTTTCCGGGCCGGGACCGTTCCGCTTAATTGAAAATCGTTCTGACGATGATACCCGTCGCGCCCTGATGCCGTGTGGTGTAGTCCTTGGCGATGCGGCTGGTTTTCTGGAGGAACTCCTCGTTGTCGCGCAGCGGAACGAACCACGCCCGCAGTTCGTCGTAATCATTGATCGACCGGGCCGCGCCGAGCGTCACCAGATCGCGCGCCTCCTTGAATTTCTGGTAATTGGGACCGAACGCCACCGGAAGTCCGAACGTCGCGGCCTCCAGCGTGTTGTGGATGCCCACGCCGAATCCGCCGCCGATGTAGCTCCACGTCGCATAGCTGTATACCGACGACAGAATGCCGACCGTGTCGAGGATCAGCAGCTGTTTCGGACCGTAGTTCGTATGCGGGGTGCACTGGGTATAGCGCAGCGTGCCGCCTTTGGTCTCGGCCGCAAGACGTGCCATGCGGCTTTCGTCCATTTCGTGCGGCGCGACGATGAATTTGATGTCGGGATTGTCGTTTATCAGGCGGATCAGCAGTTCTTCGTCGGGACCCCACGTCGAGCCGGCCACGAAGACCCGCTTGCCGCCCTTGAACCGCTCGATCACGTCGATATGCTTGGCGGCCTTGGCGATCTCGGCGACACGGTCGAAGCGCGTGTCGCCCGCTACGATCACGTTGTCGAAGCCCAGTCCCGCCAGCAGTCTTTTCGACTCCTCGTTCTGTACGAACATCACGTCGAACGACTCCAGCGCCTGCCGCCACATGCCGCCGTAGGGGCGGAAGAAGATCGAGTTGCGGCGGAAGATGGCCGAGACAATATAGGTGCGCACCTTGCGGCGGCGCAGTTCGTAGAGCAGGTTGAGCCAGAATTCGTATTTCACGAAGACGGCGATTTCGGGATGCGCCGCGTCGAGGAACCGACGCGCGTTGCGCGGCGTGTCGATCGGCAGGTAGAAGATGTAATCCACGCCCTGATAGTTCTTGCGGATCTCGTAACCCGAAGGCGAGAAGAACGTGAGCAGGATTTTGTATTCGGGATGCTCCTTGCGGATGCGTTCGATGATGGGCCGTCCCTGTTCGAATTCGCCGAGCGAAGCCACGTGTATCCAGACGATACGGGCCGCGGGGTCGATGGTTTCGGCCATCCGTTTATAGAGGTCCTTGCGGCCGTTGATCCATAGCCGGGCCTTCGGATGCCTTGGGGCGACTAACCGGATGATCCAGACGTAGCATGTCAGGCCGAAATTATATAACCACATCGGTATTTACGGTTTGCGGTGTTGAAGTATTTTACGGTTTATCTGTTGCCGGACAAACCGGCTTCGTTTCGGGCTTTGGTCCGGAACATTGGTTTTTCAGTCCGACAAAGGTAGTATAATTTGTCGGAAATGCAAAATTACCAATTGTATTCCATTGCCTGCGGAATCAGGCGCACCTCCGTCTCTCCGCTGGGCATTACCTCCACGGCGATCAGGTCGAACTGCGCTTCGCGCTCCTCGCCCGTGCAGGCCATGTAACGCAGTGCGGCCCGTGTCAGTGCCCGGAATTTCTGTGGCGTTACGGCCGCTTCGGGCGGCGTGAGTCCGTCCGCACGTCGGGTCTTGACCTCCACGAAGTGCACGAAATCCCCCTTGCGGGCCACGATGTCCAGCTCGTAGCGGCCGCTCCGCCAGTTGAGCGCGCAAATTTCGTACCCTGCGCGCCGGAGAAACTCCGCCGCCGCGCGTTCGCCCATGCGCCCCGTCTCGGCCGTCGTGCCCATTGCGGTCAGTGGATGATGCGCTGGATCGAATTGGCCTTGCCGAAAGCGCTGGTCAGCCCCTCGGCGTCGTCGCGTTCGATCATCCTGCGCATGATCTGCAACTGGTGGATATGCTCGCGCAGGACGTCCAGCACGTTGTATTTGTTGCGCAGCAGGATCGGCACCCATGTCGCGGCGGCGCTTTTGGCCAGTCGCACGGTGCTCTCGAAACCGCCGCCCGCAAGGTCGAAGATGTGCCGCTCCTCGCGCTCTTTTTCGAGCACCGTGAGCGCCAGCGCGAACGAGGTCACGTGGGAGATGTGCGACACGTAAGCCGCGTGCAGATCGTGTTCTTCGGCTCCCATGTAGACTACGGGGACGTCCAGCGTGCGGAAGATGCGCTCGACCGTCGCCAGTGCGTCGGCGTCGCTGCGCTCCGCTTCGCACAGTACGGCGTTGCGGCCCGTGAAGGCTCCGTGCTGCGCGGCCCGCGGCCCGCTGTACTCGGTGCCCCACATCGGATGCGCCGCCACGAAACGGCCGCGCCGCGCGTGCATCGAGATGACCTCGCACAGCTCGGCCTTGATCGACCCCATGTCCATCACCACCTGCCTGTCAGTCACATGGTTGAGCGCTTTTACGGCCATCAGCGGAATCGTGTCGACGGGTGTCGCCAGCACCACGAGATCGGCCTGCGGAACGCCCTCTTCGAGCGTCACGATGCGGTCGGCCAATCCGAGCCGGAGGGCTTCGGCGGCGTTTTCGTCCGACTTCTCGACGCCTAATATTTCGTCCGCTATTCCGCGGTCGCGCAATGCGAGGGCAAAGGAGCCTCCGATGAGTCCCAGACCCGCGATCAGAATTTTCATACCTATATATAATATATTCATTTACCGCCCGCAGCGCACTCCGGGCGGGGAAATCAGAGCAGGAACGACAGGTCGCCGCCCGGTTCGATTTCGAAAGTTTCCGTGCCTTTGCGGAACATGCGCATCGGGCGTTTTCCGATCAGTTCCAGTTTGCCCTCCTCGTAGCGGAGCATGCAGCCTTCGCGCAGTCCGGCCACCCAGCGGCGCGGGTTGGCTTCGATGTATTCGAGTATGCGTTGTTCACGCGTCTCGCCCGCATGTCCTTCGGGATTGGCGTCGAGGTAGTGGGGGTTGATCTGGAATTTCACGGCACCGACGGCCTTGAACGATTCAGGCTCCACGATGGGCATGTCGTTTGTTGTGCAGATGGTCGGACAGGCGACATTGCTGCCTGCGGACCATCCGACATAGGGCGTTCCGGCTTTGATTTTACGCAGAATGGCCCTCATAAGCCCCTGCTCCTGCATTTTTTTTGCCAGCGCGAAGGTGTTGCCGCCGCCCACACATATGGCTTCGGCCTCGCGGATCATGCGCACCGGGTCCTTGGCGCGGTGGACCGAACGCACGCGGATGCCCAGCTCCGAAAAACGCGCCTGCACCTTCTTTTCGTATTCCGCGTACGAAAAAGTCACGGCGGCATAGGGAACGAAGACTATTTCGCGTACGCCCTGAAGAAACCGGCCTATTTCCGGCAGCGGATAACGGAGATATTCCTCCCCGGCATTGGTCGAATTAGAGATCAGAAGCAGTTTCATAAGGATATGGTTTTGAATCGGTTAATTGTAAAAATGTGCTAAATGTCGAAAAAGTTGTGAATAAAAAAAAGGTTCGTTTTGTCAAAAGTAATAAAAAAAGTGTTACTTTTGCGCAAAATTACCTCGGAAATAAGAAAGAACTATTTCCAAATAATTGTTTAACTAAAAAATTAAAATTATGTCAGAAGTTCAATCAAAAGTTGTCGAAATCATTGTCGACAAACTGGGTGTTAAGGAGTCGGAGGTAGTGCCCGAAGCAAGCTTTACCAACCACTTGGGCGCAGACTCGCTCGACACCGTGGAGCTGATCATGGAATTCGAGAAGGCTTTCGATATCCAGATTCCGGACGAGGACGCTGAGAAGATCGCTACCGTCGGTGACGCGATCAACTATATCGAGGAGCACAAGAAATAATTTTACCAAAGGTTTTCACAGCCTCTTATAGCCTTAAATTTATGACAGAAAGAAGAGTAGTTGTTACGGGCATCGGTACGATCAACCCGCTCGGTAATAATATTGAAGAGTATTTTTCGAATTTGGAGAAGGGAGTCAGCGGTGCCGCACCGATTACTCATTTCGATGCTGAAAAGTTTAAGACGAAGTTTGCTTGTGAAGTAAAGAATTACGATTCGAGCCTCTATTTCGACCGTAAGGAAGTACGCAAGTACGACCTTTTTACACAATACGCTCTGATCGCGGCCACGCAGGCCGTCGAGGATTCGGGTCTCGATCTGGAGACCGTGGACAAGGAGCAGGTGGGCGTAATATGGAGTTCGGGCATCGGAGGAATCAAATCTTTCTTCGATGAGTGTCTGGGCTGGGCCGCAGGGGATGGAACCCCGCGGTTTAGCCCGTTCTTTATTCCTCGCATGATTTCCGACATCGCGGCCGGTTTCATCTCCATGAAGTACGGCTTCATGGGGCCGAACTACTGCACGGTGTCGGCCTGCGCATCTTCGAACCACGGCATGATGGACGCCATGAACGCCATCCGTTACGGCAAGGCCGACGTGATGGTGACGGGCGGCTCGGAAGCTGCGGTCAACGAGCCGAGTGTCGGCGGTTTCAACTCCATGCAGGCGCTTTCCACGCGCAACGACGATCCCACGCACGCTTCGCGTCCTTTCGACAAGGACCGCGACGGATTCGTGATCGGCGAAGGCGCCGGCGCCCTGATTTTCGAGGAGTACGAGCATGCCAAGGCGCGCGGTGCGAGGATTTACTGCGAAGTCGTCGGCAGCGGCTGTTCGGCCGACGCCTACCACTTCACCGCTCCCCATCCCGAAGGAAAGGGAGCCATGAAGTCGATGCGCGACGCCATCAAGGACGCCGGCATCAAACCCGAAGATATTGACTACGTGAACGTTCACGGTACTTCGACTCCCGCGGGCGACATCCCCGAACTGAAGGCAGTCGCCGGCGTGCTGGGCGATCACGTCTACAACATCAATATCTCTTCCACCAAGTCGATGACGGGACACCTGCTGGGTGCCGCCGGAGCCGCCGAGGCGCTGGCCTGCATCTTCGCCATTACGCACGGCGTGGTTCCCCCGACCATCAACTGCGAGAATCTCGATCCGGAGATCGACCCGAACCTGAACCTGACGCTGAACAAGGCGCAGAAGCGCGACGTGAAATGCGCGCTGAGCAACACGTTCGGTTTCGGCGGGCACAACTCCTCGATCATTTTCCGTAAACTCTAACGTTTTAAACCGTCCGGGCCGTGTTTGATTTCATACTGCGCCCCCTTAGAAGGAACTTCGGGCGGGATAAGGCGTATTACAGAATTATCGATGACATGTTCGGGTTCATCCCGAACAACATCGAACTCTACAAGCTGGCTTTGATTCACAAGTCAGCTTCTTTGGTTTTGGAGGACGGCCGCGCTATCAATAACGAACGGCTCGAATTTCTGGGCGACGCCGTCATCGAGGCGGTCACCTCCGACTACCTTTTTATCGAGTATCCCGACCGGGACGAGGGTTTCCTGACGCAGCTGCGGTCGAAAATCGTCTCCCGCCAGTCGCTCAACGTGTTGGCCGTGAATATCGGGCTGGACCGCCACGTCATTTCGAACGGCAGCACCAGCGTTACGCAGAAACATATCTACGGCGACGCTTTCGAGGCCATGATTGGCGCGGTCTACCTCGATCAGGGCTATGAATTCGTGAACCGGCTGCTCATCAACCGGATTTATTTCAGACACCTGAGTCTCGACGAGCTGACCGAATCGGAGACCGATTTCAAGAGCCGGCTGATCGAGTGGTGCCAGAAAAACCGGCATAAGATCGTTTTCCGCACCGGTTACGACAAGGAGTACTCGGCGAACCATCCGGTTTTCTACTCCACGGTGCTGGTCGACGGCATGGAGGTCGGTCACGGGTCCGGCGATTCGAAGAAGGAGGCCGAGCAGCATGCGGCTTTCTCGGTGGCGCAGTACATGAGCGACGAGCAGTGCGCCACGCTGCTGGACCGGGTGGACAAGTTGACGCAATAACTTTTGGTTATTTCCCGTGCGCCTGTATTGCGTGCGGTCTCTGCCGGAGGCCGCCGGACGCATGGCGGGATAGCTTCCCTATAACATTTCCGAATGAAGACGATAGCCGATAAGATGGCGGCGCGTGGCGTCGATGCGCTGACCGACCGGGAATTGCTCTCCCTGCTTACCGAGGATGAACAGAGCGCCGAAGCGCTGCTTGCCGCTTACGGCGGATCGCTTGCGCGTGTCGGCTCGGAGGAGGCCGCCCGTCTGAGGATGATCGGCGGGCTGGGACTCCGGCGCGCCCGCATGCTGCTCGCCGCGGCCGAACTCGGCCGTCGCATCACCGCTGCGCGCGCCGCCGAAACCGACGTCGTCTCGTCGAGCGACGATGTGGTGCGGCTCTTCCGCCCGCAGCTCGAAACGCTCTCGCATGAAGAGTGCTGGGCCGTTTACCTCACCTCTTCGAACCGGATCATCGAACGCCAGCGGGTAAGTCAGGGCGGCGTGCAGGGCACGGTCGTCGATCACCGGCTGATTATCAAACGGGCTTTGGAACTGCTTGCCACACAGCTTATCCTGATTCACAACCACCCCTCCGGCGCCGCCGAAGCCAGTCCGCAGGACAAGGTGCTGACCGAAAGGATCGCGCAGGCGGCCGCGCTGTTCGACATCCGGCTGCTGGATCATATCATCATTGCCCGTGAAGGAGATTTCTCGTTCCTGCGCGAGGGGCTGATTTCGTGACGCATTATTTGTCTCTTCCGATACTGCCGCACAACGCTATTATGGCGACGGCAATGAGCGCAATCAGAAGTTTTACGATTCCCGTCATTGGTTGATTTGGGTCTTTTCACCTGTTGCCGGACACAAAAGCGCGGACCTGTTTCCACATCCGCAAGTGGGGTATTGGACGACCCGTAAGGTAGAATGATGGAATATGCCCGCGCCGAAAAACAGCGAAAGCATCAACCTTTGTTCCTTACCTTATGCGAAAGTGTCCAATTTTCACCTGCAAGAAAAAAGCCGATGCGCTTTTTATGTCTCGTATGTCGGCCGTCCTCGCAGACCGCCGCGACAAATATAGAAATAAAATCGCAACAGAACAGCTTAATTTCCATTTATTTTGTACTTTTGTAATTCGGAAAATAATTTAAAAACCAAATACGATGACACAGGAAGAACTCTTCAAAAAGCTGATCGCCCACTGCAAGGAATACGGATTCGTATTCCCGTCGAGCGAAATCTATGACGGTCTGGCTGCGGTGTACGACTACGGACAGAACGGCGTGGAGCTGAAAAACAACATCAAGCGCTACTGGTGGGATTCGATGGTCAAGCTGCATGAGAATATCGTGGGCATCGACGCCGCGATCTTCATGCACCCCCGTACGTGGGAGGCTTCGGGTCATGTCGGCGCGTTCAACGACCCGCTGATCGACAACAAGGACTCTAAGAAGCGTTACCGTGCCGACGTGCTGATCGAAGACTGGCTCGCCAAGCAGGACGAGAAGATCGAGAAGGAGGTGGAGAAGGCCCGTAAGCGTTTCGGAGAGACTTTCGACGAAGCCAAGTACCGCGAGACTTCGCCCCGTGTCGCCGAGACGGCCGCCCGGCGCGACGAGATGCACAAGCGTTTCGTCGAGGCGCAGAACAGCGGCGATCTGGGCGAGCTGCGCCAGATCATCGTGGACTGCGAAATCGTCTGCCCGATTTCGGGTACGCGCAACTGGACCGAGGTGCGGCAGTTCAACCTGATGTTCTCGACCCAGATGGGTTCCACGGCCGATGGCGCCAATACGATCTACCTCCGTCCCGAAACGGCGCAGGGCATCTTCGTGAATTTCCTGAACGTGCAGAAAACCGGACGCATGAAACTGCCGTTCGGTATCGCGCAGATCGGCAAGGCGTTCCGCAACGAGATCGTCGCCCGTCAGTTCATCTTCCGCATGCGCGAGTTCGAGCAGATGGAGATGCAGTTCTTCGTGCGCCCCGGCGAGGAGATGAAGTGGTGGCAGGCATGGAAGGAGACCCGTATGGCATGGCACCGCGCGCTGGGCTTCGGCGACGACCGCTACCGTTTCCACGACCATGAGAAGCTGGCGCACTATGCCAACGCCGCGACCGATATCGAGTACAACTTCCCGTTCGGCTTCAAGGAGGTCGAAGGCATTCACTCCCGCACGGACTTCGACTTGGGCAACCACCAGAAGTTCTCAGGCCGCAAGATCCAGTACTTCGATCCCGAAACGGGCGAGAGCTATGTACCCTACGTGGTCGAGACGTCGATCGGCGTGGACCGCATGTTCCTGCAGGTGATGTCTGCGGCCTATACCGAGGAGCAGCTCGAAGGCGGCGACTCGCGCGTCGTGCTGCGTCTGCCTGCGGCGCTGGCCCCCGTGAAGGTCGCCGTTCTGCCGCTGGTGAAGAAGGACGGCATGCCCGAAGTGGCGCAGAAGATCGTGGACCTCTTGAAATACGATTACAACGTCGTTTACGACGAGAAGGATTCCGTCGGCAAGCGTTACCGCCGTCAGGACGCCGTCGGCACGCCGTTCTGCGTGACCGTGGACGGTCAGACGCTCGAAGACAACACCGTGACGGTGCGTCACCGCGACACCATGCAGCAGGAGCGTGTTGCGATCGACAAGCTGCCCGCGCTGGTCGAGGAGGAGTGCTCCTACCGCAAGCTCTTCCGGAAGCTGAATCTGTAATCGCTGATCCGTGGGCCGCATCCTCGCCATAGATTACGGTACGAAGCGCACGGGAATCGCCGTGAGCGATCCCCTGCGGCTGATCGCCGGGGGGCTAGAAACCGTCGAGACGAAGGGACTCGAAGCGTGGCTGGCAAAATATTTCGCCGCGGAGGACGTTACTACGATAGTGGTGGGCAAGCCGACGCAGATGGACGGCACGCCCTCCGAAACGTGGCGTTTCGTCGAGCCGCTGGCAGCCCGGCTGCGCAGGGCCTATCCCGATAAGGAGGTGGTCTTTCACGACGAGCGTTTTACCTCGGTGCTGGCGCACCGTACGATGCTCGAAAGCGGTATCGGCAGGATGGCCCGGCGCAACAAGGCGTTGGTGGACAAGATTTCCGCCACGATTATTTTACAAAGTTATATGGAGTTTAACAAATGATTTATCCGATTGTCATATACGGGAACGAGGTGCTTCGCAAACAGTGCGAGGAGATTGCGCCCGACTATCCCGAAGTGAAAAAACTTGTCGAGGACATGTTCCTGACGCTCGGCGAAGCCGAAGGCGTCGGACTGGCCGCGCCGCAGATCGGCAAGGCCATTCGTCTGTTCATCGTCGATTGCACGCCGTGGGGCGAGGACGATCCCGAATGCGCCGACTACAAGCGTGCCTTTATCAACCCCGAAATCTACGCTTTTTCGGAGGAGAAGAAGACCTACAACGAGGGATGTCTCTCGTTTCCGGGCATCCATGCCGATGTGCCTCGTTCGCTGGCCATCAGGATGCGTTATCTCGACGAAAACTTCGTCGAGCACGACGAGGAGTTCCACGGCCTGAAGGCGTGGGTCATCCAGCACGAATACGACCATATCGAAGGCGTGGTCTTCACGGACCGCATCTCGCCGCTGCGCCGCAACCTGCTGAAAGGCAAGCTGCTGAACCTTGCCAAGGGAAAGTACCGCGCGGCCTACAAGACCAGATGATTTCCGGCGTTGTGCCGTACCGCATGAAAAAGCGGATCCCGATGTCGGGATCCGCTTTTTGCATGTGTTATGCAGGTGCGTTTGTCAGAATCTGTACGCGGCGCCGACGTATACCACCAACGGGTTCGAACGGTCGCTGTCAAACATAGGCTCGTACTTGAGACCTGCGGAGATGTTCCAGCGGTGGGCGACGTTGAAGTCGAAACCTGCGCCGACACTCATGCCGACCGCCCAGTCCTTGATGTCATTGGCCACGATACCTACCTGCGGGAATACGCCCCACCAGTCGGCGATCTGGAATACGTAGTGTGCGTCGAAGTTGATGTCTACGGAGCTGTCTTTTTCCGTCAGTACATAGATCGACGGCTCGATGCGCCAGTGCGAATTGAAGCTGTAGCGGTAGTAGGCGCCGATACCGACCGAGGCGTCGTCCGTGTTGGTGTAGAAGTTGACACGCGGACCTACCGCACTGCGGTAATTGGAGGGCGTGCCGCGGTAATTGCCGGCCTGAGCCGCATTGTTGTTGTAGGTCTGAGCCGCGTTGCGGTAGTTGTTTGTCTGAGCTGCATTGCGGTAGGTGTTGGTCTGTGTGTTGCGGTAGGTGTTGTCCTGAGCGGACGCTGCCCAAGCAAACAATGCCGCAACCGAGATGAGAAGAATTTTTTTCATAATTTTCAGTTAAATTTTATGTATTAATAAGTGGTTGTCAGTCATTTAATTCATATCTCCGGATTCGGAAAGCTTCCCGAACCGCCTTTCTTCCATTGCCTTGACGGCGTGCAACACTCGTGCCGCGATCGGTTGCCGCCGGAATTTGTGCGCGACCGGAGGATGAAAAAACGTCCCGTGCCGGAGGGCTGCGAAGTTCTCCGGAAGGGTTTTCAGGTCGCGGAATCCGGCCGGTTTGCTGTGTTTTACGGCGGATGGGCCGTGCGTGCGGTTCTGTTTGGGGGACTTTTGGCCGGGTGTTGAAAAATGTACGGCTCTCCGCCGCTGCAGCTCGTCGTCTCCGCTGCCGTCGTTGCCGTCTCCGTTGTTGCCTCCGCTGTCGTCGCTGCCGCTGTCGCAGCAGTCACCGTCGCTTGCCGCATCGTTGTGCGTTGGCTTTCGTGGCGGTCGGCAGCAGGTTGCGGCGTTCGCGGCCGGACATGAAAAAATCCCGGAGACCTCGTCGAGGTCTCCGGGATACGTTTTCCGGGTTGCGCCGGATTAGAACTTGTAGGTTGCGCCGATATTGATGAGAATCGGATTCTTGTGGTACTCAGCGGTCTGGATCATCCACTTGAAGCCTGCCGAGAGGTCCCAGTTGCGGGCTACCGAGAAGTCGGCGCCGCCGCCCAGATTGATGCCGCACGACCATCCGCCGATATCGTTGGCGCTCAGACCCGCCTGCGGATAGATATGCCAGTCCGGGGCGATATTGAAGAGGTACTGCACGTCGGCGCTGATGTCCACCGAGCAGAATTTCTTGCAGATGGCCATGATGCCCGACTCCATGCGCCAGTTGTCGGTGAAGCTGTAGCGTCCGCTGGCTCCGATGCCGAAGATGGCGCCGTCGGCGCCTGTATTGGTATATACGCCGATTTTGGGTCCCACTGCCCAATTGCCCGGAGTTTGTGCTGATACGGTTGTCACTGCGAATAATGCGACGATTGCCGCAAAAAACATCTTCTTCATGTTCTGTTATTTTAATTCAACAAAAAAGTTGCGTGTTATACTGTTTGCCGATAGCAAATATACAAAACTTATCCGCTTTCGCCAAACATATTCAACGAACCGGACTTTTTTTCCGCTGAAAACGAAAGCCTGCGGCTTTCATGCCGCAGGCTTTCGTTTTCGGATATTCCGGCCGTAACCGGAGGAACGCTATTTCTCGTTGAGCGCGGCGTGTGCGGCCGCCAGACGTGCGATGGGCACGCGGAACGGCGAGCAGCTCACGTAGTTCAGCCCTGCGTAGTGGCAGAACTCGACCGACGAAGGTTCGCCGCCGTGTTCGCCGCAGATGCCGCATTTGAGTTTTTCGCGGGTCGAACGGCCCTTGAAAACGGCTTCGCGGATCAGCTGGCCCACGCCGTTGCGGTCGAGGATCTGGAACGGGTCGTTCTTGAGGATGCCCTTTTCGAGGTAAACGGGCAGGAACTTGCCGATGTCGTCGCGCGAGAAGCCCAGCGTCATCTGCGTCAGGTCGTTGGTGCCGAACGAGAAGAACTCGGCAACCTCGGCGATCTGGTTGGCCGTCACGGCGGCGCGCGGAACCTCGATCATCGTGCCGACCATGTAGTCGATCTTGTCGTTACGCTCGGAGAACACCTGCTCGGCCGTCGCGTCGATGATGCCTTTCTGGTAGCGCAGCTCCTTGTGGTTGCCTACGAGCGGAACCATGATCTCGACGTGTACCGGAATGCCCTGCGCCTTGACGTTCATGGCGGCCTCGATGATGGCGCGCGCCTGCATCTCGGTGATTTCGGGGTAGGTGTTGCCCAGACGGCAGCCGCGGTGTCCCAGCATCGGGTTGAACTCGGCCAGCGACTCGACTTTGGCGACGATTTTCTGGAGGGGTACGTTCATCTCCTTGGCCATCTCCTGCTGTCCCTTCTCGTCGTGCGGCACGAACTCGTGCAGGGGCGGGTCGAGAAGACGTACGGTCACGGGGAATCCGTTCATGGCCTTGAACAGACCCTCGAAGTCGCCGCGCTGGATCGGCAGCAGCTTGGCCAGCGCCACGCGGCGTCCGGCTTCGTCGTCGGCCAGAATCATCTCGCGGATGGCCTTGATGCGGTCGCCTTCGAAGAACATGTGCTCCGTGCGGCAGAGACCGATACCCTCGGCGCCGAATGCGAATGCCTGCAGGGCGTCCTTGGGAGTGTCGGCGTTGGCGCGCACCTTCAGCACGGCGTATTTGCCCGCAAGCTCCATCAGCTGGCCGAAATCGCCGCTCAGGTCGGCGGCCATCGTGGCTACCTGACCCAGATAAACCTCTCCCGTCGAGCCGTTGAGCGAAATCCAGTCGCCCTCCTTCACGGTGAAGCCGTTCACGCGGATCGTGCGGGTTTTATAGTCGATCTCCAGCTCGCCGGCGCCCGATACGCAGCATTTGCCCATGCCGCGTGCGACGACGGCCGCGTGCGACGTCATGCCGCCGCGTGCGGTCAGGATACCTGCCGCGTCGAGCATGCCCTTGAGGTCCTCAGGCGAAGTCTCGATGCGGACGAGGATCGCTTTCTGGCCCGACTCTGCGAGGATCTTCTCGGCGTCTTCGGCGAAGAACACCACCGGACCCGTAGCGGCTCCCGGCGATGCGGGCAGACCCTTGGTGATGACCTGCGCATTGGCGATGGCCTTCTTGTCGAATACGGGGTGCAGCAGCTCGTCGAGTTTGGCCGGCTCGCAGCGCAGCACGGCGGTGCGCTCGTCGATCAGACCTTCGCGGAGCATGTCCATCGCGATCTTGACCATGGCGGCGCCGGTGCGCTTGCCGTTGCGGCACTGCAGCATCCACAACTTGCCGTCCTGAATCGTGAATTCGATGTCCTGCATGTCCTTGAAGTACTGCTCCAAGTGGCGCTGAATCTCGTCCAGCTCCTTGTAAACCGTCGGCATGACCTCTTCGAGCGAAGGGTATTTCGTGCGGCGCTCCTCCTCGGAGACGTTCTGGGCCACGGCCCAGCGCTTCGAGCCTTCGATGGTGATCTGCTGCGGGGTGCGGATGCCGGCCACGACGTCCTCACCCTGCGCGTTGATCAGGTACTCGCCGTTGAAGAGGTTTTCACCCGTCGCGGCGTCGCGCGAGAAGGCTACGCCCGTCGCCGAATTGGCGCCCATGTTGCCGAATACCATGGCCTGCACGGTAACGGCCGTTCCCCACTCTGCGGGGATGTTGTTGAGCTTGCGGTAGAGGATGGCGCGCTCGTTCATCCACGAGCCGAACACGGCGCATACGGCTCCCCAGAGCTGATCCCAAGGGCATGCCGGGAAATCCTCGCCGGTCTGCTTCTTGACGGCGGCCTTGAAGTTCTGCACCAGCTCCTTCAGGTCGTCGGTCGTCAGGTCGGTGTCGTTCTTGACGCCGCGCTTCTCCTTCTGCTCCTCGATGATGACCTCGAACGGGTCGTGGTCCTCCTTCGATTCGGGCTTCATGCCCAGCACCACGTCGCCGTACATCTGTACGAAACGGCGGTACGAGTCCCATGCGAAGCGGGGGTTGCCCGTACGCTTGGCGACGGCTTCCACGGCCTGATCGTTCATACCCAGATTGAGGATCGTGTCCATCATGCCGGGCATCGAGGCGCGTGCGCCCGAACGGACCGAAACCAGCAGCGGCATCTCCTTGTCGCCGAACTTCATGCCGGTCAGTTTCTCGATATTCTGCATCGCCCGCTCGACTTCGGGACGGAGCATCTTGATGACCGCCTCCTTGCCGTGGGCATAATATTCCGCACATACTTCGGTGGTGATGGTGAATCCCGGAGGAACGGGAATGCCGATGAGGTTCATCTCCGCAAGGTTGGCACCTTTGCCGCCGAGCAGCTCACGCATTTTGCCGTTGCCTTCGGCTTCCTTGTTGCCGAAGGTATAGACTCGTTTTACGTCTGCCATAATTTTTTTCTTGGTTAATTTAATGATATGTAAATTTATAAAAATTTTTAGCTAATCTCTTCCCCTACAGACGAAAATTGCGGTGACATCGCTGTTACCGCCTCGTCGAAGAATCCTATTTGCCGTTGGGAATGCGAATATAGGAAAACTTTTCTGAAATTCCAAAAAATTCTACTCCAAGTAAACGAATACCGGCAGGGCGTAGCCGAAGCCGCCCCGGTAACGCCGTCTCTCGTAGGTCGGCTGCGGGTTACCCGTCTTGGGATCAAGCAGATAGCGGCGGGCGAAAACGTCGCCGCCCGAACATATCAGCGCGGTGTCGGTCAGAATGCGGTCGCGCATGAGCCAGCCTCCGCGGCGGCGGACGTTGCCCCGGCCCAGCCGGGCCGGTCGTTCGAGGGCGTCGCGCAGTCCGTATGCCGCCGCGTCGAGCGACGCGGTGCGCCCCAGAACGATCAGCTTTACGCCGGGGCGTTCTTCGCGCAGGTCGCGGACGACCCATTCGGCCATGCGCGTGTCGCTGCACAACACCAGTCCCACGGTGTCGGTGCGCGCCGGGCGGACCGGGCGGACGGTTGTGCGGCGGGTGCGCGGGGCAGGGAAGCGCAGGGTGCCTTCGATGTAGAGGTAGCGGCGCCCCGGCTCCTCGTAGTGGGGATCGAAGAGGTCGCCGTAGTAGAGCAGTGCGAAATCCATGCCGTCGAGCGAGTTGAGCGTTTGGTGCAGGTAGCTGTAGTCGCCCCGGCAGGCCGCCGCGATGTCGCGCACGACCGCTTCGTTTTCGACGCTCCACAGCGCGACGAGCGGCATGCGCATCGAGTCGATGACGGCGGCCGTACGGGCTATCTTGCGGCGGTAGCGTTCCGTGTCCCACGCGAGACGGCCGCCGGGCGTGTAGTCGCTGTCGTCGTAAAAGAGCGCCGGTATGGTGTCGTAGAGGTGGTCGAGGTCGCAGTAGGCGATGCCGATGCGGGGCTGGGCGAGGGCGCAGCCGGCGCTGAGGAGGAAAAATGTAAAGAGGAGGATCGTATGGTGCAGGGGCATCGGGCGCTGTTTGGATCGGTCTCCCGGTTCGGTGCGGGTATGAAGTGCGGCGGCGGGGGCTGTGCGGTGCAGGGACATGGCCCCGGAGGAGGAGCATTGTTTCGGGCGGATGCCGACGCGGAGAGCGGTGGTGACGGCGGCTGCCGGGCTGTATAGGGCCGTAGGCCGGGAATCGAATCGGTGTTGCGGACCGGAGAGGACGCAGAACGGGGCAGTAACGGCAGGTGTCGGGCGGCGCAGGAACATAAGCCGGATTTTAGATCGGTTCTTCGGGCAGAAACTTGCGCGGCGAACAACCCAGAAATTTGGCGATCTCGTTGATGTGATTCAGATTGTACTTCGTGCGGTATTTGGGACTTTCCACCTGCCCGATGTAGCCGTGCGAGACGCCTATGCCGTAAGCCAGCATTGCCTGAGACACTTTTTGGGCCATGCGCTCTTTGCGTACGGCTTCTATCACATAGTTGTCGAAGGCTGTTTTCACGGTGGCTTGTTTTCGAGTGTAAAACTAAAAAACGTGCCACGCCGAATTCCGCGTCATGTATAAGTATTACCTATCTATGTCTAAGTAACCCTTCCGGTTCTCGCCGGGGCGTAAAAAAGACGGAGGTTTTTCCTCCGTTGCCGTATATCTCCCTGATGCCGTTCCCCGATGCCGATTACGGGGTCTGCAAAGCCGCTCTTTCCTTTTTCGGCAGGGAAGCCGCGACAAGATCGTACGATTGCTTCACGAGGTCTTCGATCGTTCTGTCGGGTACGTCTTTGTCGAAATGTACGCTTATCCAGTGTTTTTTATTCATATGGTATGCCGGCGTCACTCCTTCGTAGCGCTCCTGCAAATCCACGATCCGGTCGGGAGCGCATTTGATATTGCAGAAATCGAATGTCTCGACGTTTACGAAGCAAAACCATTTCTCCGCGACGCAGAAGACGAGCAGGTTCCGGTCGTATGCAGAAGCCGCTTTCTCGAACGGCATCTTTTCATAGGCCCCCTTGAACGAAAGGCAGTAGGTCCTGAAATCTTCGATATTCATAGGCTGAACGTTTGATTGGAGTCGGAATTATCCCGATGTTTTTCCGGTGTGCGGCACGCAGCGGCGTTTGGCAGCTGCGGGGACGCGGTCATTCGGAGATTACGCCCGAACCCGCCAGCTCGTCGCCGTCGTACCATGCGGCGAACTGTCCGGGCGTGATGCCCCGCTGGGGTTGGTCGAAGAGGATGTAGGCGCCTTGGTCGCGCATGAAGAGCGTTGCGTCCTGAAGGGGCTGGCGGTAGCGGATGCGGACGCTGAAGCGGGCGCTCTGTCCGGGCGAGAGGGCGCGTGCGGGATTGACCCAATGGATTTCGCCGGGGGCGATATGCAACGCCGGGCGCCACAAACCGGGATGGGCGTCGCCCTCGCCGACGTAGATGACGTTCTGCGCGGTGTCGGTCGCAAGGATGAAGAGCGACTCCCGGCGGCCGCCGATGCCCAGCCCCTTGCGCTGGCCGATGGTGTAGAAATGCGCGCCGTTGTGCTCGCCGATCTTTTTGCCGTCGCGTACGGTGTAGCGCCACGGGGCGGCGAGGGCGGTAAGGCGTTCGGTCGAAGGTTCGCCGTCGGTTCGGGCGACTTCGGCATCCGCTGCAGCAGGTATAGCCCGGTTTTCGGTCGAAAGCGCGCTGTTCGTCCGGGTGTCTGACGTATCGGGGCCAGCGGCGTTTTCGGCTTTGGCCGGGGCTGCGGCCAAAGCCCGGTTGTATTTCGGCCACGAGGGGAGTATCTCGTGGACGTTGCCCTTTTTCGAAGCCAGTTTCTGCTGGAGGAAAGCAGGCAGGTCCACCTTGCCCACGAAGCAGATGCCCTGCGAGTCCTTGCGCTTGGCGGTGGCGAGTCCCTGCTCGGCGGCGATGCGCCGCACTTCGGGTTTCAGCAGATCGCCGATCGGGAACAGGGCGTAGCGCAGCTGCTCCTGCGAAAGCTGGCAGAGAAAATAGCTCTGGTCCTTGTTGGGGTCGGCGCCGGCGAGCAGCTTGAAGACCGTCCGTCCGTCGGGAAGAACTTCTTCGGCCTTGCGGCAGTAGTGGCCCGTGGCGACGAAGTCCGCGCCCAGCTTGAGGGCTTCGCGCAGAAAGACGTCGAATTTGATTTCGCGGTTGCACAGCACGTCGGGGTTGGGCGTGCGGCCCTTTTCGTACTCGGCGAACATGTAATCGACCACGCGCGTACGGTAGTCGGCCGAGAGGTCTACGACGCGCAGCGGAATGTCGAGCCGTTTGGCGACCAGCTCGGCGAAAACCCGGTCGTCGTGCCACGGGCAGTCGCCTTCGAGCGTGCCCGTGGTGTCGTGCCAGTTGATCATGAAAAGCCCCGTGACGTCGTGCCCCTGCCGTTTGAGGAGATAGGCCGCGACGGACGAATCCACGCCGCCCGATAATCCGATTACTACGTGTGCCATATTGTCTTGAAAATCTTATAGGTCGATCAGCCCTTCGGGCAGGATCATCTTCATCGTGCGCCCCTCGAAGTCGATATGGGCGATAAATTCTTCTGCGGCGGGGACCAGCACCCTGCGGCCGCCGATTTCCAGTTCGAAGAGCGGATTGGCCTCGCTGTCGTAATAGTCCGCGACCCAGCCTGCGAATTGTCCGGCAGGGGGCGTGCCGCCGCCGTTGTTGGCGTTGGCGTTATCGTTGCTGCTGACGTCGTCGTTGCAGGTGTCGTTGTTTCCGTCGCTATTGCTGCTGCCGTTGCAGGTATCGTCGTTTCCGCCGCTATTGCCGCTGCCGTTACTGCCACTATTGTCGCTGTTGTTGCCGTTGTTTTCCGTGCCGCCGTGCCGCATTTCGAAGCCCGTAACGGCGAATCCGATCAGGTCCTCCATGTAGAATTCGTCGTCATCCTCCTCGTCGTACCGGATGCGGAATTCGAGGCCGAGCAGCTCCTGCGCCCGGCGTTCGGTGTCGAAGTCGGCGAATGCGGCGACGGCGCCTGAGGCTCCGCGGCGTTCGAAACGTTCGCACCAGAGCGGCACTTCGAGGGCGTCGATGGTGACCAGCAACGGGGTGTCGGTGTCGAAATCCGCGGGGAAATCGGCGTAAAGTGACAGCATCACTCCGCCGTCGGTGCCGAAAAGCTTGTTGATTCTGCCTGCGGGTATGGAAACGCTCATGTCGGTTCGGTTTACGGTGTTTTATCTTCCGCATCGCGTGGAGCGTGCGATTCTCGCTCGTTCTGCGGTGCGGCAGGGGGACTTTCCATGCGTGGCGTGGCGCTGCGTGGCGTGCCGCCCGGCCGGAAAGAGTTTACAAAAGTAATGAAAAAAACCGGTAAATCTCCCGTGCTGGGAAATTTACCGGGATTCCGGAAAGAAGCGTTCTGCGCTTATTCTGCGGCGGGAGCTTCGGCTTCGCCTTCAGCGGGTGCTTCTGCGCCCTCTGCGGCAGCGGCCTGCTCGGCCTCCTTGGCGGCAGCTTCGGCTGCGGCCTTCTTCTCGGCGATGGCCTTTGCGCGCTCCTCCTTGACTTTGGCTTCGGCGGCCAGACGGGCCTTTTCGGCCGACTTGGCATCCGCTTCGAGCTTGTTGCCCTTAGCTTCGATCTTACCGGCCTTCTCGGTCATCCATTTGTTGAAACGAGCTTCGGCTTCGGTCTCCGAGAATGCGCCCTTGGCGATACCGCCCAGCAGGTGCTTCTTGTATAATACGCCCTTGTACGAGAGAATTGCCCGACAGGTATCCGTAGGTTGTGCGCCTTTCTGCAACCAGCCCAGTGCTTTCTCGAAGTCCAGGTCGATCGTAGCAGGATTCGTGTTGGGGTTGTAGGTACCCAGCTTCTCGATAAATCTACCATCACGTGGCGCCCTGCTATCTGCGGCAACGATGTGATAGAAGGCGTAACCCTTCTTACCATGACGTGCCAGACGAATTTTAACAGCCATTTTGCTATAAAATTTTGTTGTAATTAATAAAAAACGCTCACCCACTTTGGGCTTTTAAGCCTGCAAATGTAGGCAAAATATTCCGCCCGGCAAAATAAATTGCGGAAAAATGCGCGCGGAAGGCTGTTTTATGGCGTTTTCGATACGGATGAAAAAATGCCGGGCCGCATTTGCGGCCCGGCGTCGAGTGATCCCGGCGGGATTCGAACCCACGACCGACAGCTTAGAAGGCTGTTGCTCTATCCAACTGAGCTACGAGACCATGTCGATTTTCGGGTGCAAAAGTACGAAATTCCGAAGTATCTACAAATTTATTTCGTGTTTTCTTGCCCTTTATCGCAGGGAATGGGGCGTCGGGTCCGCGGCACGGCGGGATAATTCGGCTTTCGCAATGAAAAAAATCGGCTGTAATGTATTAAAAATAGTCTGAATTGCTTATATTTGCAAATACGTTACCGGAGGATGCCCGGACGCTGCCGTCGGCTGCACCCGTATGGCTTCGGAGCCTTTCCGGTGTCGTAACTTGCGTTTTTATTAATTCCGCCGGAATGGTTCCGGCACAATTCCCATCTTTAACCCTATGAAAAATTTTTTGCTTCCTGTGACGATGTTGCTCACATCGGTATTTTGCGTGTCGTTATGCGTCGGCTGCGGCGACGATGACAACGGGGAAAAATCCGGACCTGCTCCGAAAATCTCGCTGACAGCAGGTGAAACCGCACCGTTTTCGGTGAGTTTCACGGCTCTTGTCGAAAATGCGTCCAAGTGCGCTTATGTCGTGCTGACCGAGAGGAACGACGCCCTCACGGCAAGGGAGATTCTTTCGGACTCCGGAATCGAACTCCCCCCCCCGGCATGGACCGAGCCGGTAGTCATTCCGGAGCTGGCGCCGTCGACCGATTACTATGTTTATGCGGCGGCCGCCGGTGAAAACGACCGGCTGAGTGAGGTCGCATCGCTCGTTCTGACGACGCTCGAAGATCCGGCGAATGACCTGACGCAACAATTCGAATCGCTGCATACTCCGGGCGTGGCCGAGCAGAACGGGGATAATTTCTATTTCGGACTGAGCAGCGGCGAGACCGAGATTCAGGGCGGTCTGACCGTCACCAAGCAGGCCGGATACGCTGTGCTGTTCGATCTGTACGGCGCCGCGTCGGCCGATGCCGTTATTCCCGACGGGACTTATGAATTGGCGCAGGGGCACGTTCCGCCGTCGGCCGATCCGCGTCACACCTATGCGACGCGGCGTCTGGAGGACGGGACTTGGGAAGTGCTGACCTTCGCGGCTGGCGAAGTGACGGTTTCGCGCGAGGGAGCGAATTACCTGCTTGCGGCGAATGTCGAAACCCCAGCGGGCGAACGCCTGAGTTTCCGCTACGCCGGGCCGATCGAAATGAAGCCGATCGATATGACGGGCAGCCGGCTCAAACATGCCGTCAATGTTGCACTCGAAGAGGTGACGGCCGTGTGCTACAAGGAATACAACGACCCCGGCGTGGACTGGACGCAGCTTAAGTTCTGGACGGGAGAGGTCGATAAGCGGGGCGGACTTGTCAAGGGAACGCTTTTCGGCGTGGAGCTGAATATGCCGACGACCGACGATCGCGGCGATCTGAAACTGGTGCCGGGCGAATATGAGGTGAATGCTTCCCGCGAGGCGTTTACGATGGTGCCGGGCGCGATCATGGACTACATGCCGGGAATGCTGATGGCCTACGGCACCTACTGCATGCAGAGCGATGCGAACGGCAAGATCCTGTCTGGTGCGGCGCAGGACTACGGCCGGGTGACGGTCGGTTACGAAAACGGCGTTTATCATATCGACATTGCGCTGATCAGCGTCGAGGGTATCACCATGCGCGGAACTTACGACGGTCCTATTCCCGTGACGGACAAGTGATCTGACGGCGGTTATGAAACGGAAAAGCGTTGAGTCTCTCAACGCTTTTTTTGTGCTGTTTTTGCGGCAGCGCGGCGGGACGGCGTGCCGCGCCGTCCCGCGCAGGGGCGGTCGGGAGGAGCGCGGTGCGGAACGGACAGATGCCGCAGGCGGTGTTCGGACAGGGCGGGCGGCCCGGTGGCCGTCGGATACCGCTCCGGTGCATTCCATTCCGGTCTGAAGGGGCGTATCCCGAAGCGTCGGCGGGCGGGCGAAAAAACAAGCCGGACGGTCTGTCCGGCTTGTTTTGAGTCTTGTGCGGGGCACCTGTTTTCGGGCGCCGGCCGCTGGAGACGGTGTGGGTGTGAGGCGGATTTGCGACGGCTGTTCCCGGACCTTCTCTGTTATTTGTTCAGGTATTTGTCCAGATACATTTTCAGTTCGCGCGGCATGACGGGTTTGGTGATGAATCCGTTGCATCCGGCTTCCTCGGCAGTGCGGCGGTCGGTGTCGAAGGCATAGGCCGTTTGCATGATCACGGGCAGTTCGGCCGTGTAGCGGCGAATCTCCTTCAGCGCCTCGATGCCGTCCATGACGGGCATTTTGATGTCCATCAGTATTGCGTCGGGCTTGTGCTCCATGGCAAAATCGACAGCCTCCCTGCCATTCTTGGCCCATAGCAGATCGTACTCTTTTTTGAGTATTATTTCCAGAAGCTTGTAGTTGCTCTCGACATCTTCCGCTATCAGAATCAAGGGTTTCCGTACGTCGGGATTGTTGTCTGTCATTGTGTTTGTTGTTGGGATGTGTGCAAATATAGAAAATAATTCCTGAATTTAAGAGTTTACCGCCAAAATGTTCCCTCCCAGCGGGCTGTATTGCCGCATCTGTCCGTCACCGTGAGCTGCACGCTGCGGCGTTTTTTTGCGGCGGGTAGGTCGAACGCATGTACGAGCGTACCCTGCATCGGGAAACGGTCGCAGGGCACCCAGCGGCCGTCGATGAGCAGCGTACAGGAGGCGATGCCTGAGAAATTGTCGCTCACGCGGAAACGGATGCTGCGGACGCCGCCGAGGTCGGCCCCTTCGCTGAAGAGCGGCCGGATGCGCGGCGGTATGGTGTCGGCGGCGACGAAGATGTCGCCCGTGGTGCGGGTCGTCGCCGTCACGGCGCCGTCGGCGTATCTGCCTCCGATGCAGGCGATGCGTCCTTTGGCCGTACGAGTCGCGAGAACCGTACGGGACTGCATGTCGTCGGGCACGAAGGCGTGTACGGAGACCGTCATCGGGCGGCGCAGGGGCGTCTCGGCGTCGAGGATGCGGTAGGCGGGCGAGAGGACCGCCGCCGTGGAGTCGGATGCGGGGGCTTGACGCTGTTCCGGGCGGCAGAAAATGGGTTCGTAGACCGCTCCTGCGGGGATGCGGGCCGTCAGATCGCGGCCCGCACGGACTAAAGCCGCCTTTTCGGGCCGCAGGACGACGGCCGTGCTGTCAGCTTCGGCGCGGAGCGTTTCCGTGCGGCCGAGAATGTCGAATTCGAGCTGCGAGCGGTTGCCGCAGTCGTCTTCGGCTTCGATGCGGATGCGCCGTTTCTCGCCCTCGGCGGTGCGGACGAGGCCGCGCTCCCGCATGACGGGATAGAAGCAGTCGGGCGATTCGGCCAGCTGCGCCAGCCGGATCACCTCGTTGCGCGAGGTGAGCTGCATGGGGTAGTGGCTCACGGCGTCGCAGCAGCGCGAAAGGTCGTGCGTGAAGCCGTCCATGCGGTATTCGAACCGGGGATCGCCGTCCACGGACATGCTCGCCCTCCATAGTCCGAAGGTGTTGTGCACCCCGTTGCGGCGGTCGCTGGCTTCGAGGACGAAATAGCCTTTGCGTCCCGTGCCGACAGGCTCTTCGCGCGTCAGCCGGTAGCGGCCTTCCGCTTCGCGGACGACGGAGTAGCTCTCCGGCCTGCCGTGGACGGGAACGCCCTGCACGCTGTCCACCTCGATGTAGTGGATGCGCATGATGCGGGGCGGCAGGTCGTCGTCGGGGCGGACGACGCCTTCGCGCACGACGTTGTAGAGCCGCTGGGTCGGGGTGTCGCGCAGTTCGAAATGCAGATGGGGACCCAGCGACGAACCGCTGTTGCCCGAAAATCCGATCGTGTCGCCCTGTGCGACGGGCCATGCGCCGGGGCCGAACCAGAGATCGACGCTGTTCGCGCGGCGGCGGAAGCGTTCGTCGCGGACGTGTTTTTCGATGTTGCCGCGGAACCGCTGCAGGTGGCCGTATACGGCCGTCGTGCCGTTGCCGAGCGTGAGGTATATCGCCCGTCCGTAGCCCGACGGGCTGACGCTCACGCGCGAGACGTAACCGTCGGCCACGGCCACGAGGGGTTTGCCCTCGCCGCCGTCGGTCTTGATGTCTATGCCGCCGTGGAAGTGTCCGGGACGCATTTCGCCGAAGTTGGCCGAGTAAAGCCCCGCGACGCCGCGGATCGGATATATGTAATCTCCGGGGTTGAGCCGCTGGCCCTGCGCCCCGGAGCAGATCGTCGTGAAAAGCAGTAATGTCAGAATTCGTCGCATGTCTCCGTGTCCGTCACGAGCGCGGCGGCGCTGTCGAGCACCGTCTCGTAGTCGTATCCCAGCGAAAGCCCGTAACGTATCAGTTTGGTTTTGAGTTCGTATTGTGTCGTATGTCTGGTCGTCCGCATCTTGCGTTCCAGCTGCTGCCGCAGCCGGCCGGCCATATCCTGACGGTCGGCCTGCGCCAGCGCCGCGTCGATCAGCTCCCTGTCGATACGCTTGCGCTGCAGGGCCGTGCGGATCTTGTATTCGCCCCAGCCGCTCAGCCGCAGTTTGTCGCGCACGAAAGCTTCGGCGTAACGGCCGTCGTCGATGAAGCGGTCGCGGACGAGCCGCGCCAGCACCTGCTCGCCCTCGCGCTCAGCAAGCCCCCAGCCGCGCATCAGCCGCCGGGCGTCGTCCTGCGACTTCTCGGCGCGTGCGCAGAGCCGCATGAGTGCGGCGAGGGCCTGTTCGGGCGTTTTGGCGCGTTTCCCGGTCTTTTTTACTTCAGGCGGCTGCATGTCATGCGGGGTTTGCCGTTGAGGTCTTCGCGGACCTCGGTGTCCGTATATCCCTCTTCGCCGAGCATGCGGCGCATGGCCTCGGCGAAGCGTTCGTAAATTTCGAAGTAGAGCCTGCCGCCGGGGCGGAGCGTCCGCCGTCCGGCGCGGGCGATGGCGCGGTAGAAGCGCAGCGGGTCGTCGTCGGGGACCAGCAGCGCTTCGTGCGGCTCGTATTCCCGCACATTGACGTGCATCGCAGGCAGGTCGCTCTGCGGCACGTAGGGCGGGTTGGAGACGATGACGTCGAACGGTCCCGGAAAGACTTTGGCCAGATCGCTCAGGGCGTCGGCCTTGTGCAGGATGACCCCGGCGCCGAGCGCCCGGCAGTTGCGGGCAGCGGTTTCCAGCGCCGTGTCGGAGATGTCCGCCGCATATACCTGCGCGCCGGGCAGCGCCAGCGCGAGGGTGGCCGCGATGCAGCCGCTTCCGGTGCCCACGTCGAGCAGCGCGGCGGCTTCGGTTTCGGCCTGCGCGATCCATGCTGCCAGCTCTTCGGTTTCGGGCCGGGGAATCAGCACCCCTTCGCGCACGGCGAACGTGCGGCCGCAGAACTCCGTGCGCCCCACGACATACTGCACCGGACGGCCTGCGGCCAGCTGGCCGAGGATGTCGTCCAGCTCCGCGATTTCGAGCGGCGCGCCGGGATCGGTCAGCAGGGCCGACGCGCTCAGCCCCGACAGCTCCGAGACGGCGACGAGGGCGATGCTCCGTGCTTCACGCGCCCCGTAGAGGGGCGCGAGGCGTGCCGAAATACGGCCGAGTATGTCGCGGCGCGTGGTCATCAGCGGATGAAGTTGGCCAGCGCGATGGCTACGGCGGCTTCGACGACCACAGCGCCCCGCAGGGCGACGCAGACGTCGTGGCGGCCGCGGATCGTCAGCGGCTCGACCTTGTTCGTGGCCAGATTGTAGGTCATCTGTTCGCGGCCGATGCTCGGCGTGGGCTTGACGGCGGCGCGGACGACGAGTTCGTTGCCGTTGGTCAGTCCGCCGTTGATGCCGCCCGCGTTGTTGGTCGCTGTCGTGCCTTCGACGTCGAGGAACGGGTCGTTGTTCTCGGAGCCGCGCATGCGCGCCCCGGCGAAGCCGCTGCCGAATTCCACGCCCTTGACGGCGGGAACCGAGAAGAGCAGGTGGGCGATCATGCTTTCGGCCGAGTCGAAGAAGGGCTGTCCCAGCCCCAGCGGAACGCCCTGTACGCGGCATTCGATGATGCCGCCTACGGAGTCCTGCTCGGCGGCCGCGGCGCGCAGCACCTCGTCGAAGCCCTCCGGGTCGGTGCAGCCTCCGATCTCCGCGATGCGGGTGTCGAAGGTCACGCCCGGCGGCAGTATCTTCTTGGCGACCACGCCTGCGGCCGTGAGCGCCACGGTCAGGCGGGCCGAGAAGTGGCCGCCGCCGCGCGGGTCGTTGAAGCCGTTGAATTTGTGATAGGCCACCATGTCGGCGTGCGAGGGCCGGTAGTGGCGCATCACGTTGGCGTAGTCCTGCGAATGGGTGTCGCGGTTGGCGAACTCGATGGTCAGCGGGGCGCCCGTGGTCATGCCGTTGTAGAGTCCCGACACGATCTGCGGGATGTCGGGTTCGCGGCGCGGCGTGGTGCCGCGCGCGCCGCTGCGCCGGCGTGCGAGGTCGGTTTCGAAATCCTCCGCCGAAAGCGGGACGCCTGCCGGAATGCCGTCGATCGAGATGCCGATCTGCTGGCCGTGCGACTCGCCCCAGATGGCGAGCCTGAAGTTATGACCGAAAATGTTCATGGCTTTAAACTCTGATTTTTTCAAGGTCTTCGAAGAAGCCGGGGTAGCTCTTGGCTACGCACTCGGCGTTTTCGATCGTTATCTGCCCGTCGCAGCGCAGCGCCGAGACCGCCATCGACATGGCCATGCGGTGGTCGTCGTGGCTCGAAACGCGCGCCGGGCGGATTTTGCCGCCGCGGATGCGCATGACGTCCTCTTCCGAGATGTCCACTTCGATACCTACTTTGGCGTATTCTTCGCGGATCGCCTCGGCGCGGTTGCTCTCCTTGTGCAGCAGCCGCGAAGTGCCGCGGATCGTGCTGACGCCGTCGGCCGCCGCGGCGAGGGCCGCAAGGGCGGGGAAGAGGTCGGGGCAGTTGGTGGCGTCGAATTCGAAGCCGTGCAGCGGGCGGCTGATCGTCGTCACCGAATCGGCTTCGTTGATGACGGCGGCGCCGGCCCGGACCAGCGCCGTGCAGACGGCCGTGTCGGCCTGCTTCGAGAGCATCGAGATATTCCGTACCGTAACCTCTCCGGCGACGGCGCCGGCCACCAGCAGCATGGCCGCCGCGCTCCAGTCGCCCTCGATGCTCAGGCAGGCCGGGCTGTAACGCTGGCCGCCTTCGATGTAGAACTCTTCGTAATCGTTATGGCAGATTTCCACGCCGAAACGGGCCGCGGTGTCTATGGTCATGTCTAGATAAGGGGTCGAAACCGCGCTCCGCACATGGATCGTGGTGTCGTGTCGGGCCAGCGGCAGCGCCAGCATGAGTCCCGTGATGAACTGCGACGAAACCGAGCCGTCCACGTCGACCTCGCCGCCGCGGATCGGTCCGCGGACTTCGAAGGGCAGGAATCCGCCGTTGTCGCGCACCCGGACGCCCAGCGTGCGCAGCGGTCCTATCATCATCTCCATCGGGCGGCGGAGCAGCGTGCCCTCGCCTTCGATGGTGATCGGCGTGCCGCAGAGCGAAGCGATGGGGGTGAAAAGGCGTGTCGAAAGACCCGACTCGCCGACGCGGAGCGTGTGCCCCTGCGGGCGCAGCCCGCCTTCGATCGAAAGCGTCTCTTCGCCGATCCGGGTCACGCGGGCGCCGAGCGTCTCGATGCACTGCAACGCCGAGCGCGTGTCGCTGCAGAACTCGATGTTGCGCAGCACGGAGGTCTCTTCGCAGAGAAGCGATGCCGCCAAGGCGCGCTGTGCGTAGCTTTTCGAGCAGGGCGGCGTCAGCGTGCCTTTGACGCGGCCCGATGGAACCGTCTTATCCATTATGGGTGATATATGATTGAGCGGGGATGCCGGCGTAAGAGCGCCGCATCCCTGATTTCGTGTTTCGGCCGTTATTCCTGCGGAGTTTTGCGGTTTTTCATCTCCTGCGTCAGCTGGTGGCTCTTTTTCAGCTCGAAGTGCTGGCCCAGATAGACCTTGCGGACCATCGGGTCGGCGGCCAGCTCCTCGGCAGTGCCGGTTTTGAGGATCTTGCCTTCGTAGAGCAGGTAGGTGCGATCGGTGATGGCCAGCGTCTCGTCGACGTTGTGGTCGGTGATGATCACGCCGATGTTCTTGTGCTTGAGCGTCGCCACGATCGACTGGATGTCCTCGACGGCGATCGGGTCCACGCCCGCGAAAGGTTCGTCGAGCAGGATGAACGCCGGGTTGATGGCCACGGCGCGCGCGATCTCCGTGCGGCGACGTTCGCCGCCCGAAAGCTGGATGCCGAGGCTCTTGCGGACCTTCTGCAGGCGGAACTCCTCGATCAGCGATTCGACGCGCTCGGCCTGATACTCCTTCGAATATTCGGTCATTTCGAGCACGGCGCGAAGGTTGTCCTCGACCGACAGGCGGCGGAAAACCGACGCTTCCTGCGCCAGATAGCCCACGCCCATCTGCGCGCGCTTGTAGACCGGTTCGTTGGTCAGCTCGGCGACCTGTCCCTCGTCGTTTTCCAGAAAAATGCGTCCTTCGTTGGGCTTGATGAGTCCCACGATCATATAGAAGGTCGTGGTCTTGCCCGCTCCGTTGGGGCCGAGCAGTCCGACGATCTCGCCCTGATTGACGTCGATCGAGACATGATCGACGACCGTGCGGGCTTTATATTTCTTGACAAGTTCGCTTGTGTATAGGCGCATGTTGCTGCATGGTTAAGTTTGCAGCCCCTTCATCCCGAAGCGGTTCCGTATTCGGGCCGATGAGCCGGAACGGGAAGGCTGCGGGCCGGGGCCGTCGCAACAAAGGTATATAAAGTAGGTAAAAACTCCAAACCGCGGGGCCATAATTCTCTCCGGAAAGGGGGCGAAGTCCGGAAATTGTCCGCAGCGGCGGCAAAAAGGTTCCGAACGGCCGCGGAAATGTTCCCCGGCGGCCGGGCGTGCGGGCCGGAGCGTGCGGCGATGTTGTCCCGGCAACTGCGGGGACAATCGGGCCGGGCGTCAGAAGAATCCGATCAGCGCCACTTCGAAGCCGTTGCCGTTCTTGGCTCCCGCTGCCGAGTATTTCGAAAGCGTCCATGCGGCCTGCGCCTTCAGCCGCGGAATGGGCATGTAGAGGAAGCCCACCAGAAAGTCCTGCTGCTTGCCGACCGAGCCGGGCAGGTAGGTGTTGCGTTTGCCGTTGAAGACGTCGTAGCGGATTACGGGCATGTATTTGCCCTTGAATTTGTAGCCTGCGATGAGGTAGTACATCTGTTCGTCGACCTTGCCGCGTGTCTTTTCCCCCGTCGTCTTGTCTGTGTAGGCCGCGGAGGAGCCGGTGTGCGCGTATTCGGCCCGGACGAGGATGTGTTCGCTGTCGTACCAGAAGCCGGCGGCGTAGCGCGTCATGGGGATATAGTCCTTCGAAACCGTGTTGTTGGTGTATTCGCCCCAGTTCACCGAGCCTGAAATGCGCAGCTCCCTGAGAGGGAAGAATGTGAGGCGCGCCACGATGTCTTTCGACTTGTTGTCGTCCGGGCGGTTCATCTGCGAGCCGTTGAAGAGGGCGAGGTTGTAGGTGAGCATGTCCCAGCCGTCGCGGTGCAGGAACGCGCCCGTGGCTTGCAGGCCGCAGTCGCGTCCGTAGGTGTTGTAGCCCGACACGGCGTTGCGGCAGACCATTTTGAGAATGGCGTGCGAGAAGTTGGGGACTTCGAGCGTGCCGGGCGAGATGTCGTAATTCTCGATGGTCAGCGGAACGGGGAACTGACCGGCCCAGATGTGTATCTGGGGGCGGATTTTGGCCCGCAGGTACATGTCCTGCACGGTGATGAGCGCCTTGCCCTGCTGGTCGGCCGAGCTGGAGAAGCCCTCGAACTGCATCTTGTAGTCGAACGTGCGGGAGATGTCGCCCGTGAGGATCAGACGCATGCGCTTGACGTTGAACGACGACGAATTTTTGCCGTCCGTTCCCCCGACGTTGGTCTGGTAGGTGTAGCCGATCTGTGCATAGCCCGAAAATTTGGGCAGCGCGGCGAGAATCTTCTCGAACCGGGTGATCTTCTTCGAGACCTCTTCCGGCGAAGCGGCGTCGTTGGCGTCGTCGATCTCGGCGGCGCTTGTTCGGGGTGCCGGTCGTGTGCCGGAGCCTTCCGGGGCGGGTTGTGCGGGGAGCGTCTGCGCGGCCGCCGGGAGACTCAGTGCGGCGGTGAACAGCAGTGCGGATAGTAAGCGTTTTTTCATGGCTGACTGGTTATGTCGGTTAATAAGCGTCGGACAGCAAACTGTTTGCAGGGAATCGGGGAGTTCTTTTGCATAGAATATGCCATTTTTCCGGGGCGCCCGTTCTTGTGTCCGTACCGGAAAGAAACGAAACCATTTCGTTGAGCCGGGCGCGGCCGGGCTTGCTCCAATCGCCGGGACGCTGAATTTTTATCGGTAGATGGTGCGGAATTCCGAATTTTTTGCTAACTTTACCTAAGAATTTGTGAATAAAGAGTAGAATCGGCGAAATGAAACAAAATGAATCGTCCCTGCTGCACGACAAGCTGAAGGAATACTTCGGCTTTTCGTCGTTCAAAGGGAATCAGGAGGCTGTGATCCGCAATGTGCTGGAGGGAAACGATACGTTCGTGCTTATGCCGACGGGCGGCGGAAAGTCCCTGTGCTACCAACTGCCCGCCCTGATCATGGACGGCGTGGCGATCGTCATTTCACCGCTTATCGCGCTGATGAAGAATCAGGTGGACGCCATGCGCACCTTCTCGGCCGATTCGGGGATCGCCCATTTCCTCAACTCGTCGCTCAACAAGACCGCCGTGGCGCAGGTGCGCGCCGACGTGCTGTCTGGAAAGACCAAGCTGCTCTATTTCGCCCCTGAGTCGCTGACCAAGGAGGACAACGTGGCTTTCCTGCATAAGATAAAGGTGTCGTTCTACGCCATCGACGAGGCGCACTGCATCTCGGAGTGGGGGCACGACTTCCGGCCGGAGTACCGCCGCATCCGTCCGATCATCAACGAAATCGGTCCTGCGCCGCTGATCGCCCTGACGGCGACCGCCACGCCCAAGGTCCAGCTGGACATTCAGAAGAATCTGGGCATGTCCGACGCTTCGGTCTTCAAGTCGTCGTTCAACCGCCCGAACCTCTATTACGAAATCCGGCCCAAGCACAACGTGGACCGCGACATCATCCGCTTCATCAAGCAGAACGAGGGCAAGAGCGGCATCATCTACTGCCTGAGCCGCAAGAAGGTCGAGGAGCTGACCGAACTGCTCGTGGCCAACGGTATCAAGGCGCTGGCCTACCACGCCGGCATGGACGCCGCGACGCGCGCCGCCAATCAGGACCATTTCCTGATGGAGCGCGCCGACGTGATCGTCGCCACGATCGCATTCGGCATGGGCATCGACAAGCCCGACGTGCGTTATGTGATCCATTACGACATACCCAAGTCGCTCGAAGGCTATTATCAGGAGACGGGCCGCGCCGGCCGTGACGGCGGCGAAGGCTACTGCCTGACCTTCTACAGTTACAAGGATATTCAGAAACTCGAAAAGTTCATGCAGGGCAAGCCTATCGCCGAACAGGAGATCGGCAAACTGCTGCTGCTGGAGACGGTGTCGTACGCCGAGAGTTCGATGTGCCGTCGCAAGACGCTGCTGCACTACTTCGGCGAGGAGTATACGGAGGAGAACTGCGGCAACTGCGACAACTGCCGCAATCCGCGGCCCAAGATCGACGCCAAGGCCGCGCTGAAGATGCTGCTGGAGGCTCTGCGCGACATCGGCGACAAGTTCAAGGGCGACTATCTGGTGAATGTGCTGACGGGCAAGACCACGGCGCTGATAAAGAGCTACGGACACAACAAGAGCAAGTGGTTCGGCGCAGGCACCGAGCACGACGCCAGCTTCTGGGGCGCCGTACTGCGTCAGGCGCTCATCCTCGGACTGGTGGACAAGAATATCGAGAATTACGGACTGATCTCGGTGAACCGCAAGGGCGAGAATTTCATCGCCATGCCGTTCCCCGTGACCGTGACGCTCGACCACAATTACGACGAGGAGGAGCGGGAGGCCGAGGCCGTGGCCCCGATGGGCAAGGGCGGCGCGGCGGACGAGGAGCTGTTCTCGATGCTCAAGGACCTGCGCAAGAAGGTCGCCAAGCAGCACGGGCTGCCGCCGTTCGTCATCTTTCAGGACCCGTCGCTCGAAGATATGGCCGTGCAGTACCCCATCACCCTCGAAGAGATGCAGAACATTACCGGCGTCGGCGTGGGCAAGGCCCGCAAGTTCGGCGAGGAGTTCATCAAGCTGATCAAGGCCTACGTCGAGGAGAAGGAGATCATCCGTCCGCAGGACATGATCGTCAAGTCGGTCGGCAACAAGTCGGGCAACAAGATCTTCATCATCCAGTCGATCGACCGGAAGATGGATTTCGAGGACATCGCCCGTGCCAAGGATCTCGATTTCGACGAGCTGCTGACCGAGATCGAGGGAATCGTCAATTCGGGTACGAAGCTCGACATCTCCTATTACCTCCGGGAGTTTATGGACGAGGACAAGATCGAGGACATATACCTCTATTTCAAGGAGGACGCCGAGAGCGACTCGCTCGATGCGGCCATCGACGAACTGGGGGCCGACTATACCGAGGAGGAGATACGTCTGGTGCGTATCAAATTCATGTGCGAGCAGGGTAACTGACGCCCTGTACCGACCTGCTGTCCCGCGGCTGTTGCGTCACTGTTCCGAGCAATGGACTAACTTAACAAATATGCCTATGAACAAAAAGACTTTTACTGTTGCCGTGATTTTCCTGATTGTGACGCTCGTGTGGCTCGGTGTCAATATATTCTGGGCTTTGTCGAACAAGAACTGTATTTTCGACCTGATCGTGGCGGTGCTGTTCGCACTGGCCGGCGCGGGTATGGTGTATAACGAATGCCACAAGCGCAAGTGCAGGCACCTCGACGAGGTGAACAGGCACCAGATTCCTTGACGGGGCGCTTTACAGTTGTTTCGGAGCGTGGAGACCGTGTTTTCCGGCAGGGCGACGCAGCCGTTTTGTGGCGTATGGCGTGCGGGTTTGTATGCCGGTCCGTGCGGCGCGGCGGTTGCGGCGGCCGGCGCCCGGAGTCGGAAACGTGTAAAATAAAGAGTGATATGAGGAAAACGAATGTTATGCAGATCGTCCGTCTCGTGATGATGATCGCGGCGGTCGCGGGCGTGATTTACGCGCTGGAGTATATGGAACGGGGCATTGCCGTCTGGTTTTGGATTACGCTGCTGGGCGTGGGTTTCGTGGGCTTGCTCTACACGTTCCGCCTGACGCAGCGCCGCGTGCGGCTCGAACGCCGGGCCAAGGAGCGGCAGGAGAAGAAGAAATCGCGCAGACAGAAGCGCTGAGAGTTATCCGCCGGACATTGGCCCGGCGGATTTTTTTTTGAGAGGGCTGAGGCGAAGGGGACGCCTTCATCGCGCAGGCCGCGGCCAAATCCCGGCCGGAGGATTTCGCCGTAGTGATCGGCGGCAAAGCCGTGGGCGGCATCGGGTTTGCGCCGGAGACGGATGTCGGGCGGTTCAACGCCGGAATCGGCTGTTGGATCGGGGCTTCGTACCGGGGACGGGCGTTATGACCGCCGCCGTGGCGCGGGCCGCGGAGCGGGTTTTCGCAAATACCCCGATAATTCGTATCTTTGCCGCCGCATACGCCTCGAATCCCGCTTTGCAGCGGGTGCTGGCCGAAGCCGGATTCCGTTTCGGGGGGGGGCACCGCGCTTTTGTCGTGAACGGAGCGTGCGTGAACGGCTGTTATTATGAATTGCTGAAATAGAATGAGTGAAGTAAGGGCTAAAAAGGCGCTGGGCCAGCATTTTCTGGTCGATCTGAATATCGCGCGCAAAATCTGCGACTCGCTTTCGGGCGGAGAGATCCGGCTGCGGACAGCTCCTGCTGTTGCCGCTCTTCCCGGAGCGGACGGGCAGGCTGCGGCTGGGAGGGGACCGGAGGAGCCGGAGACGGCCGTAATCGTCGCAGCGAAAAGAGGGACCGGAAACGCTGCCGAGACGGGTGCAGCGGCCGCAACCGGGGATGCCGCAGTCGCAGTCGATGGCCGGACGACGGAAATTGCTGCCGGGCGGGGTGTCGCGGCGGGTGCCGGACCGGATGTCGTGCAGAGTACGGAACCGGGTGTCGCGGCGGGTGCCGGGCGGGATGTTGCGCAGGAGACAGAGCCGGAGGGTGTGTCGGGTATAGAGCCGGATGTTACGCCGGATGCCGGGCAGGGGGCGAAAGCCGCCGGGCGCTGCGACGTGCTGGAGGTCGGGTGCGGCATGGGCGTGCTGACGCAGTTTCTGCTCAGGCGCGACGACATCGTCACCTACGGGGCCGAAATCGACCCGGAAAGCGTCGAATACCTGCATGCGCATTACCCCGAATTCACGCCGCGTCTGATGGAAGGCGACTTCCTGAAGATGAACCTGCGCGAACTGTTTCCCGGAGGGCTGAAGATCATCGGCAATTTTCCCTACAATATCTCTTCGCAGATATTCTTCAAGGTGCTGGAGAACCGCGATCTGGTGCCTGAATGCGTCGGCATGATCCAGAAGGAGGTCGCCGTGCGGCTGGCCGAACCTCCCGGCTCGAAGGAGTACGGCATCCTTTCGGTGCTTTTGCAGGCGTGGTACGATATCGAATATCTTTTTACGGTCAATGAGACGGTTTTCAATCCGCCGCCCAAGGTCAAGAGCGCGGTGATCCGCCTGCGCCGCAACGGCGTCGAGCGGCTCGCCTGCGACGAAACGCTGTTCGTGAAGGTCGTGAAAGCCTCCTTCGGACAGCGGCGCAAGATGATCCGCAACTCGCTGCGGTCGGTATTCGGCAATTTCGGCGGCGCGGAGCATCCTTTCTTCACGCAGCGCGCCGAGCAGCTTTCGGTCGCCGACTTCGTGGAGCTGACCGACTGGGTCGCGGCGAACAGAACGTAGCCGTTCGGAGTTCGTGCGCCGTGCACCGTGCATGATGCGTCTGCGGTCATACGTTGTGCGGTCGTACGCCTGCGACCATGTGTCATGTGTCTGCATTGAAACCAAAAGCATCCCGTTGAGGGATGCTTTTTTGTTGCCGGTTCCGTATGGCCGGGGTTTCCGCTTACTGTTCTGTCTATGCGCTGTTGCGGCCGCCGGGGTGAAATTCCGCTGCGCGTCACTGGTGACCCGCCTTTTCTTCTGCGGCCTGCCGCTCCTCCGGGGCGGGGTCGCCTGCGATGACGGTCACCAGATCCTCGCGCGCGAGGTATTTCTGCGCCAGACGCTGTACGTCGGCGGGCGTCATGGCCTGTATGCGGCGGATGTTCTCGCCGATGACGGTGTGGTCCCGGCCGCAGAGGATGTTTTCGATCGTGACGTCGGCGATGCCGAACGGGCCGTCGAGAATGCGCATCATCTCGCCGATCATGATGTTCTTGACCAGCAAAAGCTCCTCGTCGGGCATCGGTTCCGTGCGCAGCCGTTCGATTTCGGCGTAGATCTCCCTCAGGGCGTCGCGTGTGACGTCGGTGCCGACCTGCGTTGCGACGGCGAAGTAGCCCGCCTGCTCGAAATTGACCATGGCGGCCACCACGCCGTAGGTGTAGCCGCGCTCTTCGCGCAGGTTCTGCATCAGGCGCGATCCGAAGTAGCCGCCCAGCGCCGATGCCACGACCTGCATGCCCAAGAAGTCGGGATGCTGGCGCGGAAAGAGCATGCGTCCGATGCGGACCGAAGACTGCACGGCGCCGGGGTGTTCGACGAAGGCTTCGTGCCGGGTTACGGGCGCCGGAAACGGCGTCCCGGTTTCGGACTCCGACCGCGGCAGCCGTTCCGCGAGGGCGGCCACGGCTTCCCGTTCCTGCTCGCCGATGCGTCCGCTGCACACCACGAAGCCGTTGGCGGCCGTGTAATGGCGGGCGTAGAATTCCGCGACGTCGGCCCGTGTCAGGCGGTCGTAATCGTTTTCGTCGGCCGAAATGCCGTAGGGGTGTTCGGGACCGAACATCGTCCGGGCGAACGCTTCGCGGGCTTCGACGTCCACTTTCGTGCGCTCGATGGCCAGCCGCTGTTTGCGCTTGGCGCAGTAGGTGCGCAGCTCCTCCTCCGGAAATGTCGGATGCAGGAGCACCTGCTCGGCCACGGCCAGCGTCTGTCCGAAGAATTTGGAGAGCGTGCAGAAGCTGATATAGGCGTAGTCCCGGTCGATGTTGACGTCGAAATAGGAGCCGTAATAGTCGAGCTGTTCGGCGATCTGCTGCGCCGTCATGTCGCGCGTGCCTTCCGCGAGCATGTTCGCCGCGGCCGATGCCGAGAAGGGAACCCGCTGCACGGCCGATCCGGCGCGGAACACGAAGGTGATGCGCAGCACTTCGAAGTCGTCCGAGGCGAGCGTGTAGAGCGTGGCGCCGTTGGAGAGCGTCGTCTTTTCGGCCTGCGGGACCTCGACGGTCGCGGGTATTACGAGAGGCGGTTGTGTCATTTGCTTGCTTTGTAAATGAGGGTGGAACAGTTTTCGGGCCGGAACGTGCGGCGGCTGAAGTCGATGATGTCGTCGGTAGTGACGGCTCGGTAGGCCGCAACCTCGCGGTTGACGAGCGGCAGGTCGCCCAGCATCTCGTAGAAGCCGAGGTTCATCGCCTTGTTCATTACGTTCAGTTCGCCGAAGAGCGTGTTGGCTTCGAACTTGTTTTTGACCTTCTCGACCTCGTAATCCGTCGCAGGCCGGGTCCGGAGCGCTTCGATTTCGGCGCGGAAGGCCGCTTCGGCCTGTTCGGGTGTCGTCTCCGGCAGGAGCTGGCCCGTGAAGACGAAGAGTCCGGGATCGACGTCGCCCGAAATGTAGGCGTTCACCGACGAGAACAGCCGCTGCTCCTTGACCAGATGCGTGTAGAGCCGCGCCGAGTCGCCGCCGGCCAGCAGGTCCGACACGAGGTCGGCGATGTAGAAGTCGGGCGAGGTGCGTCCGCCCATGTGGAAGGCCAGCGAAACCGTCGTGGCGGGGACGTCGCGCTCGGCGACCTCGCGGCGCGGTGCGGTCTGGACCGGTTCCTGACGGATGTGGTCCGGGGCCGCAGGCCGGTTGGCGAGCGGCTCGAACCACTTTTCGGCCAGATCGAGCATCTTCTCTTCGTCGATGTCGGCCGAGATCGAAAGAATGGCGTTCGAAGGGCGGTAGTGGGCGCGGTAGAAGGCCTGCACCTCGTCGAGCGTCGCTTGGGCGATATGTTCGGGCGTCAGCCCGATGGTGGCCCAGCGGTAGGGGTGGACCTTGTAGGCCAGCGCCCGCAGCAGCATCGGCTGGTCGCCGTAGGGCTGGTTGAGGTAGCGCTGGCGGAACTCCTCGATCACCACGCGTTTCTCGGTTTCGAGTTTTTCGGGCGTGATGTCAAGCCCCTCCATGCGGTCGCTTTCGAGCCACAGGGCCGTCTCGACGTTGTCTTTCGGCAGGGTGATGTAGAAATCGGTATAGTCGTTGTTGGTGAAGGCGTTGTTGTCGCCGCAGGCCATCTGCACCGGCAGGTCGAAGTTGGGTATGCGGCGCGTGCCGCGGAACATGAGGTGTTCGAACAGATGCGCGAACCCCGTGCGTTCGGGATTTTCGTTGCGTGCGCCTACTTTATAGAGGATGTTTACCGCGGCGAGCTTCGAGACCGGGTCGCGGTTGACGACGACCGTGAGTCCGTTCGCCAGTATTTTCTTTTTGTATTCGATCATATGGCTGCAAAGATAGTAAAAAAGCGGCGGCAGGAATAGTAGTGACGCCTCATTTGTTTGATGGATTCTGTGACTATGAAGTTTGGGGATTGTGAATCCATAAATCCTGCCGCCGCATATGGCCCGGTGTGCTGCGGCAGGAAAACGGGAAGAGTGCTGCCGAATCTGTGGACCCTACGGCTCTGGTAAGCCTTCAATCCCACAAATTACAGCACGCACCCTTCGGGGTACGACGGATATTGCGGGATTGCAAAAAATTTACCAGATTTTAGGGTCCCAATACATCGTTGACATATGACGATATGTAAAGAACGAATTCGGGGTACAAAAGTAGAAAAATTTTCCCGATCTGCAATTGCACTGCCCGAACAACCCATCCGTTAAACCCGAATTTGCTCAATGCAGGCTGTTTTGCGTTATTTTGGCACGGCATGGAATGTGCGTCTGTTCTGGAGCCGGGAGACGCTCCCCGGAGGAGGCCCGGCGGAGCGCCGGAAAGTGTGCCGCCGTGGTAACGCGCTATGGGTAAACCGGTTTTGCAACTCCGTGATTTCCGCAGGTTTGTGTTAAAAAATTAACAACCTTGAGTGTTATTCCGCTAACACCCCGAATGGTAAAAATTCCTGATTTTTTGTTCTGAAATCGGACTGTTTTTTCCGCCGGATTTGCTATCTTTGCAACGCATTCTGTCCTGAATTCAGAAAACACACACAATATCATCTAAAATTTTAACAAAATGGCAGAAAAGAAATTTATCACGTGTGACGGTAATTACGCTGCGGCGCATGTTGCATACATGTTCTCGGAAGTTGCGGCGATTTACCCCATCACGCCCTCCTCGACCATGGCCGAACTCGTGGACGAGTGGGCTGCACAAGGTCGTAAAAATATTTTCGGCGAAACGGTGAAAGTCGTGGAGATGCAGTCCGAGGCGGGCGCCGCAGGCGCCGTGCACGGTTCGCTCCAGAGCGGCGCCCTCACTTCGACGTTTACCGCGTCGCAGGGCCTGCTGCTGATGATTCCGAATATGTACAAGATCTCCGGCGAGCTGCTTCCCGGCGTGTTCCACGTGTCGGCCCGCGCGCTGGCCGCGCAGTCGCTGTCTATTTTCGGCGACCATCAGGACGTCATGGCGACCCGTCAGACCGGATTCGCGATGATCGCCACCTCGTCCGTACAGGAGGTGATGGACCTCGCGGGCGTGGCGCACATCGTGGCGCTCAAGTCGCGCGTGCCGTTCCTGCACTTCTTCGACGGATTCCGCACCTCGCATGAGATCCAGAAGATCGAGCTGATCGACGAAGCCGCCCTGACGGCGATGCTCGACCGCGACGCGCTGAAGGCCTTCCGCCAGCGTGCGCTCAACCCCGAACACCCCGTGACGCGCGGTACGGCCCAGAACCCCGATATCTATTTCCAGACCCGCGAAGCCTCCAACCCCTTCTATGACGCCGTGCCCGACATGGTCGCAGACGCGATGCGCGAGATTTCGAAGATCACCGGCCGCGAGTACAAGCCTTTCGTATACTACGGAGCCGCGGACGCCGAGAACATCGTGATCGCGATGGGTTCGGTGACCGAGACCCTCAAGGAGACGGTCGATTACCTGAACGCCAAAGGCGGGAAGGTGGGTGTCGTGACCGTTCACCTCTACCGTCCCTTCTCGGTGAAATACATGATGGAGGTGTTGCCCGAAAGCGTGAAGCGCATCTGCGTGCTGGACCGCACCAAGGAGCCGGGAGCCAACGGCGATCCGCTCTACCTCGACGTGGTGGAGGCTTTCGCCACCTGCCCGTGCAAGAACAAGCCGCTCATCATCGGCGGCCGTTACGGTCTTTCGTCGAAGGACACCACGCCGGCGCAGATGCTGGCCGTGTTCACGAACCTCGCGGCCAACGAACCCAAGAACCAGTTCACGGTGGGTATCGTGGACGACGTGACGTTCCGTTCGCTGCCCGTGGGCGAGGAGATCTCGCTGGCCAAACCCGGCACGTTCGAAGCGCTCTTCTTCGGTCTGGGCGCCGACGGTACGGTGGGCGCCAACAAGAACTCGATCAAGATCATCGGCGGCACGACGAACAAATACTGTCAGGCATACTTCTCCTACGACTCGAAGAAATCGGGCGGTTACACCTCGTCGCACCTGCGTTTCGGCGACCTGCCCATCACTTCGCCCTATCTGGTCACCACGCCCGACTTCGTGGCCTGCCACGTGCCTTCGTACGTGGACAAGTACGACGTGCTCAAGGGCCTGAAAGCCGGCGGCTCGTTCCTGCTCAACTCGGTGCACGACGCCGCTACGACCTGCGAGACGCTGCCCGCGCACATGAAGGCTTACCTCGCCAAGAACAAGATCAACTTCTATATCATCAACGCCACGAAGATCGCCGCCGAGCTGGGGCTGGGTTCGCGCACCAACACGATCATGCAGTCGGCGTTCTTCAAGATCGCCAACGTCATTCCGTTCGACAAGGCCGTCGAGCAGATGAAGAAGGCGATCCAGAAGTCCTACGGCAAGAAAGGCGAGGATATCGTCAACATGAACTATGCGGCCGTGGACGCTGGCGGCGATGCCGTCGTTAAGGTCGAGATTCCTGCCGAGTGGGCTTCGATCGAGGACAAGGGCTTCGTGCATGTTTCGGATGCTTCGTGTCCCGAATTCGTGCGCAAGATCGTCGAGCCGATCAACGGCCTGAAGGGCGACGACCTGCCCGTATCGGCCTTTACGGGCCGTGAGGACGGTACGTGGGAGAACGGTACGGCCGCCTACGAGAAGCGCGGCATCGCCGTGAACGTGCCTGAATGGAAGATCGAGAACTGTATCCAGTGCAACCAGTGCGCCTATGTCTGCCCGCACGCCGTGATCCGTCCGTTCCTCGCAACGGAGGCCGAAGCTGCCGCTTCGGGCGTAGAGTGGAAGCAGGGTCTGGGCGAGACGAAGGACTACAAGTTCCGCATCCAGATTTCGCCGCTCGACTGTACGGGCTGCAGCAACTGCGTGGACGTCTGCCCCGCCAAGGAGAAGGCGCTGGTGATGAAACCGCTCGAATCGCAGCTGCCCCAGCAGAAGAATTGGGATTATATCGTAAAGAACATCGGCTACAAGCAGGTCGTGGACAAGACCAAGAGCGTCAAGAACCTGCAGTTCGCGCAACCGCTCTTCGAGTTCTCAGGCGCCTGCGCAGGCTGCGGCGAGACTCCCTATATCAAGGCTATTTCGCAGCTGTTCGGCGAGAAGATGATGGTGGCCAACGCCACGGGCTGTACCTCGATTTATTCGGGTTCGGCTCCTTCGACGCCGTACTGCACCAATGACAAGGGACAGGGTCCCGCATGGGCCAACTCGCTCTTCGAGGACAACGCCGAGTTCGGTCTGGGTATGCACGTGGGCGTCGAGAAACTCCGCGACCGTATTCAGGAGTCGATGGAGCAGGCGATCGCCAACTGCACGAAGTGCTCGGACGAGCTGAAGGGCGTCATGCAGGAGTGGATCGCCGCGCGCGGTTCGTCGGCCAAGTCGGCCGAGGTTTCGGCCCGCCTGATCCCGATGATGGAGGCCTGCGGCTGCGACTACTGCAAGGACATTCTCGAAATGAAGGACTGGCTGGTGAAGAAGTCGCAGTGGATCATCGGCGGCGACGGCTGGGGTTACGACATCGGCTTCGGCGGCGTGGACCACGTGCTGGCTTCGGGTCTGGATGTGAATATTCTGGTCGTGGATACCGAGGTTTACTCGAATACCGGCGGTCAGTCGTCGAAATCGACGCCCGTGGGCGCCGTCGCCAAGTTCGCGTCGGCCGGTAAGCGTATCCGCAAGAAGGATCTCGGCGCTATTGCCATGACCTACGGTTACGTATACGTGGCGCAGGTTTCGATCGGCGCGTCGCAGATGCAGCTCTTCAACGTGCTGAAGGAGGCCGAGGCTTATCCCGGACCGTCGCTCGTGATCGCTTACGCGCCGTGTATCAACCACGGCATCAAGGGCGGCATGACGCGCACGCAGACCGTGGGCAAGGAGGCCGTAGCCTGCGGCTACTGGCACCTGTGGCACTATAATCCGCAGCTCGAAGAGCAGGGCAAGAATCCGTTCGTGATGGACTCGAAGGAACCCGACTGGTCGAAGTTCCGCGACTTCCTGATGAAGGAGGTGCGTTACACTTCGCTCAAGAAGTCGTTCCCGGCCGAGGCCGAGGAGCTGTTCGCTGCCGCTGAGGAGAACGCCAAGTGGCGTTACAACAGCTACCAGCGTCTTGCCAAGATGGAGTACTGATCTGTATGACAGCTATGTGAAAGGCCGCGGCATTGTGCCGCGGCTTTTTTTTGTTGTCGGGCCGGATCGCATCCGGCGTCGTATCGCTTGTATGGATAGGATAAAGCATAAAAAGAAATGATTGTAATTGCTTTTTATTGCTTATTTAATATCTATTATTTATATTTGTTTCGAAATCACCTTAAAACTAATTCGAAATGAAAAAACTATCCGTATGTCTGCTGACGGCCGTGCTCAGCTGTTGGTGCGCGACGGCGTTCGGCTGGGGGAAAATCGGCCACGATGCGATCGCCTACATCGCCGAATGCAACCTGACGCCCAAAGCCAAGAAAAACATCGAAAAGTATCTCGGCGGCCGTTCGATCGTCTATTATGCCTCGTGGATGGATCAGGTCCGCCACACGCCGGCCTACAGGCACACCAACACGTGGCACACCAACAAGGTCGATGCCGGGGGAAACTACGTGCCCGATCCCGAAGGCGACGCGATGACTTTTCTGGACGACTGCATTGCGAAAGTGGAAGATTACCGCAATCAAAACGATTCGACGGTGACGGTCTCGATCCGCTTTATCGTACATCTCGTCGGCGACATGCACTGTCCGGGACACGTGAAATATCCGTGCTACAAGAGTTTCAAATTCACGCTCAGCGGCAAGGAGTACGGCCTGCATAATTACTGGGACGAGTGGGCGCTTACGCTGAGCAACAAGTGGCATTATCTGGAATACGGGCACCAGCTCGACCGCTGTTCGAAGCGGGAAAAACGCGATATCGCCGAAGGCATGCCCCGCGACTGGCTGGCCGACAGCGCCCGCGAGTGCCGCGTGATCTACGACTGGACCAAGGCCGGTCAGACGCTTTCGTACGAGGAGTCGCGCGACTTCATCATTTTCTCGCACGAGTTCGCCGAGGCGCAGGTGCTGAAAGCCGGATACAGGTTGGCGGCGCTGCTGAACCGGTTGTTCGGGTAAGGCGGTTGCGCCGCACGTTGCGCCGCACGTTGTGCCGCCGGGAATGCCGCCCGCTTTGCGGTGCGATTTCCGGTGCGGCGGTGTGTCCGAGTTGTGGTTCGTACGGATGGCGGCCCGGAATCCGTCCGGGCGGCGAAACGGCTTCGGCCGCGGCATCAGTGCCGCGGCCTTTTTTGTGTTCCGGCGATTCGGTTCGTGATGAAAAATTTGCTGTCCGTTTGAAAAATCCCCCCCCCGAATGAATTTATTTGTTCATAATCGGCCCCGGAGATAACTTTGCCGCACATTTGAATTAACACTATCTAATCTCGCTTATGAAAAATCTCTTGCACAAAATTGCGTCCGTGTTTGTCGTGTGCGCTGCCTTGGCTGCCTTTACGGCTTGTAACGATGACGACGGGAAGGTGAAGAAACCGCAGGTATCGTCCGAATTGGTCGGCAGCTATACGCCGCACTACTTTAAAGAAGTGCCCGACGAGTGGGGCGGTGAGCCTTCGAGGCTTTATCTGGAAGTAGCCGCTGCATGGACGGACCCGGATAATATTCCCGGTATCGATCTCTCGGAGAGCATGGGGATGCCTGCCGGTTCGTTCGTAATGCCGTTCAATACCATCTTGGATTTGGTGTCGGCCATCGGTTCGCAATTCGTGTCGAGCGGTCTGGTTCAGCTTGATCTGCATAGCGACGGCTTGTTTGCCGCCAAATACCATGACGTGGTGGTCGAGGAGGGGGCCGACATCATGACGACGATCTTCTCGCCGACGTTCGCCGAGGCCGTATCGGTATTTCCGAGTGCCGAGACCGCCGCTGTCCTGCCCGAAGGCGCGCTGAGTTTCTATACGGAGTCGAACCTGTTCTTCGCTGCCATCAGCAAGGATTTCATCCGGGCGATCGAGAAGCAGGAGGGGATGGAGATTCTTTCCGAGATCGACAAGATGCTCGGCGCTTATAAGGGGCTGAGTGTCGTTTCGACCGACAGCCATTACGCCATTCCGTTCAAGTATACCTTCGAGGGCGGCGTGTTCCGCCTGTATGTGGACCGCGCCATGATGCTGCCCTATGTCAAGCTGCTCAAGGACGTGCTCGGCGGGCTGGGACTCGATCCGTCGCAGATGATGGGTCTCGATCCCGCTGTCATTCTCGACGATCTGTTCAACGCAACGACGGAACTGCAGATCGCGGTTTATCTGAAAAAAATGTAATTCGGGGCTTTGCCCGATTTGCGGCCATCCGGAGCGATTTGTTCCGGATGGCTTTTTTTCGGGAGCCGCCCAAAAACCGCCTATGTGAAGACCTGCCTGCGTTTTTTGTCGCCGGGGTTGCGTATCCGGCCGGGAATTGCTAACTTTGGGGCGCGTAAGAGTCGACGCCGTCAGGTTTTGTGCGGTTTTTGCACGCGGCGTTCTGTTATTAACTTATATGTATTTATGATGAAAAAGTATTTTGCAGCCGCAGCGCTGCTCGTTACGATGGCTGCGTGCGGAAGCGCCGCGCAGGACAAGACGCTCGAAGGTACGACTTGGAAACTCGCCCAAATGGGGTCGATTCCGGCGACGGCGATCAATCAGGAGGCGGATTTCTTCACGCTGGAGTTCAATGCCGCCGACACGATGGTCGCCGGACGCACCAACTGCAACCGTTTCTTCGGCCGCTATGAGCTGAAGGGCAAGAAACTCGAATTCGAGAATATGGGCATGACCCGGATGGCCTGCCCCGACATGCAGTACGAAGATGCGTTCGTCAAGATGCTCGACGACGTGGACCGTTTCGAAATCAAGGGTTCGGAGCTGACCTTCTTCGACGACGACAAGTCGCTGGCCGTATTCAAGGCCGTCGAAAAAGAGCCTGCGAAGAAGTAGTTTCGCCGGCGCGGATAATTTGCGGCAGTCCTTCTCTGAGGGGCTGCCGTTTTTTTTGTGTTATGCAGCGGAACTGCTCGGTCGGCCGGATGTGCGGAATATGTTGCGGACGGAGAAAGTAAAAAAGAACGGCGGCAGGAAAAAAGTGACGCAACTCTCTTTTGTAGGAAGAATCCGATTATCGGAAAGCATCCTGCCGTCGCATATGATTCGATTGCATCGGCAGGAGTGCGGCCAAATGGACTCATTTGTGCCAAAAAAGAAAGGGCTGCGCCGAATTCCGACTGCTCTGGGTTCTGGTAAACCTGCGACACCGAAAAACAACGCATACCCTTCCGGGTGAGGTTGTACAAGGTGTCTTCAAAAAATTTACCAGATTTACGCAGTATATATACAAAATGCAAACAACACCCAATAAAGTGATAATAAATAAGCTATAAATCAGTGTTTTATAAGCCTATTTTTATTTTCAGTTGTTTTCAGTACTTTCAGTGAATTGGCTCTTATTTGGTGCAATTTTGTTTCTTATTTGTTTCTTAATCTCGATACTTATCCGTATATTTGCAATAGGAAAAATGAGAAAGGAATCCCTATGGCACGAGTTAAGAATCATACAAAAGTCAAAGAGCCGATTCGTCTTCGGATGAAGCCGTTGAGCGATGGCAGCAAGAGTCTATATCTGGATATATACCGCGATGGAAAGCGGACGTATGAATACCTCAAGATGTATATTATCCCGGAGACGGATAATAATGCCCGTAGGCAGAATCAGGCGACAATGGATGCCGCCAATGCCATCAAGTCGAAACGTATTATCGAACTGACCAGCAATGAGGCAGGAATCGTATTCCGTAAGGACAAGACTTATCTGTTGGACTGGATGAAGGTTTACATGGAAGCCCAAGAGAGTGCGGGCAAGAAAGACGGCAACCAAATCAAGATTGCCATGCGCATACTGAAAGACTATGCCGGAGAAATGGTCACACTGGATCAGATTGACGGGGACTTCTGCCGGGGCTACATCACTTATCTGTTGACGGAATATCATCCGAAAGGCAAGGACATATCAAACTACACGCTTCACAATTATTACCGTGCGTTGAACGGTGCGTTGAACTCTGCCGTCAGGAAGAAAAAGATGAAGGCCAACCCTTTCAACGAGCTTGAGAAGTCGGAGAAAATCCGTAAGCCGGAGAGTATGCGGTCGTACATGACCATCGAAGAGGTACAGGCGTTGATTGACACTCCTATGCCCCACGAGGAATACGAGATAGTAAAATGCGCGTATCTGTTCTCCTGCTTCTGCGGATTGCGCATCAGCGATATAATCAAGTTGAAATGGAAAGACGTGTTCGTTGACCGGGGACAGTACCGTTTGGCCGTGTCCATGAAAAAGACCAAAGAGCCTATTTACCTGCCCCTCTCTCCTGAAGCGTTGAAGTGGATGCCGGAACGTGGGGGAAAATCATCGGAAGATAATGTGTTCGACCTGCCGTCCGCCAATACAATCAGGATGCAGCTCAAACCTTGGGCGAAAGCAGCCGGAATCTCCAAGCGGTTCTCCTATCACACCAGCCGGCATACATTCGCCACCATGATGCTGACGCTCGGCGCGGATTTATATACCGTCTCGAAGTTGCTCGGTCATGCCGACGTAAAAATGACACAGGTGTATGCCAAGATTATCAACAAGAAGAAGGACGAGGCAGTGAATCTTGTAAACGGTTTGTTTCACTAATTGACGGCACTATGTGGTTCATGTCTAATTTACAAACATCAATTTATGGCATTGCTCCGGTTGTGAACGCAACCGAAGTTAATGCTTTCATCACATATTATAAACTCAAAAAGGTAAATCGACATGAAAAGACCTGAAGACGGCCTTCTCTCTTTTTGGAGGGAGCCAACACCTGCAGCACTTCGCTGCGGAGAAGGATGTGGCGAATGAACTTTTCGCCCTGCTAACCGAAGCAAAAACAGTTTATCTCCACGATGTTGTGTCGGGTGGTAAACAGTACCACCGTTATGTGGACGATTTCGTAAACGGACACCGGTACATAGACTGCGACCATGCGGCCTGCCGGAACTGCCACGAAATGAACATCCACATCGTCAAGGGGCTGCTGACCGAGTACGCCCGTTTCGTCCAGATTTGCTTTGCTACGCCGAATTTCACGTTTGACGAGTGCATGAAGCTGAAACGGATGTATGATACCTCGGAATCGTTGCCTCCGCTCGGTCCGCCCCACATTGACCGACCGGCAGATCTCTCCCTTTCTTTTGGCTGTGATTTTACCCCGGAACAGATGGAAAGTATTGTGGCTTGTGCCAATACTTATCATCTGTTCTGTGTTTCTGTACGCATTGAAGACATGGAGGCTCTTTTCGCCTGTAAGAAAGGCTTTTCCATCCGAGTGAACAATATCCGCCGTGTGGTAATCCTGTTCGACGCGCTTCTTGAAAACTCGCTTATCCAGTCCCGGTGGCAGAATGTTCTCGGCAAGGGTGCATTCCTGCAGTCCAAGGACGGGACACGTTCCGTTTCGGTATCGACCCTGTCTTCCGCGCTGTCATCCATCAAGAACAACATGACATCGGTCGCATACGGCATCCGAAAGACCATTGACCGGCTGAAAGAATGACAGGAAGTGACAAGAAGCGAAGTATGTGAAAGGTAAAAGCATGAGAGTTGCAATGATACGCGCATAGTATCATTCCCCAAATCACGGCATCTTCGTTTACCGGACATACCTTTGACCTCCGTTAGCGCGCTGCATAACGGAGGTTGCATCTCCATTGTCAAAAATCAAACCATGTTATTATGCCGAATAGAATGACATTCATGGAGCGGATGAGCGGACGGCTCGCCGCCATCGAATCGGTACTAAAGAAATTGGAACCGGTCGAAAGTCTCTTGGAGCGTATCACGTTGCTGGAAAATACCATCTTCACGACCAAGAGAGTGTTCACGTTTCAGGAAGCCTGTATGTATATCGGGGTTTCTGAAAGTATGCTGTACAAGCTCACATCGAGCAAGGAGATACCGCACTACAAACCGCGCGGTAAAATGGTCTATTTCGCCAAGGAGGAATTGGACGAATGGCTGTTGCAGAATTATGAACCTACAGTGAACGAGGCCGTGCGCATGGCGACGGAAGCCGCCGCCACAGAACCGTTCCTTAATAAGAGACGCAATGGAAAACGAAAGAAAGACTGACCGCTCAGCCGATATGGGAATGGATGAACACCGCCTGTCGGACATCCTTCTGGCCTCGCAAATCAAGGCAACGGACATTTATGAGACCCCGCCGCAAATCATCTGGATAGACAACTCGACGATTGCCACGCTCGGCAATTTCAGTGCATCGACAGGAAAGGCAAAGTCGAAGAAGACGTTTAATGTCTCTGCGCTTGTCGCCGCTTCATTGGCCGGGAAACAAGTGTTGAACTACCGTGCGCATCTGCCCGAAGGCAAACAGCGGATTCTGTACGTCGATACGGAACAGAGCCGTTTCCATTGCCGCTCGGTATTGGAGCGCATATTGCGGCTGGCCGGGCTGCCCACGACAACCGACCCGGAGAATCTCGACTTCTTCTGCCTGCGTGAATATTCGCCGTCGGTGCGTGTCGAGGTCATCGACTATGCGCTGCGTCAGAACAAAGGCTATGGGCTGGTCATCATTGACGGCATCCGCGACCTGATGCTTGACATCAACAGCACCGGTGAATCGGTGGAAGTCATCAACCGGATGATGGAATGGTCTTCAAGGTACGACCTGCATATCCATTGTGTACTCCATTTGAACAAAGGGGATAATAATGTGCGGGGACACATTGGTACGGAAATGAGCAACAAGGCGGAAACCGTGCTTGTCATCAGCAAGAGCAACGAGAATCCCGGTATCAGCGAAGTCCATGCGCTCCATATCCGGGAAAAGGAGTTCAAGCCGTTTGCGTTCACCATCAACGAGACTGGGCTGCCCGTCATTGCGGAAGGACACTCGTTCGGAGAGCCCCCGAAGCCCAAGGCTCGGACGGGGTTCACGGAGCTGAGCATCGAACAGCACCGGGAAGCCCTCTCCGCCGCTTTCGGGGAAAAGCCTATCCGGGGATTCGACAACCTGTTGCAAAGCCTGATGGTCTCCTATGAGGCAATCGGGTTCAAACGTGGTCGGAGCGTCATGATAAAACTGATGCAATACCTGATAGACAACCTCAAGCTCATCATCAAACGGGACAAGCTGTTCTATTATGACATGACGCCTACCGAGGCCATGCTTTTTGATGAAGAATGATGCCGGGCGCGGGCCTGTATGATTTAGTTTACTTTAGTATTTATATATATAGGAAAAAACTAAACTAAACCATTTTCGTGAAACCAAGTGAAAGAAAAAAGACATGACCATAGCAGAAGCAAAACAAGTGCGTATCGTGGATTTTCTGGCACGTCTCGGTCACCATACGCAGCACATAAAATCGGGACAATACTGGTATCTCTCACCGTTACGGAACGAGCGTACCCCGTCGTTCAAAGTGAATGACCGCATCAATGAATGGTACGATTTCGGCGAGGCGACCGGTGGCGACCTGGTGGAACTGGCAAAATACATTTGCCGGACGGACTGCGTGAGCGAGGCCCTGGCGTATATAGAGAGGCTTGTGAATGGCGCATCACTACCGAGAACCCGTATGCTGACCGCTCCACCCCGACCGGTGGAGGCTGAAATGAAAGACGTGATCGTGATTCCACTCCGTCATCACGCCCTGTTCTCTTACCTCCAATCCCGGCTTATCGACGCGGACATCAGCCGTATGTATTGCAAGGAGGTGCATTACGAACTGCGAGGCCGTCATTACTTCGCTCTCGCATTCGGCAATATATCAGGCGGTTACGAGGTGCGAAACGCCTATTACAAGGGATGCCTGAATAACAAGGACATCTCATTGATAAGACATCTGACAGAAGAGACACAGGAAAACGTCTGTGTCTTCGAGGGATTCATGGATTTTCTTTCTTATATGACACTGAAACTGGCAGGCGACCGGACGGTCTGTCTTGCCATACCATGCGACTACCTCGTGATGAACTCGGTAAACAATTTGAAAAAGACGCTGGCACGTTTACAGGAGTATTCGGACATTCACTGTTATCTCGACAATGACCTTGCCGGGCAGAGAACCACAGAGACCATTGCCGGGATGTATGGCGGACGTGTCAGCGATGAATCTTGCCACTATGCGGAATACAAAGACCTGAACGACTACCTGCGCGGAAAGAAACGCTGATATTCAATGTTCTCTTTTGCCACCTAAAGCTCTCCACCACGAGAGCTTTTTTTATGCCCCGATTTCTCCATTTCCCACCATAGAGACTGCAATATAGTACGATTTAATAGTTCGATTTTTGAAACTTACACAAATCTCATTAACGAAACAGATGTTTAATGCTCAATTATTTTATGGTTTTATATTTCGTGCGTTTCTTTGCAAAATCATACTAATACGAATTTTTAATATTCATACTAAATACATGAACTCATATTTCATTTTTGCCATTGTCCTGACGGTTGCCTACATCATTTACTACGCCGTCATCATAGCGCATGACCTCTACGGGAAAAAGGGGACGGACAAACCGGACGAGGAAGTTTTCGACCTCGGCGCACCGGAAGAGGAAGAGAGTGTGGCTGTCACGGAAAGCGAGAGCGGCTTCAGTATCGGTAGCGAGAACTACGAGACGGAAAGTACGGCTACCTCTTCCGAAACATCCCCTGAGGAGGACATCAAGGACAAACCGGGAACGGCGCAGGAGAAACTGGAACGGCTGAAGGCCGAGGCGGAGGAACAGATGGAAGAGACCACGCCTTACCTGTCGGACGCACGCACGTCGGAGGAGATGTACAAGGCTATGATTTCCAAGGGACGGTTAGACAACCGACCGGAAATAAAGTGGAACCCAATTCAAGACCGGTTGTGAGATGTCGAAAGCTAAAAAGATTCTATGTGCGCTGTGCCTCCCGTTCCCCTACACGGCTTTTGCCAAAAGCGGCAGCGTGAACTATAGCTGGGGAGCGGACGCGTTGGCCACGATGCACGACTTCGTGGTGACGATGATGCTCTATGTCCAGTATATCTGTTGCACCATAGCCGGGGTTTACGTCATCGTGTCCGTTTGTCAGATATACATCAAGATGAACACGGGCGAGGACGGCATCACCAAGTCGATAATGACGCTTGTCGGCGCGTGCCTGTTCCTGATCGGGGCATTCTATGTTTTCCCGGCTTTCTTCGGCTACCGCATATAACCTTACTTGTATCAGGTCGCAGACAAATAAAATATTCACTAAAAAAGTAAACGTATGTTTCAGAAAACCAAACAGCTGTGCCGCAAGGCATTCGGATTCGTCAACGGAATCCCTACCAAAGTAATGATGTTCTCCTTCATGCTGCTGTCCGGCATGGTGGCGAAAGCGCAGAACTCCGCAGGCGACTATTCCGCCGGTACGAGCGCATTATCCACTGTCGCCGATGAGATTGCCAAGTATGTGCCTATTATGGTGAAATTGTGCTACGCCATTGCCGGCGTTGTGGCCATCGTGGGTGCAATCTCGGTATATATCGCCATGAGTGCGTCCGTAATGGTTGCATGATAAATACCTCTTTAGCAAG